>PVMK01164804.1_pt1 | contig 30647 bp, 38 predicted proteins | sample 1853481 | NCBI WGS metagenome assembly PVMK01 (sample SAMN08533507, study PRJNA380276) | Marine sediment metagenome, whole genome shotgun sequencing project.
CGGAATTGCGGAGGTTTGCAAACTCGCATATCCTGACACGACCCAATTTGATTCCAACAGCAAATATTTTGATCCGAAAGCTACTTCAGAGATACCGCGTTGGTTTAATGTAGATGTAAGGTTTGTCAGTAAAACCCGATTAATTGATATTAAGGAGCTGAGAAGCTATCCTGCTCTAATGAGCATGCGTATTTTGCAGAAAGGCAATCGCTTGTCCATTACACCTGTAGATCCAGCGGAGTGGAAGTGCATCATTGGGATCATGTAATGGCCAATTTCATGGTCGAGTCTTAATAAACTAATCAAATTAGAATAATGCTGAAACTGAATATCAATCATAGTAAAACATAACGTGGAATGGTGGTTGGGTTATCTGTGCCTAGGCGCAGTTGTTGGTTTCTTCGCCGGACTACTTGGTATTGGTGGCGGGCTGATTATGGTACCGGTACTAAGTTTTATTTTCTACGCACAAAATTTTCCCCCTGATCGTATTTTGCATCTCGCCCTTGGTACTTCCATGGCAGCAATAATTTTTACCTCTATTTCTAGTTTGCGCATCCATCATATGCACAGAGCGGTAAACTGGCATATTGTGAAATATATTACACCGGGTATCATTGTGGGCACGCTTAGTGGTGCGACGCTAGCAAGTAGTCTTTCTAGCCGGTTCTTGAGTATTTTTCTTATCGTATTCATTTATTACGCTGCTACCAAGATATTGCTAAATGATATTCCTAAGCCAAGTCGTCAGCTTCCTGGCAAGATGGGAATGTTTACAGCGGGTGGTATTATCGGCGGGGTTTCCAGCTTGGTAGCTATTGGTGGAGGGTTGCTAACTGTACCATTTCTTTCCACGTGTAATGTCAGATTGCAACATGCTATCGGTACTGCCGCCGCAGTTGGTTTTCCAATTGCCATCACAGGAACAATTGGCTACATAGCTAATGGCATCGTTCAGTCTCATGCGCTCCCAGAATATAGTTTGGGCTACGTTTATTTGCCGGCACTAGGAGCGGTAGTTCTAGTCAGTACGCTAACCGCGTCTATAGGCGCGAGAGCAACTCATATTGCGCAGACTACAACACTTAGGAGGGTTTTTGTAGTGTTACTTTATTTGCTGGGGACTAAAATGTTGATAGGACTTTTTTAGACAAGAATTTATTTTACTGTCAATAGCCTTAATACTTCCTGATATTTTTCTGAAGTCTGGGAAAGGATATTTGCAGGTAATATAGGGGCGGGCGCTTTTTTATTCCAGTCCTGTGTTTCCAACCAGTCGCGGACAAATTGCTTATCGTAGCTGGGCGGATTTCTCCCTGGTACATATTGATCAGCTGGCCAGAATCGCGATGAATCAGGGGTCAGCGCTTCATCGATTAGATAAAGCTTGCCTGTACTATCCTGACCAAATTCGAATTTGGTATCAGCAATAATAATACCTTTCTTTACGGCATAATCTGCCGCTTCAGTGTAAAGAGCAATTGCTTTGTCACGTACTTGTGCTGCTAACGCACCACCCAATAGTTTTTCTGCTTCAGGAAATGATATGTTCTCGTCATGTGCCCCCAAGTCCGCTTTAGTTGAAGGTGTAAAAATCGCGCCATCAGGTATCTTAGCAGCTTCCTGTAATCCGGTAGGAAGCGTGATACCACATATTTCACCAGTTTTTTGATAATCCTTCCAGCCAGAGCCCACAACATATCCACGTACGATGGCTTCTATCGGTAGTGGCTTTAGTCGTTTTACCACAAACGCTCGATCCGCTACTTGCTCTAGTTCTTCAGTTGATACGAGCGATTCAGGTGAAAATTCAGTCAGATGATTGGGAATAATGTGACTAAGTTTCCTAAACCAGAAACTGGACATAGCTGTGAGCACTTTGCCTTTGCCTGGCACCGGTGTCTTTAGAACCACGTCAAAAGCAGATAGTCGATCTGTTTGTATGATTAATAATTTGTCTTCATCAACGGCATAGATGTCACGTACCTTTCCGCGATGGAGAAATTTGAGGCTAGTGAGGCTGGACTCAAGTATGGTTTTCTCAGGTGGATTCATAATAAGTTTATTCAAGTTCAGGAAGGGTCATTGCCTTAATTCTTTCTGCCTGTTCCTTACGAAAGGATTCTAGTCGAGCAGCTGTCGCTGGATCGGAAAGTGCTAGTAGGGCAACAGCAAATAAACCAGCGTTTGCGGCACCAGCTTCACCTATAGCGAAAGTAGCAACTGGAATGCCCTTAGGCATCTGCACAGTTGAAAGTAATGAGTCCATTCCTTGAAGATGTTTGGAAGGAACTGGTACGCCTAGTATTGGCAAAGTAGTTTTTGCCGCCATTGCTCCAGCAAGATGGGCGGCACCACCCGCACCTGCAATGATGCAACGCAACCCTCGTTCGATAGCTGTTTGCGCATATTCAAACGCAATGTCGGGAGTGCGGTGGGCAGAGATCACATGCGTTTCATAGGGAATGTCAAAATTGCGTAATTGGGTTGCGGCCTGCTGCATGATACCCCAGTCGCTGGTGCTGCCCATAATGATACCTACTAAAGATTTCTTCATTTAATGCCTCATTGGTTCTAGTATCAACAATCGTGAAAAAAATGGGGAATCGAACTAATTCTCTGCTAGATATTAAGCTTACTTAGCATTCTTACATCTACCCATCTACTTCTATGAGCATCTCCTGCCAAAACAGTAAATGGTTTTGACGGTTCACCTAAATCAGACAATACTACCGCAGCCCCATTAAAATTTTGCAGCTTAGTATAATTGCTCACTGTAATGACTGTGTCAAGATCTGCAGCAAGAGCAGCTCTCAAACCGCATTCCGAATCTTCCACCGCAGACACATTGTTGTGCTAGCAATCCAAGCTGCTCAAGCACCCATAGGTAAATATCTGGAGCGGGTTTTTTCGCAGGAACGATATCACCTGCAGCGATGATGTCAAACCAAGCTGGAGAACCTTCACCTAATGTAGATTCTAATAGTGCAGTTACGTTCTCAGGTGTAGTGGTAGTCACGATAGCAATTTTTATTTTAGCAGTGCGTAATTCTTGGATTAGGCGTGCGACGCCAGGACGCAATGGAATTTGACCATACTTTAGCAGGGCTACAAAATGGTTTGTTTTGGCTTTGTGCAAATCAGAAATCCAGTTTTCCAATCCACACATTTTTAGTTTATCGGGGACATATTTTTCCAGGTAGTAACGGATGCGTTCTTTTCCTCCGGTAATTTCCAGCAATTTTCCATAAAGTTCTACATCCCAGCTCCAGGTAAGCCCAAATTCTGCAAACGCAGCGTTGAAAGCAAGACGATGGCCATCACGCTCGGTATCAGCCAGTGTGCCGTCCACATCAAACAATACCGCAGAAATTTTACCGTCTCTAACTGTTTTCATTGGGAAGATACCTATTGGTGGTTTTCCCTATATTAGTAATTATCAGGATGAGCCTTGATGAAAGGTACACAACTCGCGCGCTGTAAACGATCAGCGATTGCTAGCCAGGCAGGATTATTAGGAGGTGCTTCTAATAAAAGGCGATCATATTGCCCATTATCGAATCGGCGCAAGGTTGCATAGAGCTGATTACCGTAGGCTGTTGGTTCTTCTGGCATGGAGAAGTACAAGAAGTCCTTATTTTTCCTCCCAGCTCAGAAATGCCGCTGACCACCCTAACAATATTGTGCGTAACCCTTGTGTTTTCAGTTCTACAGCACGCTGCCGTAATGATTTAGTTGGCCAAACCTCGAGGGGCGTCAATGGAGCGTAATGGGATTCTAGAGAGCCTGATACACGTACCCTAGGTTTTTTACTCTTTGGAAAAATGATCTTCTCATCTAGTACTTTTGCCAATTCTGTCAGTGGAATACCGCCTGGGCCGTAGTACGATGGCAGTTTTATCACTGAAACCAACGATCGTGCTTTCTAGGCCGATTTTACATGAACCACCATCTAGAATCATGTCTACTGTATAGCCCAATTCATCGAATACATGAGTTGCTGTTGTAGGGCTAATCCGCCCAAAACGGTTAGCAGAAGGGCGCAGCCAGCGCCCTTTCAGGACCCATTGCATTCAGCAGAGCAAGTGCAATGGGGTGATCTGGTATTCTAAGCCCCACCATATTTTGGCCGCCAGTTACATTTAATGACACGTGGTGGGTGCGCGGTAGAATCAGCGTTAGTGGTCCAGGCCAGAAGCGTTCGGCCAATTGCCAGGCTGATTTTGGTATTTCCTGCGCCCAGTGTTCAAGTTGGGACATTTCAGAAAAATGAACAATTAGAGGGTGATTTGCAGGCCTTCCTTTGATTTCAAATACACGGTTTATTGCAGACGGAATAGAGATATCCGCGCCCCAAGCCATAGACGGTTTCTGTCGGGAAGGCTACGATTTTGCCTGCCCTTAACAGAGAAACAGCAGAGGCAATCTGACTAGATATTTCTGGTATCACAATAGTATTTGTATAACAAAAAAAGGACTCCCCATAAATCTTGACTCTGAGAGCATTCATTTTGCTACCTGTTTTTCTACTTACGCTAAGTTGATAAGCTAATCTACTTTACAGCATGGTGAATAAAGTTGGCTTGAACTAGATCGTACCAGTATCACATTAATTCTTTATCGGGCAAACTCAATAATTGTAGGGATGGTTAAATTAACGCCAAAAGGCGAGAGGTGATCAGCATCAACGTAATAGGGTTGTTTTATGGTCCCAAAAATGCATCTGGCATTATCGCAAAAAATTGAGTCCAGATTGATTAGTTTTATATCACCTTTGCTAACGTAGCCATCAAATAACTGTCTTGTATAAGATTGAAGAGCTGCATGTTTATACATTGGAACGGAATATTTACGAATAAATTCAGATTCCTGAGCATCAGCAAAAATTGCTATCGTATATCGAATAGTAAAATTCCTTTGTATTACGTAACTGTTGTGGTACCTGAGCTACAATGAAAACCTCGGCACCAAGATCTTTGTATGCCTTAATTGTATTATTTAAACCTTGTTCAAATGCTTTCCGTGAAGTATTCTTATCCAACGAATCATCCCTATTCAATGCTAGGTGGAAAAATTTTTTACCCTCATAATTCCCATCCGTATATGTAGTCCAACGAGAAACAAGAAACACTTTTGTAATTTTATGATCTCTTACATATTCTAGTTGACGTTGTGCCAACTTGTTACAAACGCCAGTTTCAAAATTTCCCTTAAGCACCCATACATCAAGTAGGGGTGGGCATCCGCCAAGACTAATATGGGCAATACTCTTTCCAATTTTCTTACCAATAGTGTCGAAAGCGGGTAGGAAGGCTATTGCGTGACTATCACCAAAAACAGCAATCTCTGAATCCTTACCTTTAGGGTCACCAAGAAAACAAAAATCCATTGTTGAATCTTTTTTGTGCTTAAAATGCTTGAAGCAGTTCGCGATGCTTTGATTTTGATTTTTTCCGGCGAGCTCATCAGAAATAAACTGAGGAACATCAAAACCGTTGACTAAACCCTTTGTTAACATTGCCTGTTATCCCAATTCCTATAAAGAACAGGCTACCTATTAAAGAATAAATAAAAATTTGTTTTTGACTAAATCTATTTTTATCTCTAAAAGGTTTTTCTACGTATTTCCAGCTTAAATAAGCGAGCAAGATTGCCAAGAATGATAACGAAAGTAGTAAGCCAGTTGTTGGTACACTAAAACTTCTAATTCTTGCAAATGCGAATAAAGGTTGATGCCACAAATACGCGCTATAACTTATTAAGCCCAACCCAACAAATAATTTATTTCCAAGCCACTTTCCAACCAATTCATTTTGGCTGCTAAATAAAATAATAAGGGCTGTCCCGATTGTTGGAATTAACGCATAAAAACTTGGGAAAGGTGTTCCCTCATCAAAGGTAAAGATTGAAATCACAATAAGCAATAATCCAATGATGCCTAAAACAGAACTAATTTTTCTTTCAGAAAGTAAATTTCGCTCATGATTAAATAAATAAAGAGCTACCAAAGCTCCTATAAACAACTCCCAAATACGGGTAGGCAGCAGATAGAAAGTTGCCGCTGGATAATGGTGGGCACCCCAGTTAGAAAACATTAGGCTAATTAGTGCCACAACAAAAATAATTCTAGATGCCCAAGGCCAAGATTTGCGCCAAAGAAAGGAAATGAATATTGGAAATAGTAAGTAGTATTGTTCCTCTACTGCCAAACTCCAAGTATGTATAAGTGGTTTTAATTCGATTGCAGTATCAAAATAACCACTTTGATTAAAAAATAGAAAATTTGACGAGAAAATGGGGACAACAATTAGATTCTTTGAAAAATCATTCAAATTACTTGGTAATAACCATAGCCAAGCAAACGGCAAACAAGCCAGCATTACAACAAATAGTGCTGGCAAGATTCGCCTTGCTCTTCTTTCGTAAAAATTTATAAGCGTGAAATTACCACTTGTTTTCTCTGTAATGATGATTGAAGTAATAAGATAGCCGCTAATAACAAAGAAAACATCTACTCCAACAAAGCCGCCACTAAATGCTTGAAAGCCTGCGTGAAAGAAGATAACTGGTAAGACTGCAAGAGCCCTGAGACCATCAATTTCTCTTCGATAAATCATTTATTGAAATAATCTTTAAATTTGGGTTTCATAAATGTAATAAAAAGATCCCTAGCAAGAGCCGTATACTAAATTAATAATTTAATGTCAATGATCTGTAGAGCTGATGTCTGCTTTGTGCACAAAGTAGACGTTTAGATTGGAAAAACATTTTGCCCCTATAATTTTCTCTTCATAATTGAACGTAGCAAGGAATTTTGCATCAAAAATCTCTTGAAGTAGAAACAAAATAACACTTAACAACTAAGTCCCATGTCAGGAAATTATCAGGATATTTTTGATATTTGACGTTTCTGTATTTGCAGGAGATGTAATGGAGCAACTGAACATATTGAGTATAGATAAAATTATCAACATAAGTACTCTTATTCATCAGTCACGAAAGCAAGCCAAATTCGATCAACGACACTTTACAAAATAGCGTATCTGAAATAATTGCGAATGTGGGCGGATTTATTCGCCGGAAACGGCAACCATACTAGCCAAGGAAAGGTTATGTCTGTAAACAATACGACATAGTTGGTTGGTCCTAAGCTAGGAGGAACTCTTAAGAAAATCATGAATCATAGCTCTTAATGATCCCTGTGGTTTTCCTTACTCGGGATTGTTATTTTTCCGGTTATAACCCACCATACCGCGCAAGACGCGTACTATATAGTAGCTTACCCAACTCATTGTACGACTAATCCATGATTGGTCTTTCCATTTTTCTTGTAACACTCGTGTCGACTCTTCTACCATAGCATTTTCCAAGCAGAATCGTAGTTGATTCGCGAACAATTCATCGTCTACTATCACATTGGCTTCCCGAGCTAGTAATAAACTGAAGGGATCAATATTGGAAGAGCCCACAGTAGACCAACGTCGGTCAATCACAGCTACTTTTGCGTGCAAATAACTCTTGTGATACTCGTAAATTTCAATACCTGCATCTAGCAAGCTTCCAAAGAGTGCGAGCGTAGCATAATGTTGCAAGTGATACTCGATTCTGCCTTGTAAGAGCAACACTACGCGCAAACCGCGTCGGGCAGCATCGCTAAGGGCATGACGGAGATTGATGCCTGGTAGGAAATAAGCGTTGGCAATGATGATTTCGCTGCAAGCATTAGTGATGGCATGGAGATACACTTCTTCTATATCATGTCTGTGACGAAAATTATCGCGTATTACGAGTGCTCCACGCTGGTTCCCGCTGGGCTGGATAGTTAAATACGGTGTTTCATTGTGTTTCACCCAGCGTTTTAGGCGTGCTATTGCCACTACCTTCCACAAATGCTTAGTAGCCAACATAAGCTGTCTTTTGTAGCGGGCCTTCAATTGAAATCGCAAAATCGAAACGTGGAAGCAATGGTTCGGGATGGTTGAGATCGTCGATCACGTTAATCCCGCCGACAAAAGCTATGCTTGCATCTACCACCGCCAGTTTTCTATGCATCCGTCGTAACCGGTTGCGCCGTAGCCTAAAGGGCGAAATTTCTTTCCTGAAAATGAGCACTTGTACGCCAGTATTAAGCAAGTTCTGTATTGCTTCTTGTGGTAAATTTTGAGAACCGAATCCGTCCAGTAGAAGACGAACTGTCACACCACGCCTTGCAGCTCTTTTTAATGCTTCAGAAATACGAATACCAGTAGCATCATACTCAAAAATATAGGTTTCAAGATGCACTTCATGCTGCGCTCTATCAATAGCAGATTCTAACGCCGGAAAATATTCTGAGCCATTACGTAGCAGGGTAATACGATTGCCTTCGACAAAGTCAGGCACCTTCATTTACGGATCATCCTTGCAGACAGTACAGCATGATCAGAAATTCTCGACCAAGGACGACCCTGGTGTACCTGGGTTTTTTCTACGTAAAAGCCACGTACATAGATTCGATCAAGGCGGAATACTGGTAACCATGAAGGATAACTACGTGCCGCTCTGCCACCGGTAAGTTCGAAAACTTCGGTCAGACCTAGTTGTTCAATTAGGGTGTAGTTTGCCCTTTCCCGCCAGTCGTTGAAATCACCAGCAATAATCAACGGCGCTTGTGGTGGCACCAGTTGCTCGATACGTTGATTTAGGGCTAGCAATTGTTTCTTTCTTCCGCGGGTAAATAATCCTAGATGGATACAAACACAATGAAGATTATTCTGCCAGCCGGGGACATTAATTTCGCAGTGGAGCATGCCACGGCTTTCATACCGGTGTGTCGAAACGTCTTCATTGTCCCAATGCATTATGGGATAGCGGCTAAGAATTGCGTTGCCGTGATGTCCTTCGTCGTATACCGCATTCTTTCCATAGGCAAAATCAGGCCATACCGAGTCGGCTAGGAACTCATGTTGTGGGCTATTTGGCCAGTTTTCATAGCGGGTAGAGTGGCCCTTATGGTGACCGACTACTTCTTGCAAAAAGATTACATCTGCATTGAGAGCCCGCAAGCGATTGCGCAGTTCGTGTATCATCATACGCCGGTTGAAATGCGAAAATCCCTTGTGGATATTGTAAGTTGCTATATGCAGCTTATCGGGCATGTGATGAACGATAGGATTGGTGTTATTAATGGGTAGGGTATAGGGAAAGGTTACCTGTTAGCTTATGTGTTGGTGATCCTATGAAACTTCTAACATCCTTTCCAGTGCAAGCTTTGCGAGCTTTGCCTCCGCTTCCGGTACTTTTATCTGATTTACTACTTCTCCTGCGACCAGGTTTTCTAGCGTCCAAGCAAGATGTTGCGGATCAATGCGAGCCATGGTAGAGCACATACATACTATCGGGGACATAAATTGTACAATCTTCCCTTTGGGCTTAAATTCCTCAGCAATTCGGCTGACCAGATTTAACTCGGTGCCCACTAGCCAGCGAGTATCTCGCTTTGCTTCGCTGATGGTATTAATAATGAATTCGGTAGAACCGACATAATCAGAATTATTACAAACTTCAAAACTACATTCTGGATGTGAAATTACCAGGCCCTCAGGATACTGGTTACGGAAACGAAGAATATGCTGTAGTTGAAACATTTGGTGAACTGAGCAGTGTCCCTTCCATAGTAAGATTTTGGCTTTTCTTATTTGTTCCTGAGTAAGCCCACCCATTGGTTCGTCAAAATCCCATACTGGCATTTCATCCAGTGAAATACCCAATTTGTGTCCACTCCAACGCCCTAGGTGTTGATCAGGAAAAAACAGTACTTTCTCGCGATGGGAGAAAGACCATCGTAGAATCTCAAGAGCATTGCTAGAAGTACAGACGATTCCGCCATGCTCCCCACAGAAAGCTTTCAGATTTGCTGCAGAATTGATGTAAGTTGCAGGTGTTATAGTCTTATCAGGATCAAACACTTCTGCCAATTCGCGCCAAACTCGTTCTACCCTGGAGTAGTTCGCCATATCAGCCATCGAGCATCCTGCTGAGAGGTCGGGCAGAATAGAGACTTGCTCTGGTTTAGACAGAATATAAGCCACTTCAGCCATGAAGTGCACACCACAAAATACTAGATATTTTGCATCTGCTTGGCTAGCGAGGCGCGAAAGTTTAAGGGAATCGCCAGTGAGATTGGCGTGCTTATACACGTCTGCTCGCTGATAGTGGTGTGCAAGTATTATCGCGCGTTTTCCTAGCGCAGCTTTTGCTGCAACAATACGTTGTTCACAGGTATCATCTAGCAGACTGTCAAATTGTTTAAATTCAATAGCTTCTGCTTGCATAGTTACTCCAATATCTTACAAGGAAAATACATTGTTCTCATAAGACAAGAATACTAAATATGGGTTCTCGAAGATTTTTAAAGTGTATTATTTTCTTTCATTCTATGTTTTTATCGTGAGATGTAGCTTGCGAATTGCTTCCGCATTGCTCCATGAAAAAACTTTTTCCACGGCTTCTTGCTGGGGAAACCAGGCGTAACGTAGATGTTCTCGTGTTGATACCGTGACCGGGATAGGTTTTGGTACAAGCAAGCCAAAGGTATGTTCAGTATTGTGCGTTACCTCTGGAGCATAACGCCATCGCCATTCCTGAAAAATCTCATATTTTCTCAGAAGATTCCAGTTGGTTAATAAAAAACTAGTAGCATCTAGTCCCGTTTCTTCAGCGATTTCTCGTGCTGCCGTTTGCGGTAGCGTTTCCCCCTGAAGTTGGCTACCAGTTACTGACTGCCAATAACCGGGGTGGTCGGATCGCTCTAGCAATAAGACCTGCAGATCAGGAGTATAGATCACCACCAGAACAGAAATAGGGGCTTTATATGTCTCCATGACATTGGATTAGAAGCACAGAGTAGAACCAAGAATATTCTTAATTCAAGTTAGTATCAGCGCTTCTAACCTTCAGTATCTCCGTTATTTTAGCTGTATATGTAGTTCTCGTAACTGTTTTTCGTCCACTATGCTTGGTGCTTGGGTCAACAAGCACTGAGTACGTTGAGTTTTAGGAAAGGCAATAACGTCGCGTATCGATTCTGCACCCGTCATCATAGCGACGACACGATCAAGGCCAAATGCAATTCCACCATGAGGTGGCGCCCCATACTGTAGGGCTTCCAACAAAAAGCCAAATTTCTCTTGCGCTTCATTAACACTTATATTTAGAGCATGGAACACTTTTAACTGTATTTCTTGATGATGAATACGTACCGAGCCCCCTCCAATTTCTGAGCCATTCAGGACCATATCAAATGCTTTTGATAGCGCTTTGCCGGGATCAGTTTCCAACAGATTCTCGTGACCATCTGCAGGGGAAGTAAATGGATGATGCAGTGCCTGCCAGCGATTTTCTTCCTCGATTCGTTCAAACATTGGAAAATCTATAACCCATAAAGGTTTCCAGCCAGGTTCAGAAAGACTCCGGTCTTGTCCAACTTTTGCACGTAACGCACCCAATGCTTCATTAACTATTTTGGCTTTACCGGCACCAAAAAATATAAGGTCACCATCTTTTGCGCAAGTGCGCTCAAGAATAATTTGCACTACTGCTTCCGGTAAGAATTTCAATATTGGTGACTGCAGGCCTTCAAGCCCTTTTTCCAAAGCATTAACCTTAATATAGGCAAGCCCTTTGGCGCCATAAATTCCAACGAAACTAGTGTAGTCGTCAATTTCTTTACGTGATAGCTCACTACCTTGAGGCACACATAATGCCGCTACACGTCCACCAGGTTTCTGTGCAGCTTCACAAAATACCTTGAATTCGACTTCCTTCATAACATCGGTAAGTTCGGTTAGTACTAACGGTATGCGTAAATCAGGCTTATCAGAACCATATTTCGACATAACTTCAGAAAATGTCAGGCGTGGAAAGGGAGGTCGTAAATTAATTTGCATCACACAACTGAACAAATTACAAATCATCTCTTCCATCAGCGTCATAATTTCGGATTCGGTGAGAAAAGATGTCTCGATGTCAATCTGTGTAAATTCTGGTTGCCGGTCTGCACGCAGGTCTTCATCGCGGAAGCATTTAGTAATCTGGTAATATCGATCGAATCCAGAAACCATAAGCAATTGCTTGAACAATTGAGGTGATTGTGGGAGCGCAAAGAAATATCCTGCATTAATGCGTGATGGCACTAGATAATCACGTGCTCCCTCAGGTGTAGATTTAGTTAACATCGGCGTTTCAATATCGATGAAGCCATGTTGGTCTAGAAACATACGAACGGTCATCGTAACTTTGTAGCGTAACCGCAAATTTTTTTGCATCTGTGAACGTCTAAGATCAAGATAACGATGTTCTAAACGAACGGTTTCACTTAGGTTCTCGTCATCGATCATAAATGGTGGTGTTAGCGAGGCATTGAGTATTTCAATAGACTGTGCCAGTATTTCAATTTCACCGCTGATGAGAGTCGAATTGACAGTCCCTTCAGGACGATGTCGAACTATGCCGATAACTTTGAGTACAAACTCATTTCGGATTTTTTCCGCACTTTGGAACGTGACTGAGTTATCCGGATCACACACAATTTGAACTAAACCTTCACGATCGCGCATATCGATAAAAATTACTCCGCCATGGTCTCGGCGACGATGTACCCAACCGAAGAGCGTGACAGTCTTGTTAAGATATTGAGTGTCAATGAGGCCGCAGTAATTGGTGCGCATGGTATGTTGGGAATCAGGGGTTAGTTAGGATTTATAACTTTGTAAGAAGTCGGTGTTATTTTTTAGTATTGCCTATTGGTTGACCGGGGTTCCTATTTTCATTGTTGGGTGAGACAACACCCATGGAAATAATGTACTTTAGAGCTGTATCTACGTTCATATCAAGCTCAATTACATCACTTTTCGGCATCATCAGGAAAAATCCAGAAGTAGGGTTAGGCGTAGTTGGTACATAGACGCTTATGTATTCACCCTTAAGGTGGTTGATCACATCTCCTCCCGGCTGTCCAGTCATGAATGCAATTGTCCACGAACCTTCGCGTGGATATTGAACCAATAATGCCTTACGGAAAGCTACTCCTTGACTTGAGAATAATGTATCACTTACTTGCTTAATGCCCCAGTAAATCGATTTAACTACTGGGATGCGCCACAATACTCCTTCCCAGAATGACACCAATTTTTGACCGATGATATTGGCAGTCAGCAGACCAGTAATGAATACCACGAGTAATGTAAGAATCGTACCTATGCCAGGAATATTCATGCCCAGCAGGCGTTCAGGTTGTAGGCTGTCAGGTAACAGGAGTAGCGACTGATCCATGGTATCGATCAAGAACTTCAGAACCCAGGCAGTCATGCCCAAAGGTACCCAGATAAGGAGGCCTGTAATGAAATATCGTTTCATATTGAAGAATATTCGTGCTAAATGTTCATTTAGTAGTGCAAGGTGGTACTTTGCCATTGCTGGCCGCTGGCACTGGATCGGGCGCGGTCTTAGACGCGGTTTCGTTTGTAGCAGAAATAACTTTGCTCTTTACTTCCTTTTCCCCTTCCGGTTTTGATTTTGAACCGTTCTTGAAATCGGTGGCGTACCAACCACTACCTTTCAACTGAAAGCCAACAGCAGAAATAAGCTTAGTGTAAGCATTGCTGCCACATTCAGGACAGACTAAGACAGGCGCTTCACTTAGTTTTTGCAGATGTTCTTTTTTGGAACCACAAGACCCGCATTGGTATTCATAAATTGGCATGTAATCTCCAGCAACACAGAACTCAGAATAATGGAATTATACCTCAACCACTTGGTTTCACAGTGAGAACGTAGGTTGCCATGATATTTCGAGAAGCAAGGAGGACAGTAGGGATAGCTAGGAATGTTGATGCAGAAGTTGATTTATCTGTACTGCAGAACCAATTTAGGTGTCTTTTACAAAGCATTCTAATCTGTAACTTTTCCTCGCATAGCCTTAATTTCCCCTCGCCGAGTCTTGTTATCAAGGCGTTTCTTTTCAGAGCCGCGAGTTGGCTTGGTTGGTTTACGTTTTCTAGGGGAATTAGCTGCACTTTCAATCAGTTTATACAATCTTCTTAAAGCTTCTTGCCGATTCTTTTCCTTACTACGGTATTGCTGTGCTTTGATAATTATGACGCCTTCAAAAGTGATGCGCTGATCACTCAGTTTCAGTAAACGTTCTTTGTAAAGGTCAGGTAGCGAAGAAGCACCAATATTAAAACGTAAATGAATTGCGCTGGAGACCTTATTTACATTCTGCCCACCAGCTCCCTGTGCCCGGATTGCACTAATTTCTATCTCACTGTAGGCAATCGTAATCTTATTAGAAGTAGGGGGCATTTGTCCCAGCCATTCTTGGTGTGCGTATTTTTTACTATATTAAACTAGAATAACACACGATACAGAATAAAAAGCTTAATAAACGATGACTTGGACTTAAAATAGTAGATCAGAGTCTTTTCCGATTTATTTTTTCCAAACTTGCCCTACAAAAAGATTTTCTGTAGGCCTTGCATTCCTTTCAAAAGTGTCTATAATTACGAATCGTTATCATTAGCAATCACATAAGTATGCCTAATTAGGTGCAATAGTGAATTCAATAATGAATAAGCCACACTTGGTTCCAGAAGCTATCGTTGATAAGGATAAGGGTCAATTCGTCATATCCGATCGAAGCGAACCTATCTATAGTGATACGTTGTTTTCACATGGAGACGAAGTCTTTATCCAGCATCGGGGTGAACAATACCGTTTACGTCGTACACGCAATGGCAAGTTAATTTTGACTAAATAGTTGATTTAAAGCGCTCATCATGTATATTTGTGTCTGTAAAGGTGTAACTGATACCGCAATCCGTGAGGCTGTCTGCCAGGGCGCTGACCGGATGAGGGATTTGAAAGTTTGTCTTGGTGTGAGCGAGCAATGTGGATTATGTGCTGCTCACGCACAAGAGGTATTGGAGCAAGCGCTGATACAGAAGCCGCAACATGCTTTATCTTAAACCCACTCGTTCACACGAGATACCCGCCTGAGGAGGCAAACATGAAGGGCAATACAGACATTATCCGGTTGCTAAACCGACAGCTACAAAACGAATTGACTGCCACCAACCAGTATTTTTTACATGCACGCATGTATAAGAACTGGGGATTTAACAGCCTGGGCAAGCACGAGTACGATGAGTCTATCGAGGAAATGAAACATGCAGATAGCTTGATCGAACGTATTTTGTTTCTGGAGGGTCTACCCAACCTGCAAGAGCTAGGCAAGCTCCTAGTTGGTGAAAAAGCGGAAGAGTGTGTAGCTTGTGATCTTAAGCTGGAATTAAGCTCACGTAAAGACTTAACAGGTGCCATTACTGCTTGTGAAACTGCTAAGGACTACGTTTCAAGGGAATTGCTTGAGCATATTTTGGAAGATACTGAAGAACACATCGACTGGTTAGAGACTCAGTTGGAAGTAATACGTAAAGTTGGTACACAGAACTGGCTTCAAAGCCAGATGTAAATTTTTCCGTTGCTACTGGTTTGCCTCCTACGCCAGTGGCATTTTAGCCAGCCAGCCCATCTCTGGGCAAGCCAGCCTTTTTTTGGCTGCTTTTCTAGGGAGTAAGGGCTATGAAACATCTGAAAAAAAATTCCTTAGGTACTATTGCTCCATTTTTGATTCCAAACACAGCTCGTGCTGAAGCGTTGCTGTTTTCATGTCTACATGGCGTTGAAGTCGTGTCTGACTACTTGCGTAATGATGTCGCCATACGAGGAGGTGTTCGCGGAAATACATTTTCGATCCGTATACAGAAATTGCTGGAAAAGAAATTCGATAACATCATCGAACACTTCGTCAAGGCTAATGAGGAGATTTCTTATCTCTGGAAAGAAGTATTAAATAAGAAACAATTGATGGGGGATGAGTTTCACCCAGAAGGGCTTAACGCCTCCAGCAAACAACAGGCGCCATTGACTTACATTGATTTGTTGAAACATAAATCCTCCGCTACAGAAGTTTCTATCACATGTGGTACGGATTGGATGCCTTTAGTTAAGGCCACTACAAAGCAAGCGGCAATAATCCATTCGTATACATTAGATATTGAGAGTTGTGATGAAAAACAGATTGGCTGTTCGAATCATTTTAATCTTGCAGGAAAGTGCGTTTTATGTGTGGGCGGGAGGGCCAGGTTGTACCCTGAATACCGTCGTCTGGTCGAAACTTCTGAGGGTAATTTAATTATTTATCGTGGTGACCAGAAAGATGATATGGCTCATCTTCACCAATCACTTATCTGTGCAGATATGGTGGTTTGTCCAGTTGACTGCGTAAACCATGAAGTTTATTTCACTGTGAAACGCTACTGTAAGCACACAGGCAAGCCCTGCGTATTGCTAGACCGTTCTAATCTGTCTACTTTCCGCGTGGGAGTGGAGATACTGGTTGGCGCTCTTGCTCACTCGACGGTTTCTTCACTTATATGATGCAAAATTAGATTTCCTGCCAGCAAATTTTTGTAATTCCGACGAATATAAGCAAGAACGCTTTGCTGACAGCTAGCATAGATACGCAAGCCAGCATTTTTTACTAACTAGAAATTAACCTTATTACTAGGCAATTATGCGTAAAATTATTGGTATCCTTTTTTTTGATGTAATACGAAAACGTGTTGATATCAAAACCCGATACAGTAATTATCAAACTCTATTCAAAGCAGAATTTCTCAGCATAATAATTTGCTTTGGAGTGACCACTATGGTTTCTTCTTACGATACTTTTGCAGCGTCAAATATCGTTGCTGGTACTACGGAACAGATATACAACATTTCTGCAGGCTCGCTGAAAAATGCTCTCGATCAGTTTACAAAGCAAACAGGGGTTAGTCTTTCCTATGACGCTACAGAATTAGAAGGGATTACGACAAGAGGACTAAAGGGCAAGTTTTCTATTCAGAAGGGGCTAGATCGCTTATTGACCGAAAGTGGTCTGCAAGCGGTACCACAAGCTGAGGGGTACATCGTGAGGAGAGATCAAGCACCTAAACCTGGAACTGAAACTGAGACCAAGTCTACAAAGAAGCCAACTGTGCTACCAATGATGCAAGTTGCTGCAGACAGGGACAGTCGCTATCTTGTTTCAAGAAGTACCACTGCAATGAAGACAAACACCCTGTTGATTGATACTCCCCAATCTATAACTGTTGTGACACAAAAACAGATCCAGGATCAGGCACCCCTTAGTACGGCTGAGGCTTTGCGTTATGTGCCAGGTATAGGGATGTCATCAGGGGAGGGCAATCGTGATGCAGTGGTTTTTCGTGGTAATCGCTCAACGGGGGACTTCTATATTGATGGTATACGCGATGACGTTCAGTATTTTCGAGATGTTTACAATATTGACCGGATTGAAGTATTAAGGGGCCCTAATGGGATGATTTTTGGACGTGGTGGTTCGGGTGGCGTGATCAACCGAGTCCGTAAGGAGGCGAACTGGGCACCGATACATGAGATTAAATTCTCGGCGGGCACATACGACCATAAACGATTTTCTCTGGACGTGGGACATGTTATCAATGATATGGTTGCCGTTCGCCTCAATGGTTTGTTTGAAGATTCAGAAAATTTTCGTGACGGCTTTGAGCTTCAGCGCTACGGTGTGAGCCCTACGATTACAATTAAGCCCACTAACCGTACCAAGGTTGTTCTCTATACGGAACTGTTTGATGACGAGCGCATCGCCGATCGAGGGATTCCATCATTTATGGGGAGTCCCTTTAATACGAAGCGTTCGACATTCTTTGGTGGCCCTGCTGCCCGTAGCCCAACAGATATGACTGATCTGTCTATTGGCATGAATATTGAGCATAAATTTAATAAAAATGTGACTATACGAAACCGCACATCCTACGCTCATTTCGATAAGTTTTATCAGAATATATTTGCAGGTAGTTCAGTCAACACGGCAGGAATGGTAACGCTTAGTGCTTATAACGATAAGACTAAGCGGGAAAACTTTTTCAATCAAACGGATCTGTTGCTTTCATTCGACACATGGCAATTTAAGCATAAGATGGTAACAGGTGTCCAAGTAGGTCGGCAGGTTACCGACCAACTACGATTAAGAGGTCATTTCAATGGTGTCTCTACAACAGAGGTTGTATCAGCCAGTTTTCCTAACACGGCAACGCCTGTATCATTTTTTAACAGAGGGCTTCAAGATAATAACAACAAATTCACCGCAAGCACGGTTAGTGTATATATACAAGATCAGATTGAGATTTTGCCGCAGTTACAAGCGATCGCTGGGGTTCGCTACAATAGATTCGAATTGGATTCTGAGAGGAAAGATTTCCTCCAACCGGAACTACATTCTAGGAATGATTTAATTGACCCAAGATTTGGCCTGGTCTTCAAGCCAATTGAGCAAGTTTCCATATATGGAAGTTACAGTTTGTCACATCAGCCACGAGCGGGAGATCAACTTAGTTCGGTAACCATAACGAATGCGACGTTGGAGCCAGAAAAATTTACCAATCTTGAGGCTGGTATAAAATGGGATATTCTTCCTAACTTAGCTGCGACCACTGCATTTTATCAGCTAGATCGTGACAATGTGATTCTTCCTACAGGTATTGCAGGTGTAAGCTTTCTGGGTAAAGGCTCGCGTGTTCGAGGTGTAGAGGCAGGAATAAATGGCCAAATCACAGATGCCTGGAACATTATTGGGGCGTATACCTATCAGGAAGGCACACTTGACACTACGGGTGCGACCTTGGGTGAAGTACCTAAGCATATGTACTCAATATGGAACCGTTATGATTTTACGCCATGGTTTGGTGCTGCATTTGGTGTGGTCGGGCGTAGTAGTATGTTTACTACAACTACTAATAGAGTTACCCTGCCAGCCTATGCGCGAGTGGATGCAGCGTTATACGGAAGAATCAACAAATATTTGCGTGTTCAGGCGAACATTGAAAACCTATTTGATGTGAACTATTTTGCAGCCGCCCATAATGATAATAATATTGCTCCTGGTTCCCCTATTACGGCACGTGCAACGATCATAGCTACTTTCTAGGTTTAATTATAATTGCCTAGTGTGCAAAAAATATGCTTGATCACTCCCACTCAATTGTTGCAGGCGGTTTGCCGGAGATATCATAGACTACTCGGCTAATTCCGCGCACTTCGTTGATGATGCGGCTGGAAACCTTACTTAATAACGTATGAGGAAGCTCTGCCCAGTCTGCTGTCATAAAATCCTGGGTTTTAACGGCCCTTAACGCTACAACATAATCGTAGGTACGTTTGTCTCCCATTACACCTACTGATTTCACAGGCAAGAATACAGCGAAGGCTTGTGAGGTTTTTTCATACCAGCCCGCAGAACGCAATTCTTCAATAAAGATCGCGTCAGCATGCCGTAATAGCTCAGCATATTCGTGTGTTACTTCGCCAAGGATCCGTACACCTAAACCAGGTCCAGGGAAAGGATGCCGGAATACCATATCATGGGCTAATCCTAGCGCCAATCCAAGTTCACGCACTTCATCCTTGAACAGTTCACGTAGTGGTTCAATCAATCTTAAATGTAATGTATCAGGTAGACCACCCACATTGTGGTGGGATTTGATTGTATGAGCCTTCTTGGTCTTGATACTTGCGGATTCGATCACGTCAGGGTAAATCGTTCCTTGTGCAAGCCATTTAGCGCCATCTATTTTTGACGCCTCATGCTGAAATACCTCGATAAACTCGCGTCCAATAATACGGCGCTTCTTTTCCGGGTCAGTGATGCCTCTTAGGTGTTTAAGAAACTCCTTACTTGCATCCACATGTATAACTTTTACACCAAGATTGCTGGAAAAAGTGCTCATTACTTGTTCGGCTTCATTTAATCGCAACAAGCCATTGTCTACAAACACACAGGTTAGTTGTTTGCCGATAGCACGATGAATCAGAGCTGCTGCCACCGATGAATCCACGCCACCCGATAGACCCAGAATGACCTCATCGTTTCCTACTTTAGAGCGGATCTTACTAATCGCTTCTTCCACGTAATCAGACATATTCCAATCGTAGCCAATACTGCAGATATCATGGACGAAACGTTCGATAATTGTTTTTCCTTGAGGAGTGTGAGTAACTTCTGGATGAAATTGCACGCCGTAGAATTTGCGTGTTTCGTCAGCCATAGCAGCGATTGGTGCAGCGGCATTGCTGGCCATTATCTTAAAACCGGGAGGCAGTGTAGTTACCTTGTCGCCATGACTCATCCACACATCTAGAAATTCGTGCCCTTTCGTATTGGAGTGATCATAAATGTGTTTTAGTAGAGTAGCGTGTCCTCTCACGCGCACTTCTGCATAGCCAAATTCGCGTATGCTTGATGTTTCAACTGCACCGCCAAGTTGTTCTGACATGGTCTGCATGCCATAGCAGATACCTAATACCGGAATACCTAACTCGAATACAATTTGCGGAGCTCGTGGCGTTTTTTCTTTAGTAACGGAAGCGGGGCCGCCTGAGAGAATAATTCCGCTGGGCAGAAAATTCGTGGATGAATTTGGTCGTTACATCACAGGGGTGAATCTCACAATAGACATTGGTTTCTCGCACCCGGCGGGCAATTAACTGGGAATATTGGGCGCCAAAATCTAGGACAAGGATTTTTTGGTGCATTGAGGGGCTAACCCCTATTCCACATGGTAATTTGGAGATTCCTTGGTGATCTGCACGTTATGGACGTGAGATTCACGAATACCGGCTGAGGTAATCTCGACAAATTCAGCTTTTGTATGCATTGCATCAATAGTTTCGCAACCCAAATAGCCCATACCTGAACGAATACCTCCCATTAGCTGATGGATTACTGAAATCATGCTGCCTTTGAATGGAACGCGGCCTTCTACACCTTCGGGAACCAACTTATCGGCATTTTGCTCAGTATCTTGAAAGTAGCGGTCACTGGAACCTTGCTGCATAGCAGAGAGTGATCCCATGCCCCGGTAAGTTTTGTAGGAGCGTCCTTGGAACAGCTCAATTTCACCAGGTGATTCCTCAGTACCTGCAAATAAACCACCTAACATTACTGAGTTGGCCCCTGCCGCGATTGCCTTGGTGACATCACCCGAATAGCGAATTCCCCCGTCGGCAATCATTGGGATGCCAGTTCCATTTAGAGCAGTAGACACATTCTGTATCGCAGTAATTTGCGGTACTCCAACACCAGCAACGATACGCGTGGTGCAAATAGAGCCGGGACCGATTCCAACTTTTACACCATCAGCACCATGGTCAGCTAATGCTTTAGCGGCAGCTGCGGTAGCAATATTGCCCCCAATAACCTGGATATGTGGCAGGTGTTTCTTAATCCATAGTATCTGGTCAAGTACACCTTGAGTATGACCATGTGCTGTGTCTACCACGATCACATCTACCCCCGCTTCGGCTAATGCCTCTGCGCGTTCGTCGCTACCCTCGCCCACACCGATTGCCGCTCCCACACGTAATCGTCCTAGGTCATCCTTGCAGGCGTCTGGATGTTCGGACGTCTTGGTAATATCCTTGACAGTAATTAACCCACGCAACTCAAAATTAGTATTCACCACTAGCACTCTTTCTAACCGATATTTATGCAATAAGGCCATTGCTTCCTCTCGGGTGGTGCCTTCCTTTACAGTTACTAGTCGATCTTTTGGTACCATGATATTTTTTATGGGCTGGTCTAGATTAGTTTCGAAACGCAAGTCTCGATTAGTGACAATACCAACCACCATAGAGCCTTCCACAACTGGCAAACCGGATATTTTATGTTGGCGGGTAAGATTGAGTACTTCCCGTACCGTCATGTGAGGAGGAATAGTTATAGGGTCTTTTACTATGCCACTTTCAAACCGTTTAACTTTAGCGACATGAACAGCTTGAGATTCGGCTGACATATTCTTGTGAATAATGCCGATGCCACCTTCTTGAGCAAGGGTAATAGCGAGCATGGCCTCGGTAACTGTATCCATCGCGGCAGATACTAATGGAATATTAAGAGAGATGGTGCGGGTAAGTTGGGTTGAGAGATTAACGTTACGTGGTAAAACTACAGAATGAGCAGGCAGTAGCAAAACATCATCAAAGGTTAGTGCTTTCTGAACCAGTCGCATGATAATGATCCTTTACAAAGCGGCATTATAGCTAAACCATGAGGTTGAGGGCAACTTGGACTATTAAATATAACGGATATTAGTGCCGTATATCTAATTGACCAGAGTTTGGAAAACCGTTACTTTTAGAATAGCTCGAGATGTTTTTTACAGCTTTTACTAAGATTGTCTTCTAAGATGGGCTGACGATTATTCATTGCCCACATATCAGTGGTTAGTGCCTTGTGCTAACTACAGGAGAAAGCCATGCCACGCATCGTATTTACAGTTTTAATGTTTGCTTTCAGCATAGTTGCCAATGGAGAATTGTACAAATGGGTGGACCATAACGGCAATACCCAATATACGGATCAGCCACCACCACCGGGGGCAGCTAAGACTGAAGAGAGCTTGAAAATCAAATTGGCACCAGCGCAACCCACCTCTGATAAACAGTCTACAGGTGAAAAGGTAAAAGCGCCCGAGAGCTTGGCTGAAAAGGAATATGACTTCAAGAAACGCCTTAAAGCTGAGGAACAAGCCGAAGCGAAACAACAGGCTGAAATAAAAGAAAAGAAGGAGAAGTGTATCCAGGCCAGAAGCAGGCTGAAAATGTATCAAGAAGTCCCAAAGTTAATTGTATCTGACGGAGCAGGGGGGGTTGTTCGCGCTGATGATGCAGCCCGTCAGAAAGGTATTGAAGAAGCGCAAAAGGAAATTGAGTCTTACTGCAAATAATTATTTGTTATTTTTGTTTATTGGTACAACTGCTTCCGCACGCCTTCTACGGTTTTCCTTGGGGTCAACAGTAAGGGGCCGGTAAATTTCTACACGATCATGATTACGTAAGACTGTATCGGGTTTGACCAGTTTTCCGAATATACCCAAGTTGTTGTGCAATTGATCAATCTCTGGAAATACTTTACAAATCTCAGAAAACTGTACGGCTTGTTCTGCTGAGGTCCCAAAAGGTACTCTTAAATGCCGCAGGTCCTGGCTCCATGGCAACGCATAAGCAACTTCGATATCAATTAACTTGCTCACGAATGTTCGTAAACCTCTTCTGCACGTTTAACGAATGCTTCTACAAAGGTGTTAGCGATCATAAAAAACACTGGTCCTAACAGAGGCTCCAACAATTTGTGAGAGAACGTATAATGTAATCGGAATTCTATCTTGCAAGCATCATCTGCCAGAGGAACAAAACGCCAATGGCCATCTAGGTGTTGGAAAGGGCCATCGAGCAGTGTCATTTCAATCAATTCAGGCGGTTGCCGTGTGTTTTCGGTGGTAAAGCTGTGCCTGACGTGAAGATAATTAATCTTAATAGTCGCATGTGTGACATCCCCACTATGCGCTGTAACGGATGATCCTCCGCACCAGGGTAGGAATTTGGGATAATCTTCAACTGCGTCTACCAGAGCAAACATTTGGCTTGCTGAGTGATTAACTAGAACTGATTTTTCAATTTCAGCCATGGGAGAAGCTGTTCTGACCTTAAGAGATAGTGTAGAACTCTGTTAAAATACACCAAACCTACGCGAAGTTCACTCGTTTTTGTTTCCCACATGAGTATTGTTCAGAATAAAAAGGCATTCCACGATTATTTCATCGAGGAAAAATATGAAACGGGTGTGGTTCTCGAAGGTTGGGAAGTCAAAGCGATTCGAGCTGGGCGAGTTCAGGTAAAAGAAGCCTATGTTATTGTCCGTAAAAGTGAGTTGTATCTCTTAGGTTGCCATATCAGCCCACTACCAACTGCGTCGACTCATATCAGTCCAGATCCGATACGCACCCGCAAGTTGTTATTGCATGCTGAGGAAATAAAACGACTTATTGGTAAGGCAGAGCGCGCGGGTTACACCTTGGTGCCTTTAGATATGCACTACAAGGCTGGCAAGATCAAGCTTGAAATTGGTTTAGCTAAAGGAAAGAAACAGCACGACAAGCGCGAATCCGAGAAGCAGAAAGAATGGGTGCGCGAGCGGCAACGTCTACTGCGGATGAAATAATCCCTAGAATGGCAATACAAAAGCCCATCGCTATTTGGTTACTAGTTTGCTGTGTTCTGGTGTTTGCTATGGTGGTGGTTGGCGGCGTCACGCGCCTTACCGATTCTGGACTTTCCATAGTCGAATGGAAGCCTATTTTGGGCACTATTCCTCCCTTTTAGTGAGAGTGATTGGGAGGAAATTTTCGAGAAATACCATAAGACGCCCCAGTATAAAAAAGTCAATCAGGGTATGAGCCCTGATGAGTTCAAAAATATTTTCTGGTGGGAATATTTTCACCGGCTACTAGGACGCGTTATTGGATTGGTATTTTTGATTCCTTTCCTATATTTTAGTTTGCGTAAGAGAATTGACCGGCCATTGGGTTTAAAGCTGGCTGGGATTTTTCTACTGGGCGGACTACAAGGGTTGATGGGTTGGTATATGGTGAAAAGTGGGTTGGTGGATAATCCCCATGTTAGTCAGTATCGTTTGACAGCCCATTTGAGTTTGGCATTTATTATTTTTGCCGCGATGTTTCATGTGGCACTGAAACTGCTCTTCCCTGCTGGCACATTGCATGAGGATAATAGGGTTCACAGTTTATACCGTTTTTCTCAGGCGATTATTGGGTTAATTTTTCTCATGGTTTTATCAGGAGGCTTCGTTGCTGGCATTCGTGCTGGGCTGGCTTACAACACATTTCCTTTAATGAATGGTCACTTCATGCCACCAGAAATATTCACGATGGAACCATGGTATCGAAATTTCTTTGACAATATGGCGACGGTGCAATTTGATCATCGTATAATCGCTTGGATTTTAGCGATTCTAGTTCCGATTTTTTGGTTTAAATCTAGACGACTCACACTACCTAGTTCGACTCAGCTTGCTTGTAATTTACTTCTATTCATGTTGATAGTGCAGATCGGCCTGGGAGTTGCTACTTTACTGATGGTGGTCCCTCTGCCACTTGCTGTAGCGCATCAGGCCGGTGCAATGTTATTGTTTACAGCTGCTCTTTGGGTAAATCACAAATTACGATAATGGCATAATCAGGCATAAATTGAGTTTTCCCGGTTTAAAATAGACGTCATGCCTAATACACTCGATCAAATCATCCGTCCAGAAATTCTTAGTCTCTCCGCTTATCATGTGCCGTCTTCAATTGGCATGATAAAACTGGACGCGATGGAGAATCCTTATTCTCTACCTAAGAATCTACGTGATGAAATTGCACGACTAGTAGCAAATGTTTCAACCAACCGTTATCCCGATACGAATGCTGTCTCACTCAAGGTCGCATTGCGGGAAACAATGGGTGTTCCCCTCGGGATGGATATCATGCTGGGTAACGGTTCGGATGAGATCATTCAGATTGTTGCCCTAGCCGTATCTAGACCAGGTGCGGTGTTGATGAGTGCTGAACCAGCATTTGCAATGTTCCGCATAATTGCCACTTTTACCGGTATGGAGTATAGCGGTATTCCGCTCAAAGCTGATTTTTCACTGGATCTAGATGCGATGCTTACTGCCATCACCAAGTGCCAACCAGCAGTGATTTTTATTGCCTATCCAAATAATCCAACAGGTAATTTGTTTGACGCTGAAGCTGTCTCGCGTATTATTGAAGCCGCCCCTGGTGTAGTGGTAGTGGATGAGGCCTACCACGCTTTCGCCGATGCAAGTTTCATGAGTAAACTTACTCAACATCCAAATTTGCTATTGATGCGTACGCTCTCTAAATCGGGGCTTGCAGGTTTAAGGTTGGGGTTGTTGGTAGGCAGGCCAGAATGGCTAACACAGTTAGAAAAGCTTCGTTTGCCGTATAATGTAGGTGTAATGACCCAGCTAGTTGTTGAAAAGGTATTGCAGTATCCTGATGTTCTGCAGCAACAAGCGGCCGCAATCAAGGCTGAACGAGTAGTGATGAGTGAATGTTTGAAGGCGCTGGATGGGGTTGAGGTTTTCCCAACAGATGCAAACTTTATTTTATTGCGCGTGAATGAAGCGGGGCAAGTGTTTTTAGAACTTAAAAAGCGTGGTGTATTAATTAAAAACCTTGATGGTTCACACCCTTTGCTGAGAGATTGTTTGCGCGTGACGATAGGAACACCTGCTGAGAATGAGCAGTTTTTAGAGGCGCTGCAAACATTGATCAAGAAACCGATTAACTAATTTTTACACCTTTATCTATTAAATTTTCTCATGCGCCAGTCTCAAGTTATCCGCGATACGTTGGAAACCCAGATCTGTGTCGATATTAATCTGGATGGAACCGGCAAGGCAGCGCTAGATACCGGCATACCATTTTTAGACCATATGCTAGATCAGGTGGCACGCCATGGAATGATAGATCTGAAGATTTCCGCTAAGGGAGATTTGCACATTGATGCTCATCATACGGTGGAGGATATCGGGATTACTCTGGGCCAGGCATTCATGCAAGCTATTGGTGATAAGAAGGGCTTACGTCGTTATGGTCACGCGTACGTTCCTTTGGATGAGGCGTTGTCAAGGGTAGTGGTGGACCTTTCAGGGCGTCCTGGTATGGAATTTAACATCACATTTGTGCGCGCTCGCATTGGTGAATTCGATGTGGATTTGGTGAATGAGTTTTTCCAGGGCTTTGTTAATCATGCCATGGTAACGTTGCACATTGACAACCTGTCTGGTGATAATGCTCATCACCAAGCGGAAACTGCATTTAAAGCATTTGGCCGAGCATTACGTATGGCGGTGGAACTTGATCCCCGTGCAATTGGCGCAATTCCATCTACCAAAGGTTCTTTGTAGACGTCCTTACTTCTGCATGACTGATATTGCAATCGTTGATTATGGAATGGGTAACTTGCGCTCGGTGTCTAAAGCTTTGGAGCATGTGGCCCCTACTGCCTCCATTATTGTTACCAGCAACCCGGCAGAGGTACAGAAAGCTGCTCGCGTAGTATTTCCCGGTCAAGGTGCAATGCCTAACTGTATGAAAGAAATGGATGCACGTGGATTACGTGGCGCAGTGCTGGAAGCTGCCGCTAATAAACCATTTCTCGGAATTTGTATTGGTCTGCAGATGTTGTTTGAGGTGAGCGAGGAGGGTAACGTAAAAGGTTTGGGTATTTTACCAGGCAAGGTAATACAATTTACTACTATGGAAGATACCAGCGGGCAAAAACTTAAAGTTCCACACATGGGGTGGAATCAAGTGTATCAATCAGCTGAACATCCGATGTGGAAAGGTATTGCCAAGGATACGCGTTTTTATTTCGTTCACAGTTATTATGTTGAAACTGCTGATCCGGAGCCGGTGGCTGGCTACAGCTTTTATCCTTTTCAATTTACTTGCGCAGTGGCAAGGGATAATATTTTTGCTGTCCAGTTCCATCCTGAAAAAAGTGATATAGCAGGATTAACACTACTGAAAAATTTTGTGCTATGGGAACCACTTATTAGGCGTTAGGATAATTAGCTTAATTATCTGACATAGGCCTTAGATCTAAATTTTCAACTATTACTCCTGACTCAAAATGCTGATCATTCCTGCAATAGACCTGAAGGACGGGCAGTGTGTAAGGCTTCAACAAGGTAAGATGGAAAGCGCCACGGTATTTTCACAAAACCCTAGTTCCATGGCTGAACATTGGTTGAATCAGGGTGCGCGGCGTCTGCATCTGGTGGATCTTAATGGAGCATTCGTTGGTATGCCAAAGAATGAACCAGCAATCCGTGCCATCGTCGAGGCTATTGATGGCAAGATCCCAATCCAGTTAGGTGGGGGCATCCGTGATCTTGAAACCATAGAGCGATACCTAGACGATGGTATCTCTTATATCATTATTGGAACCGCAGCTGTTAAAACTCCGGGGTTTTTGCACGAGGCTTGCTATGCATTTCCTGGTCATATTATGGTGGGACTAGATGCAAAAGACGGAAAGATTGCAGTGGATGGTTGGTCCAAAGTTACTGGCCATGATGTGATCGATTTAGCAAAAAAATTTGAGGAATATGGTGTTGAAGCAATTATTTATACCGATATTAGTTGTGACGGTATGTTAAGCGGTGTCAATGTCAAGGCTACGTTGGAACTCGCTAAAGCGCTTACCATTCCGATTATTGCAAGCGGAGGAGTTGCTAGTCTTGACGATGTCCAAGCACTGTGTGAAATCGAAGCTGAGGGCATTATGGGGGTTATTACGGGACGTGCAATTTACGAAGGTTCACTGGATTTCAAGAAGGCACAAATATTAGCAGATAAGCTTAGTATGAAGGCATGAGATCTAGATATGTCAATTTCTTAATGAAGTTTTGTAGATATATCGTGGAAGCTGTTTCGAGCGTAGGAAGATGATTTTGTTTTATGATATTTTAGTATTTCCATGTAGTTATTTATCCAGTAAAGGGTTTTTAGCCCTATGGGCCTAGCCAAACGTATTATCCCCTGTCTCGATGTAACAAATGGAAGAGTAGTCAAGGGTGTTAATTTTATTGCGCTCCAGGACGCAGGCGATCCTGTTGAAATATCGCGCCGTTATGATGAGCAAGGGGCAGATGAGCTAACTTTTCTAGACATTACAGCTAGTTCAGACAACCGTGGTCTGATTTTGCATATCATTGAGAAAGTTGCAGCTCAAGTTTTCATTCCGTTGACCGTAGGAGGTGGTGTTCGCCACGTCGATGATGTACGCAGGTTGTTAAATGCTGGCGCCGACAAGGTGAGTATCAATACCTCGGCAGTGCAGAACCGCCAACTGGTAGCTGATGCCGCAGGTCGTTACGGCGCTCAGTGCATTGTGGTAGCTATAGATGCCAAACAGGTACATGGTACAGGTACCAAGTCCGCAAAGTGGGAAGTATTCACTCACGGTGGACGCAAAGCTACTAACCTGGATGCAGTTGAATGGGCAAAAGAAATGCAGTTACTTGGCGCAGGCGAAATCCTACTTACCAGCATGAACAGAGATGGAACTCGAAACGGTTTCGATCTGGCGCTTATTCGTACTGTGTCGGACGCGGTAGACATACCGGTAATCGCTAGTGGTGGCGTGGGTAATTTGGACCATCTTGTGGAAGGCATTCTTCAGGGCCACGCCGATGCAGTGCTGGCGGCAAGTATTTTTCACTATGGCGAATATACTGTGCGCCAAGCCAAGGAGTATATGGCACAACATGGTATCGAAGTTCGGATGTAGTGGTAGAATGAAACCAGGAAAAACCGAAATTGAATCATGAGTCTATGTATGATAATTGGCTAAATAAAGTAAACTGGTCTAAAGATGGACTGATTCCAGTCGTAACTCAGGAAGCCTCTAGCAACTCAGTGTTGATGGTTGCTTGGATGGATCGTGAGGCATTGAAGCTTACTGTCGAAACTGGCAAAGTGGTTTACTGGTCGCGATCTCGGAAGAAACTCTGGTGTAAAGGCGAAGAGTCTGGTCATATTCAGAAAGTAAAGGAAATTTATCTAGATTGTGACCAGGATATTTTGCTGCTGAAGGTGGAACAAGTTGGTGGCATTGCCTGTCACACGGGCAGGCATAATTGTTTCTTCAATAAGTTGGAGAACGAACGGTGGGTGGAGGTTGCTCCTGTAATTAAAGATCCCAAAGAAATATACAGAGAATGAAAGACTTGACTATTATTCGCCGTCTGGCGGAAACTATCGAATCACGCAAGAGTTTTAACTCTGACAGTTCCTATGTGGCGAAGCTATTGTGTGGCGGACGTGACGAGATACTGAAGAAAATTGCGGAAGAGGCGGCGGAAGTTCTATTGGCCTCAAAAGATGGTGATAAGCTGCATATCACGCGCGAGACAGCAGATCTGTGGTTCCACTGTTTAATACTGCTAGCTCACCATGGTTTGGGGCCAGATGATGTATTAGATGAGCTGGAGCGGCGTGAAGGGATTTCAGGGATAGATGAGAAAGCATCACGGAAAATAGGATAAAAATGGGAAACTGTATTTTTTGTAAAATTATAAAGGGTGAAATTCCTAGCAAAAAAGTCTATGAAGATGCTGATGTTTTTGCGTTTCACGATATCCATCCTGCAGCACCAGTACATTTCATGTTGGTACCTAAGTTGCATATTGCCTCACTAGACGAGGTTGAAGAAAAGCACCAGAATTTGCTGGGTAAAATTATGCTGCTGGTTCCCAGTTTGGCGAAGGAACAGGGTTGCACGGACGGCTTCCGAACCATTATTAATACCGGGCGTGTTGGGGGGCAAGAAGTTTATCATCTTCATGCTCACATCATTGGCGGCGGTACGGAACGCTTGCCCGTTATGATTCCAAGCCCGAGTTAAAGGAGTATATGATGGGTTCATTTAGTATTTGGCACTGGCTGGTTGTCTTGGTGATTGTTGTTTTGGTATTTGGCACCAAGAAGCTTCGTAATCTTGGCGGTGATATAGGTGGTGCAGTAAAAGGTTTCAAAGAAGGTATGAAAGGTGCAGATGAAGAAAAGTCCTCCTCCTCTTCCTCCTCATCACAGAAAGTTGATGGTCAAACCATTGAAGGCGAGGTCAAG
>PVMK01127852.1_pt1 | contig 30643 bp, 26 predicted proteins | sample 1853481 | NCBI WGS metagenome assembly PVMK01 (sample SAMN08533507, study PRJNA380276) | Marine sediment metagenome, whole genome shotgun sequencing project.
ACTAAACGATTGGGATTTCGATGACCTGACCGGCCTGGAGCGCTCCCCCATCGATCTGGTTCAGCTTCTCGATCACGCTCACGATTCGTCGTGTGTCAGCACTCTCGGGTCCGAAGTTCTGTGCGATCTGCCAGAGTGTGTCGCCTGGCTTGACGCGGTACTCCCTCGTATCGGTGACCTGTCCAGTTGCCTGAACAGCAGAGGAGAGGAAGAGCAATACCACGATGACCGTGATGGAGATGATGGCGAGCGCCCGAAATCGTGCGCTGGTTATCAATGTCATGAGATGTTCTCTCCCTTTTCCTCTGCTACCCAGTTGACGAGCCTCGGCCAGCCCGGGCATCCCCGGGAGCTTCAGCTCGTGTGACCGACGGTATCGGCCGGGTGTGACACGATCCGATGCCTTTAGGCGCTGCACCGGTCGGTGGGACTTCTGGGGAGATGGCCCTCACACCCGACCGAACACCTGTTCGGTCATGACGTAAAGGTATCGAACATGTGTTCGTATGTCAAGTCATTCGCCGAGGCACACGCCACGGGTCACCCATCGAGCGCCAGGATGTGACGGCATCGAACATATGTTTGGTCGCAAAGCGAATCTGCGCTACCCTGTTGCTTGCGAACAGGAGGAAGCGTGCCAGACAGAACCAGCCTTACCAACCGCCAGAGGGAGATCCTCGATCTCATCTCGGCGACCGTCTCCGACCGGGGATACCCACCGACCGTCAGAGAGATAGGCGACGCCGTGGGACTCAGTTCCCCTTCCTCGGTCCACTCGCACCTATCGACCCTTGCATCTGAGGGATTCATACGCCGCGATCCGACAAAACCGAGAGCCATCGAGGTCGTCCACGATGATGGTGCCATTCACATCAGTCGCGCCGCCGTTCGCGACGTTCCCCTTATCGGTAGCATCGCGGCTGGATCTCCGATCCTCGCGGAGGAGGACATCGAAGAAGTCTACCCACTACCGACAGAACTCGTTGGCCAGGAGCCTGTGTTCATGCTCAAGATCCGTGGCGACTCGATGATCGATCTCGGAATCTTCGATCGTGACTACGTCGTTGTCCAGAAGCAGCAGACCGCAAGTAACGGCCAAATCGTTGCCGCCCTCGTCGAGGGTGAGGAAGCCACCGTTAAGACGTTCAAGAGAACCGGCAATGGGATAACGCTACTTCCTGCGAATGAGGACTACGAGCCGATGGTGTTCACCGACGGCGTGGAGATCCTCGGCGTCGTTGTTGCTGTCCTGCGTCGAATCGACTGATCACGCAACAGATCCTGAGAACGAGTACTCGGCGGACCCCTCCATCCACGCGCCCTCCTCGTTGAACCAGACGCTGATCGTGCCTCCCGGCATTGACACGGCAACCGGTATCGGGACATCACCGATGGTGTGCGCTATGTACGCTGCAGCGGTCGCTCCGGTACCGGAGGCCAGCGTCTCGCCGACTCCCCTCTCCCAGACTCGAACTCGGATGCCACCTTCCTCGGCGACCTCCACGAACTCAACATTCGTGCGATTCGGGAACAAGGCGTCGCCCTCAATAATCGGTCCGACCTCCCCGACGTCCGCCTCATCCACACTGTCGACGAACAGCACAGCATGGGGATTCCCAATAGCGAACGGATGCACCTCGTGACTGCTGATGTTGAGCGTCCCAGTTCGGAAAGGCGCAGGCTCGCCAACGAACGCCACGACGGAATCTGGCTTGACGATCACGGTGTGGTCTCCAACGGCCGACTCGACCACGAATTCATTGCCGTCGACCCAATCGCGGTCGAAGGCGTATCGAGCCACACACCGCAAGCCGTTGCCGCACATCTCCGCCTCTCCCCCATCGGCATTCCAATACCGCATTGAGACACGGTCCGATGACAGAGCGGTAACGACGAGAACCCCATCGGCACCGATACCGGTCCGGCGATCGCACCACCGCGACACGTCCTCGGTGAGCGGTGCGTACGGTCCCTCGACAATGATGAAGTCGTTTCCGGCCCCTTGCATCTTCACGAAATCCATCCGGCTACCTCCCCGATGTGCTCCACGCTATGTTCGATTCTGGCACGTTCGCCATCCTGCCACGGAATCCACTCGATACGAGGATCTCGCCGGAAATACGTCCGCTGTCTCTTCGCAAGCGCATTCGTCGCCTGTATCGCTTCAGACCGAGCTGCGCTGACTTCAACTCGACCGTGCACGACTCCGAGAAGCTCCTTATACCCGACCGCCTGGCCCGCGGTGCGACCAAGAACAGGAGCGAGGGATCGGACTTCATCGAGAAGGCCGCGGTCAAGCATGGCATCGAATCTCTGCTCAATCAGATTGTGTGAGCCCTCCGCGCCATCAACACCGAAGGACGCGTGCTCAACCACTGGCTGATAGTTCCGCAGTGCCTCTGACTCGGGCGATGCCGCCCGCTCCGTCGGTGTGCTAGCCGTGATTCGCCATACCTCGATCGCCCTGATAAGTCTTCGTGAATTCCGCATGTCTACGACGTCGGGTGCGTCGTGATCGATTGCGAGAAGCGCCTGCTGCAGATCGTAGAGTGGCATCTCTTCGAGTTCCGTTCGGATCGCGGGATCTGTAGGTGCGAACGTCATTGGGTCGACAAGGGACCGGAAATGCAGACCAGATCCGCCAGCGACGACAATCCGACCGTTGGCGCGCTGCGCCGCCTCCATGACTTCCCGACCGCGGAGCTGAAAGTCCCTCACGGAGTATTCGTCATCCGGGTCTGCGACATCAATCATGTGGTGAGCAATACGGCGCTGCACGTCAGCTGACGGCTTCGCAGTGCCAATATCCATGCCTCGATACACCTGCATGGAGTCCACCGAGAGAATCGACGCATCAAAGCGAGCGGCGACAGCCTCGGCCAACGACGACTTGCCGGACGCGGTTGGACCCAGGATCGCCACGACGTTCAGGAGACGAGCCTTCCCTCGAGATAGTGCGGAGCCGCTCTTGTGATCTCAGCAGTGATCATCTCTCCGGGCTCCCACTCACCAGCGACATGAACCAAACGATTCCCGCGCGTTCGAGTGGTTGCAACCGTGGCATCCCGCTTCGACGGTCCCTCTACAAGAACCTCGAACACCTTGCCAACCTGCTCACCGTTGATTTCGAATGTGATCCGGTTCTGAAGCCCAACAAGCCGTTCGAATCGTTCTTGAACGGTCTCGCCATCAACCTGACCGTCCATATCGGCGGCCGGCGTACCCGGCCTCGGGGAGAACTGGAACATATACGCGTTGTCGAACCGCGCCCGCTCCATCACCCACAGCGTTGCCTGAAAGTCGCTCTCTGTCTCGCCGGGGAAGCCGACGATTACGTCGGTTGATGCCGTGAGGCCTGGAACGATCGAACGCATCATCTCCAGCTTGGCAAGAAAACGTTCAGCCGTGTAGCCCCTATGCATTGCGGCAAGGATCCTGTCAGATCCTGACTGCAGAGGAAAATGAATCTGCTCGCACACAGCGTCGGTCTCTGCCATTGCAAACGCAACATCCTCGCGGAAGTCCTTTGGGTGCGGACTTGTGTAGCGGACACGTTCGATGCCTTGGACACTCCCGACTCGGCGCAAGAGATCAGCGAACAAGGGCTTGCGTCCGTTGAGATCCAGATCCCGGCCGTAGGAGTTCACGTTCTGACCAAGGAGCGTTATCTCCTTCACGCCGCGGTCTGCAAGCACCTCGACCTCGCTGATGACGACACCAGGACGGCGAGACACCTCAGCGCCACGCACGCTCGGCACGATGCAGAAGGTACACGTGTTGTCGCATCCGACCGTGATGGTTACCCATGCCGAATGATCCGACTCACGCACGATGGGCAGGCCACTCGGGATGTCGGTCGCTGGTGCAGGTCCGTCGAGAATCTCTGTGACTGGGCCCCATTCGTCTGCATGATCGAGGAGATCAACGACACGGTGAACATTGTGCGTGCCGAACACGACGTCGACCCATCCAGCGCGCTGCTGGATGATGTCACGCTCTTTCTGGGCTGAACATCCCCCGACGGCGATCTTCAGATTCGGGTTCTTGTTCTTCTCCCGCTTCAGTGACCCGAGATAGCCGTACAGTTTCGTGTCGGCGTTCTCACGGATCGTGCAGGTATTGAGAACGATCAGATCCGCGCCATCGGCAGAATCCGTCGCGACCATTCCGTCGGCCTCGAGGAGTCCCGCGATCATTTCGGAATCGTGCTCGTTCATCAGACAGCCGAACGTACGGATGAAGAAACGCTGGCCCTCGCGCGTGGGCGACCGGGTCTCCTTGACTCTCGGTATCCCGAGCAGGGTTGTCTCCGTCATGGTGCCTCGCGGATCAGCGGGCGTAGTCCTTTGCCCGGTATTCACGGATGACCGTGACTTCGATCTGACCGGGGTACTGTAGATCGACTTCGAGCTTCTTCGCTATGGAACGTGCGAGCGACTTCGATGCGATGTCATCGAGCGTTCCCGGATCAACGATAACCCTCACTTCTCTGCCTGCCTGGAGAGCGAACGCCCTCTCGACACCGTCGAAGTCCATGGCGATGGACTCGAGCCTTTCGAGTCTGCGAACATATGAGTCGAGCGCCTCGCGTCGTGCACCAGGCCGAGCGGCGGAGACAGCGTCTGCCGCCTGGACAAGAACCGCCGTGAGCGTCCGCGGCTCGACCTCATTGTGATGCGACTCGATCGCATGCACGATTGCGGCGTCCTCTCCGAAGCGACGAGCGATCTCCGCTCCGATGAGCGCATGGCTCCCGCCAACCTCGTGACTCACAGCCTTCCCGATGTCATGGAGGAACGCAGCGCGTTTTGCCTCGACCTCGTCGATTCCGAGCTCTGCAGCGAGCATCCCTGCGATATGGGCAGACTCGACGAGATGGTTGAGAACGTTCTGGCCGTAGCTCGTGCGGTACTTGAGACGGCCCAGAAGCGTCACAAGCTCAGGATGGATGCGAGTCAACCCAACTTCGAGCATCGCCCACTCGCCCGTGTCCTTGATCGACTGCTCAACCTCGTCCTTCGACTTCTCGTATGCCTCCTCGATCGAGGTCGGGTGAATGCGCCCGTCTTCGACAAGCCGGGTGAGGGCGAGACGGGCGACTTCCCTCCGAACCGGATCGAAGGTCGACACAGACACTGCTTCTGGCGTGTCGTCGACAATGAGATCGACACCGGCGATCGCCTCGAACGTTCGAATGTTGCGACCATCGCGGCCGATGATGCGGCCCTTCATGTCGTCGGAGGGAAGCGGCACGGACGATGTGGTCGTCTCCGAAACAACCTCAGATGCAAGACGTTGGATAACACCAGCGAGGATCCGCCGTGACCGGCGCGACGCCTCCTCCCTTGCGCGTGTCTCGATGTCACGGACAAGCACCATCGCGTCTCGCCTGGCTTCATCCTCGACCTGTTGGAGTAGCTCTTCCTTTGCTGCCCGTGAATCGAAACCCGCAAGCGCCTCAAGCTCCAGGCGAGCCTCTTCTTGGGATCGGGCGGCCTCGACGGCAGCTTCCTTTGCCGCCCGCTCGGTATCGATGAGCAGCTCCTCGCGTTGGGCGAGATTCGCAGCGCGTTGCTCAAGGGTGGCAGTCCTCTGTTCAACGGTCGCGTTCCTCGCATCAACCTCAATACGTCGGTGCTCGAGCGTTGCGTCTTCGCGATCCCTGTAGGTGTCTGCGTACGAACGGGCGTCTTCCTCTGCTCGAGCGAGAATGCGCTGCGCGTCAATCCGTGCGCCAGCAATTACCTCCTCGGGCGCTGGCTGCTTTGCAAGCCGTCTGCCGAGCAGTAGTCCTCCAAGAAGTACCCCTGTGATGGCCATTCCGGGTATGAGCAGACTGAGCATCTGTTCCATTGCTGTCCTCGTTCCTCTGTCCCTGTAACGCAGCATGCCGAGCCATAGCAGGCTCGGCACACGCACGACATATCCAAGATGTAGGCGCAGAACGCCCTATCTCACCGTGTATCTCGTGTTTCTTCGTCCACGTTCCAGATCCCAGGTTTCAGTAGTTTCGTGTGCCTAATACAACGATGCTACCTCATGCCATAGGGTTCGGGAGCGCGAAAACCAGAAACCTCAGACTTCTTCCTCCGGAGCGCCGGCCTCGGCGCTTTCGAACTGATCTTCGCTCTCTTCTTCGTCTTCTCCATCGTCGAGAAGACCAACGGCACGAAGGACTTGATCCTGGAGCTGCATGGCGAGCTCCGGGTTCTCCCGTAGGTAGCCCTTCGCCTTCTCGCGGCCCTGACCGAGCTGGTCACCGTCGTAGGTGTACCACGCTCCTGCCTTGCGTACGATGTTGTGCTCAACAGCCACGTCGATGAGACTGCCCTCACGCGAGATTCCTTCACCAAACATGATATCGAACTCTGCAAGCCTGAACGGCGGCGCAACCTTGTTCTTGACAACCTTGACACGCACCTTGTTCCCGATGTTCTCGGTCCCGACCTTGATCGCCTCGATGCGTCGAATATCCATTCTGACGCTCGAGTAGAACTTGAGGGCACGGCCACCCGGCGTTGTTTCAGGTGATCCGAACATGACACCGATCTTCTCGCGGAGCTGGTTGATGAAGATCGCAGTGGTATTCGAACGGTTGATGGATCCGGCAAGCTTCCGGAGCGCCTGAGACATGAGACGGGCCTGGAGTCCCACATGGGTATCACCCATGTCGCCCTCGAGTTCGGCACGTGGGACGAGTGCTGCGACCGAATCGATGACGACTACGTCGAGAGCACCTGAACGGATGAGCATGTCGACAATCTCGAGTGCCTGTTCACCGGTATCGGGCTGGGAGATGAGCAACACATCGATATCAACACCAATGGCATGTGCGTAGGAGGGATCGAGCGCGTGCTCGGCGTCGATGAACGCCGCTGTTCCTCCGTTGCGCTGGGCTTCGGCGATGATGTGGAGGGCGAGAGAAGTTTTACCCGAAGACTCCGGACCGTAGATCTCAACGACGCGGCCGCGCGGGACTCCACCGATTCCGAGGGCGAGGTCGAGCGACAATGCACCTGTTGGGATGGAAGCGATCTTACGTATCTCGTCGGTGCCGAGGCGCATGATCGCGCCCTTCCCGAACTGCCGCTCGATCTGGGACATCGCTATCTCGAGGTTCTTGTCACGTTCGCTCTGTTGGTCGGCCATCTGCGTTCCCTTTCGTCGATTACCGTCAAGTTACCGAGTGCCTATGACAGGTTACGTCGTGAATCACACGGTTGGTATTTCGGTGGTACATTCGCAACCATACCCGAACACCTGTTCGATAGTGTGGATTTGAGTCCACGGCGGCTTCTGCGGGCCACACTGCACACATGTGTACAGCAGAATCCAGGGTTGAGGGAGTCAGAGATGGAGGACGGCTTCGAGTTCGCCGCCATGCTCAATGCCGGTGTCTTCGTACCCGAGAGACTTATAGAAAGGACCCGGCCCTCCTGGTTCAGGCACATAGGATCGCACCGAACGATACCCACACCGCTCATTCTGTGGGCTCCCTGCGGCACATGCCGGTTCCTCAACCCTGGGTTGAGCGATCAGAGAGGGAGGGTGTCGATGCGGTCGTGGCTGGTGCCGACGTTGCGGTTATCGCGCGTTCTACGGGTCCGGAAGAGGGTGACGGCGCGAATAGCGATGCGTACGCGGAAGTCGTCCCACGACGGGAACGTGTGGCTGACATCCACGGCGGGGCGAGCCCTCGACAGCGTCAGATGCGGCACGTAGGGGCGTTCGTCCGGTTCGAAGCCCACGGAGACCGCTGCGGCATCGCACCACATCGCCAGTCGATCCAGGGAACCTTCGGGATCTTCGATCGCCGCATACAGAACGCCAGCCTTCGAGCGTCTTGGAAAGGCATCCAAACCCGAACACCACACCGATCCGGTTTCAACGTCAATACTCTCTTCGAGCCTGTGCATGATCCGTTCTGATTGCAGCTCGCTGCACTCGCCGAGAAAACGGAGCGTGATGTGCCAATTCTCCGCTGGTGTCTTGCGACCAGGCAACCGTTTCCCCGGATTTGCTTCGGTCAGAGCACCAGCGATCGCGTGACGCTCGTCGTCGTTCAGGTCCACAGCGAGGAACGCGTGGTCGCTCACGACTCGAGGATCGCCCGTCGGACGAGGTGGAGCGCGGCAGTTGCGGTGTAGGCACGCACCCGTTCTCTGTCACCTGGCATGTGCGCCGTGCGAACCGTCGAGTGCTCCGGAGTCGCTACCGCGATGATCATCGTTCCCACTGGCTGCTCAAGAGGTTCAGGACCAGCAGAACCCGTGACCGCAACTGCGACATCGACGCCGAGCACTGACCGTGCACCTTCTGCCATCGCCAAAGCCGTCGGCTCTGAAACCACACCGTGCTGCGCAAGGGTGGCATCAGAAACCCCAAGAATGCTGTGCTTGAGATCGGATGCATACGCAACCACGGATCCCCGAAACGTTGCACTTGCACCGGGGAGACTCGTCAGCCTGCGGCCCACAGAGCCGCCGGTGGCCGACTCGGCCGTGCCGATGGTCCAGCCCCGGTCTTCGAGCTGGTTTCGGATCACCTGTTCGATTGTGTCGTCGTCCGCTCCGAATATCTTGGACCCGATCCGGGCCCTCACCTCATCTTCAAGCGGCGCAATCAGCAAACGAGCAGACGCCTCCGTTTCAGAAAGGGCGGTGAGTCTGATTTTGATCTCACCTGCTGAGGCCAGAAACGCGACCGTCGGATTCTGGGACGATTCGAACAAGTCAAGCAACTCCTCCCCCACCTTGGCCTCTGACATGCCGTAGGTCCGCAGAATCCTGCTGACAACCACCTGGCCGTCGCCCGTCTCCGCACGGAGGAACGGCAGTACATGTTCATCGAGCATTGCGACCATCTCAGAAGGCACTCCCGGAAGGGCGAACACCCAGCAGTCGTTCACTCTGGCTCGGAATCCGGGCGCACTCCCCTTGTGGTTGGCGACAACGTGGGATCCCTTTGGTCTGAACGCCTGTCTCAGATTTGACTCCGGAAACGGGCGATCGGCGCTCATCGAGGTCCAGCGGTCCCGTAGACGGAGTGCGTACTCCTCGTCGTACATGAGTTCAACCCCTGCGACGTCCGCTACAACTTCTCTCGTGATGTCGTCGGCGGTCGGGCCGATTCCTCCGGTGATGATCAGGGTGTCTGAGCGCTCAATGGCATTGCGAACCGCCGCCTTGATACGATCGTGGTTGTCGCCGACCACCGTCTGATTGAACTGCGAGTATCCGTTCTCTGCCAGACGGGCAGCGATATCCCTTGCGTTGGTGTTCGCTATCTGGCCGAGCAGGAGCTCGGTTCCTATTGCGAGAGTCTCGACGATCATCCGTGTACCACCGTTGCTGAAAGATCCGTGCCGTAGGCACCGTCGATGTTTGCCGATACCCACTCGCCCACGCCGCCGCTGTCGAGCAGGATCATCCCGTCTATTTCGGGGGCCTCACGATAGGAGCGGCCCACCGCCTGTCCGTCCTCGACTTGATCGATGAGGACATCCACCGCGCTCCCAACCATCGACGCGTTTTTCGTTGCGGTGATCTCGTCCTGGATACCCTGGAGATATCGCAAGCGCTCTGCAATTTCGTGGCTTGGTACCTGATCTGGCATCTCGGCCGCGTCCGTGCCGGCCTCGGCTGAGTATGGGAAGAACCCTGCCCAGTCAAGTTCTGCCTCGGTAAGGAAACCTGCAAGGCCTTCGAGGTCGTCTTCGGTCTCGCCCGGATAACCAACGATGAAGCTGGATCGTGTCGCGGCGCGAGGCGCTGCACTTCGGATACGTGCGATGAGTTCGAGATGGCCACTGCCGCTGCCGGGACGTCGCATCGATCGCAGCAACGTCCGCGACGAGTGTTGGAGTGAGAGATCGAAGTAGTTCGCAATCACGGGGTGGCCAGTCATGATGTCGATGAGTCCTTGCCTGATCTCCTTGGGAAACAGGTAGTAGAGCCTGAGACGTCCAAGACCGTCGACCGACGCGGCATCCTCGACGAGGCGTTCGATGGAACCAGCGCCGTTGTCCCTACCGTACGCCGCAAGATCCTGTGCCACCAATACGATCTCCTGCACGCCACCGTCCACAAGACCTTCGATTTCGGTAACGACCCGATCACCATCCCTGGAACGCTGCTTTCCACGGATCAGTGGAATTGCGCAGAACGCACAGGTCTTGTTGCAGCCCTCTGCAACCTTCACGTACGCAAACGGAGTTGAAGATGTCGGACGTTTGACCGACTCGAGGATGTCCATATGAGATCGGCGCAGCCCGGTGAAGTTGACGGGCTGCCACCCGGTCATGGAATCGATCTCGTCAACCAATTCTGGGTAACGATCGAGACCGATGACTGCGTCCGCCTCAGGGAGAGCTTCGATGAGCTCCTGCTCGTATCTCTGCGCCATGCATCCCATGACCACAAGCTTTGCGTCGTCGCGCTTGGCCTCAGACAGACCAAGGATCGTGTCGATCGATTCTCGTCGTGCGTCCTCGATGAATGCGCACGTGTTCACCATGACAACATCCGCCGACTCGGGATCCGATGCGTCTGAGTACCCGGACTCGCCAAGAAGCGCAGTGATCTTGTCTGAATCGACCTGATTCTTGGAGCAGCCGAGTGTCGTCAGCCAGACGGTGGGTGCGGACATTTGGGTGAGTGTATGCAAGGGCCGTCAGGTGAGCGGCACCATCTGTCCGACGCGTTTGCGGAACTGGATGCGTTCCGTGTAGCCGACCGACCGGGCCAGCTCAATCGACTTGTCAAAATCGCGCGCGGCGTCCTGGGGAACGTGGCCGTCAGATGCCAGCGTGATCGGAACTCGATGGTTGTGGAACCGTTTGAGAAGGGGTTCAGCCGGATACATCTCAGCAGCTCTCTGACGTAGACCCGCCGTTGACACTTCAACTGCGGTGCCACCCCTAGCTGCGGCAATGGCCAACTCTTCGTACAGGTCCGAAGGGTCGTCATCCATCCTGAGACCGTGCTTCTTGATCACGTCGGCGTGTGCCAGCACATCGAATAACCCCGAGGCAGCCAACTCGGTCTCGGTTCTGAAGTAGTCCGCATACGATTCAACGGGACCACGGCGGTCAAACTCAAATGTCTGGTCAGGGTGGTCGACCCCCCACGCACCAAGCCAGTGTGTCGCGGCGATGAGGAAGTCCCACGGGTAGGGCTCAAGGAATTCAGCAACAGCTTCGGCAGTCTCGGGAAAGAAGTCGACCTCGAGGCCGAGAAGGATTGGCAGTCCTCTGTCTTTGGCGTCAACGACGGCTTGGACGTATCGGTCGAGGGAGAGAACCCGCTCAGACCGAATATACGACTTGGTGTACTCCTGCAGATCCTTGCGTGGATCGTCCTTCCACCACTTTCCGAGGACCGGCTTTGACTCGACGCAGCGGTACAGATGCTCTGTGAAACCGATCTCGGCAACACCGTTTGCCGCGGCGGCCTCAACGTACGCTTCGATGTGATCAATCGGATACTGACCCGGAGGCGGACCCTCGCCGTCGTACTGCCCGTGTTTGTGAAGATGGAGGTGGTAGTCGCCCATGGCTAGTGACGGTAGTCACGAGTGAGACACCTGCCCTATGCGTGTGGGAATTCCGCGCCGCGATCGTTGAGGATTCCCTTGATGATTCCGATACGCGATCTAATTTTCGGGAGACCCTGGCCATCCTCGATGGCCTTGTTGATCTTCACACCGCCGAGATTGCCCATCTCACCGGATATGGCACCACCGCTACCCGCCTGCACGACAAGATCAATGCGTTGATCCTCGATCGATTGGGCCCGGCTCCGGAGCGCAGCGAGTTCCTTTCGGAGTTCGTCATCGCTCCGATTGCGGTCAAGCGTCTCCGCGTAGCCCGCAGCCATATCCCTCAGTGCGTCGCGCTCTTTGAGGAGTTCGAACTTCTCTGCGAAAGCGTCATCAGGAATGTCGAGCAACCGCTTCTGGACGTCCGCGAGCTTGGTGGTGATATCCGTGGGGTCTGACATGATCAAACGCTACCACCCGTCGTCGCACCGTCGCTGCAATTCCGTGGTTCGTCCGAGCCGCGGTCGATCAGAACCGCTCGCCAGCCGCGGACAGAACTGATCAGAGCAACAGCATCAGCGTCGAAGGCCTCCGATATCGACACAGACCGTTCTTTCACGGTTCCCTCTGATATCAATCGCTTTCTCAAGATGCCGTTGAGGAGTCCATCAGCCGTCGGAGGAGTCACCCATGCATCGTCGATCAGGAATGCGACGTTGGCGATCGTCGACTCTGTAATGTTCCCTGCCTCGTTCACACACAGAACATCGTCGAATGCACCATGGCGCTTCCGGCGATCGTCGAAATGTTTCCTATCGGCGACCTTGTGGAAGAGCCTCGGATCGCTGCTGTCAAGAGGAGTCCGATCGACATGGACCACGATGGGTACCTCGGCGGGATCAGGCCCAAGCACAAATCGCTCGGGAGCCTCAGACGACGACACCGAGATATCGCCGTCGCCAGAGGCGAGGAGACGCACCATTGTTGGCCCGGTCATCGTTGGCTCAATGTCCGTCAGCAGCCGTCTGAGCGAACTCACGTCCAACAACATTCCCCAGTACTGAGCGGATTCAGCAAGGCGTTCGAGATGGCATTCGAGCATGAAGAACTCGGTATCCCATCGGATCGTCTCAATCAGTTCCACGGACGCGGATCGTGTGGATAGGACACGGGCCTTTGCGAGCGCTTCGTCGTACTCGCCCTGGGACGTGGAATCCCAAGTGATTCCGCCCCCAACGCCGTATGTTGCCCTGCCTTCGGTCTCGTCCACTACCGCCGTACGGATCGCAACATTGAAGGTTGCCCCCTCTACACCGTTCCCTGGCGGGATGAATCCGATCGCGCCGCAGTACACGCCGCGAGGCACCGACTCGAGTCCTGCGATGATCTCCATCGACCTCACCTTCGGAGCACCCGTGACGGACCCACAGGGAAACAACGCTTCAAAGACATCGACGAGATCCACATCCCGTTCCAGGGTTGCGCTGATCTCCGATGTCATCTGCCAAACCGTTTGATACTTCTCCACTGCGAATAGCTCGTCGACCCGTACCGAACCGAATTCAGCGATCCGCCCGATGTCGTTGCGGAGGAGGTCGACGATCATGATGTTCTCAGCGCGGTCCTTCTCCGAGTTCTTGAGCCGACGGCGCGCCGCCTCGTCTTCGTTCAGCCATCGTCCGCGGCGAGCTGTTCCCTTCATTGGGCGGGCTGTGATGCGGCCATTCTCGATGGCGAAGAACTGTTCGGGAGAGACCGACACAACGTGCGTCTGGTCATGCCAGATATGCGCTGCGTAAGGGGGACGTTGCGCCGCGACCAGATCGGCGTACATACGATTCGTGTCGCCGGAAACCTCGGCATGCATCGGGAACGTGAGATTGACCTGATACGTCTCCCCCGATTCAATGAAGCTTCGCACGGCGTGAAATGCTCGATCGTACCGATCACTGTCCCAGCTCGGTGCCCAAGGTGACGCAGAGAAATCGCCATCGGCCCCGGCGCCAGGTCCCGGCGGATCGACCGACCCACGATCTGCAAACACGCCGAACCAAACAAGCGTGCCTTCCTCTCCGTCGGCCACAGCCAAGGATGGATCGAACGCTGGCGCTGCCTCGTACGCGACATAGCCGGCAACCCAATGCCCAATCGATGCCTCGTGGGAAGCCCTCGTGACCGCATCAACAACCTCATCGAGTCGCGTCGCAACGATCTGGCGTAGTGGAGACGTGAACGCGTACGAGACGTCGTCCGCGAGGTCATCGAACCGTGCACCGAACATGGCGCGAGAGTACTGACGTCGCAGATCTGAGACCAGAGACAATCCTGTTCGACTACTGTCAGCAAAGCGTTCCACCAACGTCATCCCGGAGTCACGAAGTGACTCGCAAGGAACGCAGGAGGCGTTCCGATGCACATGCAAGACGATTTTCCGCTCCTGCTGAGCACGCTGTACGACAACGCGGTGTGGCAGTACGGCCAACAAGAGATCATCTCGGTCGAGGCTGATCGATCGATCCACCGAACAACCTATGCCGAGACCGACGTACGAGTACGGAAGCTCGCAACGGCTCTCGCAGAAAAGCTCGGGACCGAGGAGGGCGATGCGATCGGCACGTTCGCGTGGAACAACCACCGGCACCACGAGCTGTATTGGGCGACTGCAAACACGGGGAGAATCTGTCACACCCTCAACATCCGACTATTCCCGAGCCAACTCGAATACATCGTCAACCACGCTGAGGACAAGGTCATCTTCATCGATCCAGATCTCGTGCCACTGATCGCGCCGCTGATCCCTGACCTCAAGACGGTCGAGCACATCGTCATCATGGGTCCGACGACCGATGGCTTCGGCATCGACGGTGCAATCGCCTACGAAGACCTGATCGCTGATGCCGAACCGATCGACGAGTGGCCGATGCTTGATGAACGCAGCCCCATGATGTACTGCTACACGTCAGGCACAACTGGTCATCCCAAGGGCGTTGCGTACACGCAGCGCTCCACGTATCTGCACACCATCTCGAATCTCGTGGCTTACCCATTGGGTACCGAAGACAACGTCCTGCCTGTGGTTCCTATGTTTCATGCAGCGGCGTGGGGCTACCCGTTCAATGCGGTGACGGTCGGCGCGAAGATCACCTACCCAGGCCCAGACCTCTCTGGTGCCGGACTCGTGAACCTGTTCATCAACGAACGTGTGACCGTGTCTGCCGGAGTGCCAACTGTTTGGCTCGGGATACAGGAGCATCTTGAAGCGAATCCGGATACCGACATCTCCCACATGCGATCCCTGTTCTGCGGTGGATCTGCCGTACCCCGCTCGATGATCGATTGGTTTCAGAAGAACGCCAACGTCCGTGTCATCCAGGGTTGGGGCATGACCGAAACGAATCCCATCGCATCGGTGGCGACCACCAAGCCTTGGATGGAGGACTGGGATTGGTCCGATCAGCTCGATGTACTGGAGACGGCAGGCCGACCGATTCCTGGTCTCCAGGTGAAGATCGTCGACGAGAACTTCGAGCGACTTCCACACGACGGTGAGGCTTTCGGCGAACTTCTGATCCGTGGACCTTGGATTGCGGCGGAGTACTACAACGACCCACGGTCAGCAGATACGTTCGTCGATGGTTGGCTCAGAACTGGCGACGTCTGCAAGATCACACCGCATGGCTACATCAAGATCACGGACCGGGCAAAGGATGTCATCAAGTCCGGTGGCGAATGGATCTCGTCACTCGACGTCGAGAACGAAATCATGGCGCATCCAGATGTTGCCGAGGCGACGGTCGTCGGTCTCAAACACGAGAAGTGGCAAGAACGCCCGGTTGCGTTCGTGGTTCCTCGGGGGGATGCGGATCTGACACCCGAGTCGATCAAGGACTTCATTGCGCCGCGCATCGCTGCATGGTGGATGCCTGACAGGATCGTGTTCATCGAGGAGATCCCGAAGACGGGCACCGGTAAGTTCGACAAGAAGGTCGTCCGTGCCAAGTACGAGAATCTTCTCCTCACCGGGGACTGACCTGTCCCAAGACGATGCTGCCATGGAGTAGTCACGGGAATGCGGAGCATTCCGTGAGTACTCCAAAGGAACCCTGAAAGGGTTCCCAACTACCCGAGAATTGACTGCAACTCTTCTTCGGTCACCAGAACACTTCTGGCTTTCGATCCTTCAGATGGACCGACGATGCCCTTTGCCTCGAGAATGTCCATGACACGACCGGCACGGGCGAACCCGATGCGGAGTTTCCGTTGCAGCATCGACGTGGACCCGAGTTGGGACCGTACGATGAGTTCGATCGCCTGTCTCATGATCTCTGGATCCTCGCCATCGAACTCGTCCACAGCAGCGGCCTTCCGCTCTGCCTGTTGGAACACTTCTTTGTCCTTGTACTGAGCGTCGCGCTGTTCGCGGACCCAGTCGACGGTTGCGTGGACTTCGGCTTCCGAGACGAAGCAGCCCTGGATGCGCTCGGGCTTCGGGTCACGTGCTGTCACGACGAGCATGTCGCCGAGACCGACGAGCTTGTCTGCCCCTGCCTGATCGATGATGACCCTGCTGTCGGTCTGAGACGCAACGGAGAATGCAAGCCGCGACGGCACGTTCGCCTTGATGACACCGGTGATGACATTCACGGATGGTCGCTGTGTTGCAAGCACGAGGTGAATTCCGACAGCACGAGCCATCTGAGCAATACGGACGATGGAATCCTCAACGATTCGGCCGGCGACCATCATGAGGTCGTTCAATTCATCGACAACCACAACGATGTACGGGAACCGGTCGAACATCTCTTCGTCGAGGCCGCCTGCGTCATACGTCTCGCGGAACGAGTCGATATCGCGTACACCAGCGTCGGCCAACAAGTCGTAGCGGCGGTCCATCTCAGCAACGGCCCACTGAAGGGCATCAGCCGCCTTCTTCGGATTCGTGATAACTCGCGTGAGTAGGTGCGGAGCATCGTTGTATTGGCCGAGCTCAACCCGCTTCGGATCCACAAGAATCAGCCGGACCTCTTCGGGTGTTGCACGCATCATTATCGACGTGAGCAGAGCGTTGACCATGGAAGACTTACCCGCTCCCGTCGCACCCGCAATGAGCAGGTGGGGAAGCTCGGTGAGCCTCAGCATCTGCGGTGCACCCGAGACGTCCATACCAAGGGCGACGAGCATGGGATCGTGGTCTGCGGCGGCCACATCGGAAGTGAGGATGTCGCCGAGGGTCACGAGTTGCCGTTTCGTGTTCGGTACCTCGATACCGATTGCTGACTTCCCAGGGATCGGAGCGAGAATTCGGACGTCAGCTGCCGCAAGGGCGTACGCGATGTCGTGCGTGAGGGTCGTAACCTTGTTGACCTTGACGCCCGGTGCAAGTTCGATCTCGAACCGCGTGACGGTCGGCCCCGGCACGATCCGCACAAGCTTTGCATCGACGCCGTGTTGGAGCAGTGTCTCTTCGAGAGCCTCGCCCGTTGCTGTGAGTCCACGTCCGTCGTGACCTGCGTGATCGGAGAGCTTGAGGATCTCAAGGGGAGGCAGCTCGTAACCCTCGGTTTTCATCGGCGTGCGCATCTTCGGCTTCACCGGTTGCGGCGAAGAGTCCTTGGCTTCAGTCTTCTTCTGCGTCTTTGTCTTCGTGGCTGCTGGTTTGACTTCAACCGTTGCCGGCGCTTCCGGTGCTGGTGCAAGCGCCACGGCCTCGGCACGCTGCGCCCGAGCCATGCCGAACCACGACCGCATTCCGGAGAAGTATGAACCGATTGACCTGAGCACGTCACCCAGCGATGCCTTGGTGATGAGCAATGCGCCAACGCCGATGACCGCGACGAGTACCACGAAGGCACCCCAGTAGCCGACAACACGTTCGAGTGGATAGGCAGTGAGTGATCCGATGATCCCGCCTGAGTCTTCAACGGACTGCTCCGTCCCCGCCATGGGGAGGTTGCCCGTCAGAAGATGGAATAGCGAGAGCGATCCGATGAACAAGACGGCGGTGCCGATGATCGTCTTCGGATTCTCGTTACCACCGATGACGCCGATCAGCGAGAGTCCCGCGACCATGAGTGCGAGTGGCACGACGAATGCCCACACGCCGAAGAGGAGTCGTGCAATTGTTGACGAACCTGTGCCGAACGGTCCGGCCAGTCCGAAAAAGGAGAGGAATACGAGAGCACCGACGGCAATGAGAGCGATTCCCCATACATCGGCTTTGTGATCGCCGAGATGTTCGCCGACCCTTCGTGGCATGGCCCCCAGCGCGGAGGCAGCCCTCGAAGTGAGTGACGGCTTCTTCTGTTTTCTCTGTGCGGTACTCCGCCCCGTGGCCCTACCCGCAGTTGTGCGTGTAGCCATGGGATACCAACTGTACCCCAGATTGCAGTCAGAACAAACCACTATCCGCGCGATTCCTCGCGCGGATAGTTACATCGTTGTAGTTTCTCGGGTGTCTGGCGCTGCTGAGGCCCGTATGCGGTGCTGTGCAGCGCCAGAGTCCGGTGGGGTTAGACCTCGAAGACGACAGGAAGGACGACCGGGCGCCTCTTGACAGTCTTCTTCACCGCACGAGTTGCCGAGTTGCGCACCCGAGTCCGCAGCACATCGGGATCGATGGGATGCTCAAGCGACGCGACAGACTGTTCGACACGTTCCTTGATCATCGCATGCATGTCTTCGTCCTCGATTGTGACACCGTGGCTGTCAACATCGGGGCCGATGAGGATCTCACCGGTTGAGAAATTGACTCCGATGGTCACGACGAGCACACCGTCGTCGGCGAGATGCCTCCGGTCGCGGATGATGCTGTCCGCCCCTCCGACCTCCGTCCCGTCGACGTACACGTACCCGGCAGGTATGGCGCCGCGTTCGATGCGCATCTCGCCATCTTCGAGCACGACGACGTCGCCGTCTTCGCAGATCTCGACCTCTGGGATATTCATTGCCCTTCCGAGCGCCGCATTCGCGACCATGTGTCGGTACTCGCCATGCACGGGGACAAGCGCATCCGGCCGGACGGCGTTGTAGAAGGTCTTCAGCTCTTCAGCCGCGGCATGGCCAGAAACATGCACATGGGTGTTGAGCCCATGGAACACGGTCACTCCGGCTCGGTACAGGTTGTTGATCACTCTCGACACCTTGGTCTCGTTGCCGGGGATGGGCGTCGCCGAGATGATCACGGTGTCCCGTTCACTGAGCGATACCGAGCGGTGCTCGCCCGCCGCCATGAGCGAGAGCGCTGCGAAGGGTTCTCCCTGGCTGCCCGTCGAAATAATGGCGGTATCTGCATCGGGCATGCCAACGAGATCTTCGAGATCCACGAGCGATCCGTCAGGAATGTCCAGCACACCGAGATTCATCGCTATTTCGGAGTTTCGCAACATCGAGCGTCCGATAAATGCGAACTTCCTACCGTCGCGTACGACAGCGTTGATCGCTTGCTGGACCCGATGGACGTGACTCGCGAAACATGCGACCAGTACGCGGCCGTGCGCGTGCGAAACGATCTCGTCCATACGCGTTCCAACGGTCACCTCAGAAGGGACATACCCCTCTCTCTCAGCGTTCGTCGAGTCGGCGAGGAGAAGCCTGACGCCGCGGGCGCCAATCGCGGCGAACGAACGGAGATCCGTTGGTACGCCATCGATGGGTGTTGGATCGAGCTTGAAGTCGCCCGTATGAAGGACTATGCCTTCAGGCGTATCGAACGCGACGCCAGCGGCATCCGGAATCGAGTGCGATACCGGCACATACGTGAAACGGAACGGACCGTGGTCAACCCATTCGTACAGTTCGATTGGTCGCAGGTCTGGAGTGATGCCGTGCTCCTCGATCCTCGCTCTGGCGAATTCGACGGTGAGCCTCGTGCCGTAGATCGGGACGTTCACCTCCCTGAGGAGATATACGAGCGCTCCGATGTGGTCCTCGTGGCCGTGGGTGAGAATGATGCACGTCAGGTCATCGCGCCGATCAAGGATTGAGGTGAAGTCTGGAAGGACGAGATCAACCCCCAGCATGTCCTCCTCGGGGAACATCAGGCCGCAGTCGAGGAGCGTGATCTCGCCATCGATCTCGATCGACGCGCAGTTCCTGCCTACTTCGCCGAGACCACCAAGAAATCCGACTTTGACGCTCATAGTGACCGGTACTCCTTGATGGAGTCGAGCGCTCTTCCGACCGCTTCGACTGTTTCGCTTCGTGCAGCCACCAGTGGGAGCCGTGGAGCTCCAACCGAGTCCCAGTATGCAGTGAGGGCTCCTTTGAGCGGCATGGGGCTTGGCTCTGAGAACAACGCATGATTGAGTGGCATGAGGAGATCATGGAGTTGTTCCGCCTTGGTGTTGTTCCCATCGATCACCGCGTCCACCATCGCTGCGATCTCTCTTCCGGCAAGATGGGATGCGACCGATACGACACCGACGGCTCCAGACACAACGAGATCCTTCGTGAGGTGATCAGATCCCGAGTAGACCGCAATGCCCTCAGGCAACGCCTTGATCGCGTTCCTTGACCACTCAAGATCATCGACAGCATCCTTGACGGCAACGACATTTGGGTGTTCACAGATCTCAACGAGCGTGTCGATCTCGATCAGGGTCGCTGTGCGACCCGGAATGTTGTAGATCAGCACAGGTAGATCGGTTGCGTCAGCAATCGCATGCATGTGAGCGACGATGCCGCGTTGTGGCGGCTTCGAGTAGTACGGCGTGACAGCCATGACACCGTCGACGCCTGATTCGGCAGCCGAACGAGCGAACTCGATGGACTCTGCGGTGTCGTTATTCGTTCCACCGGCAACAACCTTCACTCTTCCCGCTGCGGCGTCGACGGCTGCGGCGAAGAGAGCCATCTTCTCAGGCTTCGAGAGCGTCGGCGACTCCCCCGTCGTCCCTGACACGACGATCGTTTCGGTTGCGTTGTCTGCGAGATGACGGACGAGACGCCAGAACACGGCGTAGTCAATCGGACCTTCGGCGGTGAAGGGAGTGATTACGGCGGTGGCGACGCGACCGAAGGGCGCTTCTGGTCGATGTTCCATACGTCGGAAGTTACCACGGGACCCTCAAGTAACCTTTGTTCCATGACAAGTGCAAGTTCCCATGTGAAAGACGTCACCACCGCCGACTTCCCACAAGACGTGCTGAGTCGTTCCAGGGAGGTTCCCGTACTCGTCGACTTCTGGGCCGAGTGGTGTGGACCGTGCAAGACACTTTCACCTCTGCTCGAACGACTCACCGATGAGGGGGGCGGAACGTTCGAGCTAGCCAAGGTTGACGTCGACGCCAACCAGGAGCTCTCGGAACAGTTCATGATCCAATCGATTCCGACGGTGGTCGCGATCAAGGACGGCAAGGAAGTGGGTCGCTTCACAGGCGCGCTCAGCGAAGCCTCCATCACCGACTTCATCCAAGACATACTGCCGACTGAGCTCGACAGGATGGTCGATGAGGCGAGAACCGCACTCATTTCTGGCGATACGTCTGGAGCCGAACACATGCTTCGTCAGGTCCTGGACGAGCAGTCGGATCATCAAGACGCTGGCACAAGCCTCGCGGCACTTCTCATTGACCGCGGTGACGTCGAAGAGAGCATGATCGTTCTCGGAAAGCTTGTTCCCGACTCCGACGTTGAACGACTCCAGGCTGCAGCCCGTCTTCGTCAATCCGCTGGAGATGACATCTCCGAGCTTGAGATCGCAGCCGCTGAGAATCCGGACGATGACAACTCCCAGTTGCACCTGGCCAGGGCTCTTGCGGCGCGATCAGAATTCGAGCCGGCTCTCGACAAACTGCTTGCGGTCGTTGTTCGCAAGACCGAGGGCAAGGATGAGGCGCGCCAGGCCATGGTTGATATCTTCGAGGTTCTCGGTAACGAACACCCCCTTACCGGCACCTACCGCAGGCAGTTGGCAACGGCGCTCTACTGAGCGATGCAACCGGACTTCACAGTCCGAGGAGAGTGTCCAGGCCGACGGCGACTGTGTCCTTCTGAGCTTCGATGGATCGGACTGCGAGAAGGACCCCTGGCATGAACGCTGAACGGTCGGATGTGTCGTGGACGATCGTGAGACGCTCCCCCTCGCCACCGAACATGACTGACTGATGTGCGACCGCACCGGGGAGTCGGACTGAGTGGACACGAACATTGTCGACGTGGGCTCCGAGGGCACCGTCGTGAAGTTCCTCCGAGTCAACCTTCCGTTCCTGGTGCGGGGCGAGTGCCGAGATCTTCTGCGCAGTCGCGATCGCTGTTCCCGAAGGCGCATCCGCCTTCTCATCGTGATGCATCTCAATGACCTCGGCAACGGGGAAGTGTGGCGCCGCCATCTCAGCCATGCTCATCATGAGCACAGCTCCGATGGAGAAGTTTGGTACGACGAGACAGTTTCCCGGTCCGTTTGCCCACAGATCGTCGAGCTCACCGAGTCGATGGTCATCGAAGCCAGAGGTGCCAACAACGACGTTCGCCCCGAAGGACCGCCACACGGCGAGGTTCTCCATGACGACATCAGGCCGTGAGAACTCGAGGATGATGTCGCAGCCATCGAGACTTTCGCGATGCTGGCTGATGCTCAGGCCGGCGATGTTCCCCTTGGTTTCTGGGTCATACAACGCAAGGAGATGAAGATCTGAGGCGGTGTCGATCGTGGCGGCGGACAGGCTCCCCATCCTGCCCCCAGCGCCCGAAACGCCTACCTTCATCTGATGTGCTCCTCGAGGTCGTGGCTGTCGAATGGGCCGACAGCTCCAATCACGTATGGACCATCGTACGCTGCCTTTGCGGCGCCGATTACATCGTCATGATCCACAGCCGAGATCGCCGAGACGATCTCGTCGACGGTGAGATGCTCCTGGCCTATCAGCTCGGTGCGGCCGATCAGGTTCATCCTGCTGTTGGCATCCTCAAGGCTGAGGGCGAGCGACCCTTTGACATGGCCCTTGGCGCGATCGAGCTCCTCGGACGTGACGCCGTTCTCCATGACGAGACCGATCTGGTCCCTGACGATCCGAAGCACCTCATCGGTCTGACGTGGCGTCGTGCCGACGTAGGTACCGGACGCACCGGCGTCGGTGAATGGGAGGCGGAACGTGTGCACTGCGTATGCGAGTCCCCGTGTCTCGCGTATCTCATGGAAGAGACGCGACGACATGCCGCCGCCAAGGATGTGGTCGACAAGCGAGAGGGCGAAACGGCGGTCGTCGTTTCGGGTGATCGAAGGGGAACCGATGATCAGATGCGCTTGTTCTGTATCCCTGCGAGTCGCACGAACAATGGACCTGGGCTCCGGTGTCACGAACGACCTTTCGACTGGCCCACCCTGCCAACTGCCGAAGTGTTCTACGACCAATTCGGTGAGGTTCTCAGGAAGGTTGCCAGCAATGGCAACGACGACAGAGTGCGGCGTGTATCGACGCGCCCAGTATTCGTAGATCGTGTCGCGAGACATCGTGTTGATCGAGTCGCGCGTGCCGAGAACTGGAGGTGCCAGCGGATGACCATCCCAGATTGCGGTGATGAACTCCTCGTGGGCCACGTCGGTCGGATCGTCGTCGTTCATGTTGATCTCTTCGAGCACAACGTTGCGTTCCGAATCTATCTCTGACTGCCTGAAGGCAGGACGTTGGAGCATTTCGGCGAGTATTTCGATACCCGTGGTGAGGTCCTCGTCGCGCATGCGTGCCCAGAAGCAGGTGTACTCCTTTGACGTGAACGCGTTGTGTCTTGCGCCTATCCCGTCAAGGGTTTCCGCGATGCGGCGAGCGGGCCACACTGGTGAACCTTTGAAGAGGAGGTGTTCGAGGAAGTGCGACGCACCAGCCTCGATGGGCGTCTCATCCCTGCTCCCCGTGTCGACCCAACAACCGATCGCGACGGAACGTGTTGACGGCATGTGGTGAGTGATGAGCCTGAGCCCATTTGGCAGCGTGGTGAGTTTGTGTTCCATCGGCGCTCGATGATAGGAACCACAGCCGCTACCGAATCCGAATCGCTTCTCTGGGCCCCCACTGCCGCATATGGCACTGGCAACCCTGGGGAACGGCTACTCCGTGAGCCGCGGAGAGGAGATGCCGGTGAAGGATGCGAACCGCGTGAGCGTCTCTGCCTTCGTGCGAATCTCGGTCTCGGTGAGCGGACGCTCGACGAGCCCCCACGCGATCAAGTTCGCTGCGCGTTCTGCGCCTCGATGGCGATACTTGACTGTGGCGCCAGTCCATGCTTCGAGATCGAGTTCGTCCATGAGTCTCTGTCGTCCCGAATCCGAGGCGGAGTTGGATTCCCAAGCATGGCCGAGTTCGCGGAGAATGATGAACAACGAGTCCGTACGAATGCCGACGCGGTCCGGTGTGCCGCCAGGCCTGTACAGGCCGTCGTGACCATCACACTGGGGGATGGTTCCGCCAAGAGAGTCGTACGAAATGCGGGCTGATTTCGAGGGAGGATCATACGGCGCAGGTGTCGTGTTCTGTTGGGTCGCGGGATCCGAGGGCCCACCGACGATCTCCACACGTTTCCCTGTCACGGACTCCTAGGACGTCACTCCCCGGTGCGCGGGGGCCTGCGGTGACGCTTGGTCACCGCGCGAGATCGTTTCCTGTCGAGCCTTCGTTGACGAGCTGCTCGTGACGGTTTGGTTGGCTTCCGCTTCGGTGGGTCGGGGCGTGCGGCTTCTTCGAGTATCGCGTGAAGCCGTCGGATAGCCTTCTTGCGGTTGGTTGCCTGGGACCGAGAGCCGTCCTCGGTGATCCGGACCTCCGCTCCGAGCCTGGCGATCAGTCGCCCTCGCGTAGGTTCATCGAATGTCCGGGATCCTGCGATATCGAACGTCAGCTCGGCACGCGTTGCAGTCCTGTTGGCATGCTGGCCACCTGGACCTCCAGACGGGCCGAATCGCCACCGAAGCTCGCCATCCGGAATAGTGAATCGCATGATTCCTCACCGTTCTGTGGGCTGCAGACCGGACCCAGTCCGGTCTAGAACCCTGGGTTTGCGACGTTAGTGGGTAAGGGTTGTGAAGGTGCGGGATGCGCCGGTGCCTTGGATGAGGAGCACCTCGATCTCGTTTCGACCGTCGACGAGGGCTGCGGGCGGGATCATCATGCCGTAGGCGGTATTGCCGCTGTCCGAGAGGTATGTACGGGTGACCGCGGCGATCGTGCCGTTGACGGCAACGGCGACTATCTCGTCCCGATACTCGTCGTCGGGTGTCCGAAGAACCCCCCGGTACCACGTCGGGAGCGCTGGACCATCGACGTCGACATCTGTGTACGTGCCTTCGCTGGTCCTGAACGACCTGAACGCTTCGTCCGTGACGATCTGTAGGTCGCTCGTTGCGACGCCGAGGAGATCGCCGTATCCGTTGGGTGCGAGACCGTATGGACCGTCAGGGCCGAAGTGGTGGATCTTGCGAGCCGCAATGGCGATCGCCTCTGAACCGTCAACACCGAACGTGAACGTGCCAACCGTGCCCTCAATGGTGCTCTCGGTGCGCACAGGGCGATCATCAGAGAAGAGCGATACCCCATCGACCGCCCACGGAATATCGATGCCGAGCACATCGGCGACCGTCGACAGTACGTCGATCGTCTCGGCCCTGTACCGATCGACGTTCCCTCCGGGGTCTTGGGGCCGTTTGATAAAGAGAGGGATGGCAGCGATGTCTCCGATCGTCTCCTCTGTCGCCTGACGGCGGTGGTATGTGTCCGGCCTCACGGTGACACCGTGATCTGCCAGCACAACGATGAGCGCCTCGTCGTACATGCCCGAAGCCTCGAGCTGCGCGATGACTTGCCCGACGATCGTATCGACGTACCCGACCTGGAGGAGATGCCGCTGATATCCCTGATCCACGAGCCACTCGTCACTCCCCCAGCCAGGACTAACACTCCCTGGTGCCGTGCTAGAGCTGATCGACCTCTGACCACTGGGAAGGAATTCCCACGGCACGTGGGGCATCAGCGCGTGCAGGTAGTAGAGCGTCGGCTCAGTGGGTGCCGTGGACATTGAGTCAAGGAAACGGTCGATCGATGCCGTTCTCCCGTCATCTTCCGTTGCGTCGAGGAAACGGCTGATGATGTTGAAGTCGTCCGCTTCGGCGCCGGAGAAATTGGTCCACGACGAGTCGATCGGAGCGAGGTCGTCGGCCAATTCGCTCGGCAGGAACAGGTGCCCCGCGATGACTCTGAGATCATCAACGAGCGTTGACCACCGCTGTGCGAAAGGAACCTGTGGCCGCGTCTCGTTCTCACAGGCATATTCGGGACAGAGGTCCGTGACGGTCTCGATGACCTCAAGGTCGTAAGCATCATCAAGGAGCGTGAACAGTGTGAACGGATGGTCACCGGCGACCGGGATCTTGTCGCCACTCGCATGCTTCCCCGAGAGGATGACCGGTAACGAGTTCTCGGTCTGCTGCTGCACGGTGATGGCGTTGGGGAACCACGATCCATCCCTCGCGAGCTTCCCGAACGACGGGTACACATGCTCCTGCAGGTTCCCGTTCTCGTCCATGAGCGAGGCGACAGGGAACTCATCGAAGACGATGAACACGACCGGCGCCGGGTTGTCAACAGGAATCGCAACCGGCTGTGCGACGGCTGGCGCGGCAAAGACAAGCTGGGAAACCGATGATCCGAACACGAAGAGGCCGAGGACGACCAAGGGGGCGATCGATGCGAATCGTGCTCCGGTCCGCATCGATTCGAGTCTGTAAAAGCCGATTGCGATCGCCAACCCGATGCCGACGGCGAGGATCACTTCGAGCACTGGCAGGAGCCCGCCCAGGGCCGTCAGCTCGAGAATCTGAAGGGCAAGCACACCGGCGAGGAACGTGAGAATTGCACCATGGAGGATTTTACCCGTCAGATCATGGATGCTCCGGATCCACACCACGAAGAATCCGAGGCCAAACGGGACGCCGAAGGTGAGCAGGAACGCGAGCAGAATGATGTCGATCGGCGGCGCCGACCGGGCGAGAAAGAACTCGGCGTTACGACCCAGCAGGTCAAGGAGTGGCTGCGCTACGGCAAGCACAAAGAGCACGACGACGGACAGCACAACGTCCAACGGCTTCATGCCGTCGCCCCCACTGGTCGCCGAAGTACCTGACATCGTCAGACGATAGGTCGAAGCTCAAACAACCGGCGTGTGCCGCCAGGGAGCTCCTCCTCACGTTCAATCGTGAATCGTTCTGAGAAATACCCGCGAAGCGCGTCCTCTGTGTAGTCGCTGTGGATCTCGTGAGGCTTCTTGTTGGCTGTCAATCCGCGGACCATCGGATCATCGGGCGCTACCCACTCGAAGATGACGCCTGCGCCGAGGTCTGCGAACCAATCGATCACGGATCGCAGCGGGATGTTTCGACCGATCACGAGATGATGGATGACAGCGAGACAGAGTACGAAGTCTGACTCGGACCGCTCGATCAGAGGTGGACGTTCCACTCCCCTCCAACCGAGCCTGGCGACGGATCCGCAAGGTCCTGTACGAGCGGCAGCACATTGTCAGGTCCCTCAGACTTCAGAGAAGTGAAAAGGTCGTCGAGGACTGCGTAGTCAGCGTCCAGGGAGAGAACAAGATCTGCGTTCTTCGCTGCAATCCGGGAGAAGTGACCATCGTTAGCGCCGAGATCCCATACGGTTCCGAGCGACCGGCCCTCAAGCACGTTCGCGACGAAGTCAGCCTTCGCGTCACGTTGTTGCGCGACGTGGTCGCACTCGGTTGCATATTCGTTCCAACGAGTAGTTCCTGCGTCCCATGTGAGCCCGGTCACGATCTTGTACAGACCCTTCACGTTTGCTTCGATCATCTCCTTGGAGAATCCGGCTTCCTTGAACTCCGAGCGGACGTCACGGCCCGCTCCCGCGTGCTTCTTCTCGGCTCTCGCGAGCATCGACACGTGGAGCAAACCACTCTTGGACATGCGGTCCCTCTTGGACATGACGCTCTGCATCTGGGATGCCGTGAGTCCGTCCGGCTGGCCCCTGAGCCACGGTTGGAAGGGAACCCCTACGTTGGCGGTCAGCATCAGCGGGTACAGAAACTGGGCAAGAAACTGACGGTATCCGACCCATACTTCACCCTCATCGAGTATCTCGAACGATCCGATGTCGATGAAGACTGGTTTCGTGCCGCGGAACTGGACGTTGTACGGCGTCGAATCCTTGAGGATCATGCCTTCGGCTAGCGCAGCGAGCAGGAGATCGAGCTGGAGGAGGGCAGCGTCTCTGAGCATCGAGAAGGTCCACTCGTATGGATACGAGATCACGGGCACCCGTTCGTGCTGAAGGATCGCTGCCCAATCGCCGCCCGGCAGAGGATGAACCATGTCTCGAGTTGTCTCGATGATCGTTCCGGCGGCGATGCCGGTGGCAAAGAACTGCGTATCGGCGAGTCGCTCCCAGTTGGTCAGGGCGCGCTGGTCGATGTACCGAAAAACGTCCCCATCCTCAACGAAGACCCTGCTGCCCGGATCGCGGAATGACCCAGGATCGAGACGCAGGGAAGGACCGGAAGCCTGCTCGTGTCTCATCGTGCGGACCGATCAGTCGGTGCTTGGTGCCGGAACCGTTGGCTCACCAACATCATCCGCTTCCACGGCATCAGTGCTCTCGTTTGGCTTGGATCGTTTGAACTTGTTGCCCATCGTTTTGAAAAGCACGGCAACGCCTGCTGCTCCCCCGAGCACGGCTTGCACGATGAGCGTTCCGGTTCCTGGATCGAGATATGCGAAGAAGTTCATCAGGTCCCCCTGAATTCTTGATTCGTTGTTGGTTTCGGTCTCCGTTGGGTACCGATGGTCGCGAGTGTACATCGACTGCCGGAGACGTCCACTCAGTTGCAAGGAACGCCATCGACTCGGCCTCGACGCGATGTACAATCAGGAGTTATGCGTGATCGTGACCAATCTGTGCTCAACGAGATCCTTGCTCCAGAGGAGCGGGCGATCGAAGCGGTTGTGGCGCGCTACCAGCGAGTCGCCCCTGCAGTGACACGATTCGCTCGGTCTCTGTCAGGGAATGAAGATCTGCAGGTCCGCCTTGGCACCCAGGCCGCGTCCACCGAAGACACCATCATCCTTGATCCCGCCCTTTTCCAGACTGCATATGCGCGGTCGGCACCCGTCACGCCATCAGAGGTTGCGCTCACGTCCGCACTCCACGAAGTCATCCACCTCATCGCAACTGATTTCGATGAGGAACGGCCGATCCCTATGGAGTGGCGATCCTTCCAACCGGAGCCCGATGAGGACGAAGCGGATTTCGAGGAGGCAATGGTTCCCGTCGGACTCTTCCAGCTCGGCGAGATGGAAGATGACCTCGTCCGCCCCGACGTCACCGAGGACGACATCGATTTCGACGGCGACAATGAAGTCGACCCAACTGCCGTGTCACTGCTTGATGCGTTGCACACGATTGGCGGACCCGCGGCCGAAGCGATGTTCCTCTCGATTGAAGATGCACGCCAGGAGCGGATCAACTTTGGCGCGTATCCTGGCGCCGGATCCGTGCTCAAAGATCTTTATCGAACGTCGGTCGGCCATGCCATGGCGCATGCCAGACCGCTTGGCCAGTTCGCTCTGGCGTGCTTCATGATCATCGGTGGACACGAAGAGAGAGACAATCTGCAGCGGAAACTCTCGCACCACGTCGCACTCGCTCTCGATGATGCAATGGCGTTCCTCGAGCCAGTCCTCGAACTCGATGATCCGTGGTCCGTAGGAACAGTCGCGCTCCAGCTCCTCTCTGTCGCGAGGATGCACAATCTCGTCCAAGAAGGCGCTGCGTCAACGACCGAGCGAGGCCGCAAGGCCGAGATGGAGGCTGACGAAGCGGCGATCGCTGACTCGGTGGACGCTGTCCGCCTCGTGACTCCTTCGCTCCAGGATCGTGAGTCGTACGATCAGACCCGGACCGCGGCACAGTCCGTGTCTGCACAGGACGGGAAGCTTGGGGATTCGGAGACCGCCGGGGATCCAGCCACCGACCAATTGATGAAGGTATCCACAGCACCGACCGTCTTCCTGCCCACCGGACAGGGCGGCAAGCTCATGGTTGTGGACCTTCCTCACCGCTTTGCCGACTGGGCGCCGCAAGGGCGAGAGATGCTCAACAAGGCATCGACGGACTGGGGCGTCACCCAGCATCGTGTCTCCGGCGAGCTCTATCCGTTGTTCCTTGCGAATCAGCGTCGCGGTCTGCGGTCCGGATTCGATGCCGGAGATCTCTCGCCGTACACCCCGCTCCTCCTCGGAGCCGGACTGTACGAGCGGATGTTCGAACGGAGAGACCTTCCATCGAGGCGCTCGTATGCACTCAGTCTTCTTGTTGACGGTTCCGCATCAATGCTTCAACCGCGTGCAGCGGGTTCGCGGAAGTCACCATGGGCAATGGCGGCAGCACTTCTCGGTGCATGGACACTGGCACGTCTTGCCGATGAACTGCAGATCGACTTTGAACTCGCGATATTCAATCGCTCCTTCGCGACCGACGCTGACTCAACGGAGGCCTCCTATAGGGACAAACGTGCACGCGCAACGGCCGGTCTCCGCCAGGCCCAAGGCGGTAACGCCGATCGACTCACCCGGACAGTGAACCACTACCTCGTCAAGAGATTCAACCAACGGTGGCGTGCATCCGAAGACGTGCTCGCTGGCCTGTTCTACTCGGCGGCCGCACCGCAGGACGCGGCCAAGGAGGCGAGGCGTTCACCGGAAGACTCGCCTCCCGTATCGATGTTCGAGAAGGCAGCGAACGTCGACGAGTTCAATCTCGCCCATGCCGCCGAGCGCCTCGCCAGTCAACACGCAACGCATCGCATGCTGGTTGTTCTCGCCGACGGAATGACGCGGGGATCCGTACAAACGCTTGCCGAGACCGTCGCGAGCGTTGAGCACTCCGGAGCAACCGTCCTCGGCATCGGAATCGGCGACGACACCGTACGCGCCGCGTACTCGCGAGCCCAAGTCGTCGAGCAACCCCTCGACCTCGCTTCCGCGATGGTCGAAGGCGTTCGCTCGACCCTGTACAAGACAATCGCTGCCTCTGGATCGGATGCCTGGTGGGTCCACTCGGGTGCGCGCGAGCTACAAGATCTGACCAACTAG
>PVMK01118905.1_pt1 | contig 30637 bp, 31 predicted proteins | sample 1853481 | NCBI WGS metagenome assembly PVMK01 (sample SAMN08533507, study PRJNA380276) | Marine sediment metagenome, whole genome shotgun sequencing project.
CTTACCAAATACAAGGCCATATCACCAACTACTTTTGAACTTGGTGTTACCTTAATAACATTACCAAATAATTCATTTACATCACTATACATTTTAGTAATCTCATGAAATCGATCACCTAAACCTAAAGATTGTGCCTGAGGTTTCAGATTGGAATATTGTCCCCCTGGAATTTCATGCATATACACTTCACCTGTACCCGCCCTTAATCCCGATTCAAACGGATAATAATATTCTCGAACTCCTTCCCAATAATTGGAATATTCAAACATAGAATTTGTGTTCATTGGATTGTTTCGTTCATGATACTTCAACATCTCAACGATAGAATTGAAATTAGGTTGTGAAGTTAATCCGGATAATCCGCCAAGAGCAACATCAATAACATCTACCCCCGCTTCAACAGCTTTCAAATAGGTAGCTGCTTGAATTGACGAGGTGTCATGCGTATGCAAATGTATAGGAATATTTATTTCAGATTTTAAAGCAGTAATCAATTCCGTTGCTGCGTAAGGTTTTAAAAGACCCGCCATGTCTTTTATGGCCAATATATGGGCTCCGGCATTTTCAATATCTTTTGCCAGTTGTAAATAATATTCTAAGGTATATTTGGTATTATTTGGGTCGAGTAGATCACCCGTATAACTAATTGCTCCTTCTGCCAGACCATTCGTTCTTTTTCGTACATATTCTATTGCCGGACCAATGGATTGCATCCAATTCAGTGAATCAAATATTCTAAATATGTCTACTCCTGTTTCCCAGGCTTTTTCTACAAATGATTCGATAAGGTTATCCGGGTAAGCAGCATAACCAACACCATTTGAACCTCTTAAGAGCATTTGTAATAGAATATTTGGCATTGCCTCACGCAACAGATTTAATCTACCCCATGGATTTTCATGTAAAAACCGCATACAAACGTCAAATGTTGCACCTCCCCATACTTCCATGCTAAAAATATCAGGATTATTTTTGGAGTATCCTTCTGCCACTTTCAACATATCCAAAGTTCGCATTCGAGTAGCTAAAAGACTTTGATGAGCATCACGCATGGTAGTATCTGTATAATGAATTTTCTTTTCATCTTTAAGCCAGACACTAAACTTTTCAGGTCCGAATTCCGTGAGTAGATCTTTTGTCCCTCTTGGGTGTTTTGCATAAATGTCCCAGGAAGGAATAATTGGGTTCGGAAATATTTTATTTGGATTGAAGTCTTTTATATTTGGATTTCCGTTGATGGTAATATTAGCCAAATATTTTACAATTTTACTTGCTCTGTCTCTGGATATTTTAAATTTGAATAATTCAGGTGTGTCAGCTATAAAATTGACAGTCACTTTTCCAACCTGAAGAGAAGGATGTCTTAATAAATTTTGTAAAAACGGAATATTAGTTTTTACGCCTCTAATTCTAAATTCACTTAAAGTTCTGATCATTTTTCGAATAGAACCATCTAATGTTCTGCTGTGAGCCGAAACTTTTACCAACAAAGAATCAAAGAAAGGAGACACTTTTACACCCTGATACAAACTTCCGGCATCTAATCTAATTCCAAAACCTGAAGCACTTCTGTAAGTGGTAATTGTACCGTAATCAGGCTTAAAATCATTGGATGGGTCTTCTGTGGTTATTCTACATTGTATGGCAAATCCACTAATCGTTATACTGTCCTGATCGTGAATTTTTATCTGTCTGTCATTTAGTTTATATCCACCGGCAACAAAAAGCTGGGTCTTTACCAGATCTATATTGGTAATCATTTCAGTAACAGTGTGTTCAACTTGTATTCTTGGATTTACTTCAATAAAATAAATACTATCATCATGATCAACTAAGAATTCAACTGTGCCAATATTATTATAGTTGACGGCTTTAGCTATGGTTATTGCATATTGAAAAAGTTTCTGCCGAATACTATCGCTAATTCCATAGGAAGGAGCAATTTCAACTACTTTTTGATAACGGCGTTGTACAGAGCAATCTCTTTCATACAGATGCACTAAATTACCATGATTATCTGCTGCAATTTGCACTTCAATATGTTTCGGGTTTTCAATATACTTTTCTAAAAAAACAGTGTCATCACCAAAGGCATTCAGGGCTTCACGTTTACTTTCCGGATAGGACTGCTCAAGATCCTCAATATTTCTTATCACCCGCATTCCTCTTCCGCCACCTCCTGAAGCAGCTTTTAACATAACAGGAAAGCCTATTTGTACGGCTTCTTTTATTGCAATTTGTACACTGCTAAGATCCTTTTTATTGCTTTGAATAATTGGAATGCCATTTTCTACCGCAACTCTTTTGGCTTTTATTTTATCTCCCAGTTCCGCCAAAACTTCAGGGTCCGGACCTATAAAAATGATGTCATTATCTTTACATTTTCTTGCGAATTCTTCATTCTCACTCAAAAATCCATAGCCGGGATGAATGGCATCTACTTTTTTCTCTTTGGCAATTTTGATAATTGCCTGAATATTTAAATAGGGTTTTAATGGCTGATCATCTGTACCTATTTGGTAGGATTCATCACTTTTAAAACGATGCAATGAATACCGATCCTCAAAAGTATAGATACCTACTGTTTTGATATTGATCTCACTACATGCTCTAAAAATTCTAATCGCAATTTCACCGCGATTGGCAACAAGTACTTTCTTGATATTCATTTTACAAGTCTATTAGTTGATTGCTTTGCTAAAGTTAGAAAACTAATAGATCTATTCAAAGTGACTTGTCGTAAAAATTATATTGGTTAGTGACTTTTGACCACATCCCTCTCCTACGTCGAGTACTCCTCCTTTTTATTAAGGAGGAGAATTAGTTATAAGTTTTAATGCTTGATCATTGGAGGAAGTCCCCTTTTTTTTCAAGGTGGGGTTAGGAGTGTGTTCATGATTTATATTTCAAATTTTAAACTTGTTTAGTTGAATTTCGAACAAGCTTGCCTGCGGTAGGCAGGGAACAAGGAATGTCGATTTTGGAAGAAATGTACGTCCCTGATTAATGTTGATTGGTGTTAGGTATTCAACTACGTGAAACAGATGGCTTTATTGGCAAATGGATACCTTTAGGTTATTATCTTTTCAACTCCCCAATAAAGAAATTTCTTGAAACGAACTACCCCCAACGAAGAACCTGGTGCAGTTCTTTAAAAATAGATGAGGCTGGACCCTATTTTAATGTCCCATTTTAAGAAATTTGATTTCAATAGTATTCGATCAATCCGCTGTGACCGGATGCAGCCATTTCTTAGCAATCTCTATTTTAATTCCCTTACGACTCGCAAAATCTATAATTTGATCCTCAGTTATCTTACCAAGACCAAAATACTTTGCCTCCTTATTAGCAAAATAATACCCGGATACAGCTGCTGCAGGCCACATGGCCATACTTTCAGTAAGAGTAACACCTATAATTTTTTCCACATCCAGCAATTTCCAGATTGTTTCTTTTTCTAAATGATCCGGACAAGCAGGATATCCGGGAGCAGGTCTAATTCCTTTATAAGTTTCTTTAATTAATTCGTCATTTGATAAATCTTCCTCAATAGCATACCCCCAATGTTTGCTGCGTACTTTTTTGTGCAAATATTCCGCAAAGGCCTCAGCAAATCTATCTGCAATTGCTTGAACCATAATAGCGCTATAGTCATCATCCCTGTCTTTATAAATTTCAGCCAGTTCATCTGCTCCAAATATTGCAACACAAAAAGCACCCATATAATCTTGCACACCACTTTCTTTTGGTGCAACAAAATCTGCCAAGGCAATATTTGGCGCTCCTTCCCGCTTTTTTGACTGCTGACGCAAGGTTCTAAATACAGCTATTTCCTTTCCTTTTTTCTGGATTGAAATATCATCATCATTAATGGTATTCGCTTCGAACAAACCAAACAATGCTTTTGGCTTCAGAGATTGATTTGCAATGATGTTATTCATCATTTTCTGTGCATCCCCGTATAAATGAGTGGCCTGTTCTCCAATAACTTTATCCTTTAGTATTTTTGGAAATTTCCCATGTAGATCCCATGACCTAAAAAACGGACTCCAATCAATAAAAGGCAGCAGTTCTTTTAAACTTATTTGTTCTAGTACCTGAACCCCCATTTCTTTTGGCTTTACAATGCCGGTATTACTCCAGTCAATTTTAAATTTTTTCTTCCGTGCTTCTTCTATAGATACAAAGGTTTTTACTTTTCCCCGAGTTAAAAATTTTTCTCGAAAATCATCATAATCTTTTTCAATTTTGCGACATATTGATTCGAAGATTTTTTGTTGAGCAGATCTCCTACTACCGTAACTGCCCTGGAAGCATCGTGTACATATACAACCGCATTTTTATATTCAGGATTTATCTTTACTGCCGTATGTGCTTTTGAAGTGGTTGCTCCACCTATCAATAATGGAATTTCAAAATTCTGACGTTCCATCTCTTTTGCCAAATAAACCATTTCATCGAGTGATGGAGTAATTAAACCTGACAGTCCAATTATATCAACGTTTTCTTCCTTAGCTATCTCGATGATTTTTTCAGGAGGAACCATCACTCCCAGATCTACAATTTCATAATTGTTACACCCTAAAACTACACTTACAATATTTTTACCAATATCATGTACATCTCCCTTTACGGTAGCCATCAATATCTTTCCGAGCCCCCTACCCCTAGCCCCTCCCGTCCCCGAAGGAGAAGCCAGGAGTTGTTCTCTAATTTCTTTTAAAACTTTATCCAAATTCGATAAAACCTCGTCGTTTGTAAATCGAATTACACGATAACCTTCATTTTCTAACCATAGCTCTCTTTCTTGGTCACTAGTCTTATTATCAGGAAGTTGATGTATTAATCCGTCGATCTCAACTATTAGATTCTCTCTTAAACACATAAAATCAACAATAAAATTCCCTATAATATGCTGCCTTCTAAATTTATACCTATCTAATTTTTTACCGCTCAACACATCCCACATTAAGGACTCTGCCTTTGTAGGTTTATTCCTCATTGTTTTTGCATAATCCTTAAGTATTCTATAAAGTACCGGATCTGCAGTTTCCCAGTAGTAGGTCCCCTTTGGGGACTTAGGGGCCATTTTAGCCTCTTCAATAAATGGATTTAAATAAGTTACGGCTTTTTTCATTACCCGAGCAGATTTCACCACCTGAGGTAAAAACATCTTACCGGAGCCAAAAAGATCTCCAACCACATCCATCCCGGTCATTAAAAATCCTTCTATAACTTCAATTGGTTCAGATGCCTGCAATCTGGCTTCTTCTATATCCTCAATAATATAAGTATCTACGCCCTTTACCAGGGCATGAGTTATTCTCTCTTGTAGTGTATTTTCTCTCCAGGATTCATCTATGACCTTTTCCTTTTTAGATCCTTTTACCGTTTCTGCAAAATCCAACAGTCTTTCTGTAGCATCAGCCCGTCTATCTAAAATAACATCCTCAACATGTTCTAACAGATCTTTTGGAATATCGTCATAAACCTCTAACATTGCAGGATTTACAATTCCTATATTCATTCCGGCCTGAATGGCGTGGTATAGAAAAACGGAGTGCATGGCTTCACGTACGTTGTTATTTCCTCTAAATGAAAAAGATACATTGCTCACTCCTCCACTAACACTCACATTAGATAAATTTTTTCTTACCCAGCGCGTAGCTTCAATAAAATCAATTGCATTTTTTCGGTGCTCTTCCATTCCTGTTGCTACAGGAAATATATTCAGATCAAAAATGATGTCCTCTGAAGGGAAACCGACCTTATCAACCAAAATACGATAAGAGCGATCGGCTATTTCAATGCGTCTTTGATAACTATCCGCCTGGCCAACTTCATCAAATGCCATAACAATCACAGCTGCTCCATAACGATTAATTTGAGTTGCTTGCCAGATAAAATTTTCTTCTCCTTCTTTTAATGAATAGAATTTACAACACATTTTCCTTGCACTACTTGTAATCCTGCTTCAATAATTTCCCATTTCGAGCTATCGATCATAATAGGCACCCTGCAAATATCAGGTTCAGCCGCAATGAGGTTTAAAAACCGAACCATAGATTCTTTCCCATCGATCAAGCCATCATCCATATTAATATCTATGATCTGTGCCCCGCCATCAACCTGATGTCTGGCAATTGCTAAGGCCTCATCAAATTCTTCCTCTTTTATTAAACGTAAAAATTTACGAGATCCTGCAACATTAGTTCGTTCACCAACATTAATAAAATTACTGTTTTCACTTAGGATCAGGGGTTCTAATCCAGAGAGGTGCAGGTACTTTCTATGGTTACTAGTTGTTGGTTCTGGGTTGATGGATTCCATATCTAATTAAGGGTAAACCTGTTTTCTAATTTGTGCTTTTGGTTGATTGTGGTTTGTTTGTGGATGTTTGGTTCCGTGTTTTTGATTTTTGGCTTCATACCTATTTTGTTCTATAATAATTAATGAATCCATTGAGTAATTTTTTACATATAGTTATTTTATTCAACATAATTTCAGTTTTATTTTTAGAAACATAATCCATATCATTTGAAATATAAACCTGAGCTCCTAACTCGTATAAAGAACCCCTGGATATATATAAAAAATGAATGGTTTCTTTCGAGGTTCGCCTTCCGCACCCCTCTGCAATATTTGAAGGGACAGAAACTGCACATCTTCTAATTTGACTGGTTAAACCATAGATCTCTTCTTTTGGAAATGAAGCCGTTAATTCATAGACTAACTTCACCAATTCCCGACTCTCTATCCAAACATTTAAATCTATATACTTCATTTTTTTGTTGTTAGTTGTTGGTTCCATATCTGATTAAAGGTAAACCTGTTTTTCAATTCTTACTGACACTAACAACTCCCAACCACTAACTAAACACTAACAACTATCAACAAACCACTAGCAACTACCAACAAACCACTTCTCGGCTCATATTTCTTTGCGATATCTGCTATTGCTTTTATATGTTCGGGTGTAGTACCACAGCATCCACCGATAATATTTATTAAGTTCTTTTTTAGATATTCTTCTATTTGTTCTGCCATTTCTTCCGGCGACTCCTCATATTCTCCAAATGCATTAGGTAAGCCTGCATTAGGATGAGCAGAGACACCAAATTCCGTTTTAGGTGCAATAGCCTCTAAATGTGGTTGCAATAAATTGGCACCCAAGGCACAATTAAACCCAACCGTGAGCAGTGGGACATGTGAAACCGAGATCAAAAAAGCCTCTGCCGTTTGTCCTGATAATGTTCTTCCGCTGGCGTCTGTAATTGTTCCACTTAACATAATGGGAATATCAATATTTCGCTCTGCTTTAATCTCTTCAATGGCAAATAAGGCCGCCTTGGCATTCAGAGTATCAAACACTGTTTCAACCAATAGCAAATCAACTCCACCATCAATTAAGGCTTCCGCCTGTTCTTTGTATGCTATTCGAAGATCATCAAATGTAACCGCTCTGAAACCCGGGTCATTTACATCTGGAGACATACTTGCAGTTCTGTTTGTCGGCCCCATGGAACCCGCAACAAATCTAGGTTTATCTGGTTCTCTTCTTGTAAAATCATCGGCTGTTTCTCTGGCAATTTTAGCCGACTGAAAATTAAGTTCATAAACAATATCCTCCAATTGATAATCTGCCATTGCTATGGTAGTGGCAGAAAAAGTATTGGTCTCAATTATATCTGCCCCGACCTCCAAAAATTTAGCATGGACTTCCTTAATTGCTTCCGGTTGTGTAATCGATAACAGGTCGTTATTCCCTTGAAGAGGTGTGGGGTAATCTTTAAAACGTTCACCTCTAAAATCTTCTTCAGAAAATTTATAGGCCTGCAACATGGTACCCATCGCTCCATCCAGCACGAGAATTCGTTTTTGTATTTCTTCTTTTATCGTACTCATAATTCTATTGTTTTTCTTAAAACAAGCTAACACTAACCACAAAGGTAAAAGGAAATTTAAAAATCTCTTTGCTATCTATCCTTTGTTTTATATTAATCAAAGGTAGAATGTAGCACCTTCTTTAAGGTTAAAGGGTTGCTAAGGCTTCAATGGGTCTAATCCCTCTGCCTTTCATGATAACATTTCAAACTAAAAATGAACTGCTTTGCAAATAAACGCAATAAATTATTCAAACTATAATTTTAATCGAACAAATCAGAGGACAGATAACGATCCCCTCTGTCGCATATTACGGTTACAATAACGGCATTTTCCAGATTCTCAGCTAATTTAAGCGCACTCGCAACCGCACCACCACTACTCATACCGGCAAACACGCCTTCTTCTTTCGCCAATCGACGAGTCATTACTCTTGCTTCTTCTTCGCTAACTTCAATAACTTGATCCACTTTTGATGGATCGAAAATTTTGGGTAAATACTCCTCCGGCCATTTTCTGATACCGGGAATTTTAGAATTATCTGTAGGCTGTGCACCAACGATCAATATATTGTTATTTTTCTCCTTCAGATAGGTCGAAACCCCCATGATCGTACCTGTTGTACCCATTGCAGAGACAAAATGGGTTATCTCGCCGTTGGTATCCTTCCATATTTCCGGTCCGGTATTATAATAATGCGCCTTCCAATTATCATCGTTTTCAAACTGATTTAGCAAAAAATATCCCTTCTCCCTGTTCATTTTCACCGCCAAATCCCTTGATCCTTCGATACCATCATCGGCCGGGGTCAAGATCACCTCTGCGCCAAAAGCTCGCATCGTTTTTACCCTTTCAACCGTAGAATTCTCCGGCATTATCAAAATCATATTTAATCCTAACAATTTAGCAATAAATGCCAGTGCAATTCCCGTATTTCCACTTGTAGCTTCCACCAAAGAATCTCCTACCTTAATGTCTCCACGTGATAATGCTTGCTGCATCATGTTTAAAGCTGGTCTGTCCTTTACACTTCCTCCCGGATTATTCCCCTCCAATTTTAAAAAGAGCCTAATTCCTTTTTTAGAGATGATATTATGGACCTCAACTAATGGTGTATTGCCTATTTGGTCAGTTATACTTTTACCCTGAATCATTTAATGTTCTGATTAAACCCGGATTATGAAATGGAATTTTGTAAAACGGGTTAAAGAGGTAAATTTAGTCTATTTTTTATAAAAAAATTACAACGGATGAATTGGATTGGATTTTATTATCCCGTATTTTTTACTGCATTTTCCCTTAAGAGCTCTACCAGTTTGTAAAATGACCTGGTGTCGTTTAAATATTTAATAGCAAAGGATAAAGACGGTCTGTTTTCTTTAATTTGATAGGTCAAATTTGAAAAAGAGGTTTCCAGATCAATTATACCACTCTCAACAAAATAGGAGTCAAAATCTTTAATTATGCCTGCTTGTGTATTGGTTTTTAATCCTTCTGCAATAAGTACTGCCTTTGCGGTATTGACAAGAGCTGTATAAGAATGGTAGATACTATCGGAAAATTTTCCCAATTTAAGTGCTTCTGTAGCATTATCAATTTTTTCCTCACTTTCAAACAATAAAGTAGCAATTAAATCGATCACAACACCGGCACATTCTCCTGTTCCAATCGCTTTTATATAAGATCTTTTGTGACCCCAATCCACAAAATCATCTTCTTTGAGATTGGTAGTATCCGACAATGGTTTTAACAATTCATAGAAATATTTTTCGCCTTGTCTGTCATAATAATCCAGAAAAGATTCTCCTTGAAAACCATTTTGATCAAAATTATTTAATATAAAACGCAAGGCTTCCGGACCTCTTTTGCTGGGAATTTTAATCACTTTGTCTCCAAATCTGCCTTTCCCATTACCAAGAATTCCACCTCCTAAAAGAACTTGTAGTGCAGGTGCAACATAATTTCCCGATTTAATGGACATTCCCTGAAAACCAATATGGGCCATATTATGTTGTCCGCATGCATTCATGCAACCACTAATTTTTATGGTAACATCCTTATTATTAACATAGTTTGGATATTCCATTCTTAGTACACCTTCCAAAACTCTGGCTATTCCTGTACTGCTTGCTATGCCCAAATTACAAGTATCTGTTCCCGGGCAGGCGGTAATATCCAGTGTGCTGTTATAACCAGTTTCTACAAATTCCAATTTTTGCAATTCAGTAAAGAAAAATGGAATTAAATCTTTTTTTACATTTCTAATTACTATGTTTTGACGCAAGGAAAGTCTTATTTCATTACCGGCATAATTTTTTACTAAATCAGCCAGTATTCTGGCTTTGTCCGTATAAAAATCTCCTAATCTTATCTTTAATCCTATGGCAAACAAGCCTTCTTGTTTTTGCTTAAAAACATTTGTTTCCCTCCAAATATTATAAAGCTCAAGGTTTTCAATAATTACGGAAGGAATTTTAATCTTAGGTAGCTTAACCGGGCTGTCGAATTCACTGGTGTCTATTGCATAAGTTTGATAAGACAATGCTTTTTGCTCTCGTTGCACAAGATCAATAAAAGAATCCAATCCAATATCTTCAATTAAAAATTTTAATCTGGCCTTTGCTCGTTTAGCACGTTCTCCATATCTATCAAAAACTCTTAAAACACTTTCAATAAAGGGAATTATTCTATCCTCCTCCAAAAAATTAAACCCAACAGCGGCATGTCTTGGTTGTGCACCCAATCCTCCTGCTAAAAGAACTTTAAATCCTCTTATAAATACTCCGTCAATTTCTTTTATTTTTGCTATAAAACCAATATCATGTAAAAAACTCAACGCTGTGTCTTCATCCGTCCCTGAAAACGATATTTTAAATTTTCTTCCCATCTCCTGACAAATAGGATTTCTCAGAAAGAATTTGAATGCAGCATCTGCATATGGAGAAACATCAAAAGGTTCCTTAGGGTCAATTCCTGCGGTTTCCGAAGCCGTAATATTTCGAACAGCATTACCACAAGCTTCACGCAAAGTGATATTATCTTTTTCCAATTCGGACCATAACTCAGGAGTTCTGTCCAAACTAACATGGTGAATTTGAATATCCTGGCGGGTTGTAATGTGTAACCTACCTCTAGAGTACTCATCTGAGACATCGGCTATTCTGTGCAATTGTTCCGAAGTCACCCTGCCAAAAGGCAATTTTATCCTTATCATTTGAACGCCGGGTTGACGTTGACCATAAATTCCACGCGCCAGACGAAGAGATCTAAACCTGTCCTCATCAATATTACCTTCATGAAAGAGTTTAATTTTTCGCTCTAAATCCAAAATATCCCTTTCTACAACGGGGTTCTCAATTTCTGTTCTAAAACTTTGCATAATCTATTATTGCAGATGTATTCCGCATTCTCTGTTACTTAATACTTTTGTTGGATCATAATAAGAATTGTTTTTTGGCAAACTGTATGCATGCAAATACTCTTCTAATTGTTCATCTGTCCAATAGTAAAAAGGGCTTACCTTTAATACACCATCATTATTAACACTTAAAATATCCTTTGATCTTCGATATTCAGTTTGTCTGACTCTTATATTAGTAAACCACAATTCCGGATCGAGTTCCTTAAAAGCCCTTCTAAAAGGTTCTAATTTTACTATTTCTGTAAACTCACTGTGTTTAGGATCGTTTATATCCGGTATGCCTAAAGTAGCATCTGTATATGCAGAAGTTTGAAGAGGGGAATATTTGTGTATATTTAATCCAAACTTCTCAATTAGATTTGCTGAGTGTCTATAGGTGTCAGGTGTGTTATATCCGGTATCACACCATATAACTCTAATATCCCTATCCTTATTAAAAAAAGTATTTAAAAGTACGGCAGAATATATACCAAAACTTGTGGTCACTACTCTATTTTCTGTCAATCCCAGGGCCCAGGTTATTATCTCTTCGGGAGATCTTTCTTTCAATTGATCATTCCAATATGCTATATTAATATTCTTGCTAATCATCTCGTTAAATTTTAACTCCCTTTACCCTATCGGCTTAGTAGATTATTGTGCAAAGATATATTAATATTTTTATATTCCAAGCATTTAGCAAAATTTTATGAAAATGAGTCGCTGTAGGTATCGGATAAAAACTAGGTCAGATCAGCCAGAGTAGTATTTCTGAATATGGCAAGTGTATTGTCTCTTACCTGGATCATGAGCCTATATACGCCACATGATTTTTCATCTTGGCAATCATCACATTTCTCGTAATAATTGAGACTCACACAAGGCACCATCGCAATTGGTCCTTCCAATATCCGAATAATATCTGTCATTGGAACTTCCGAAGCTTTCTTCAACAGATAATAACCTCCTCCCTTACCTTTCTTTGATCCTAAAAACCCTGATTTTCTCAATGTTAGTAAGATGCTTTCCAGAAACTTATGTGGGATATTCTCATTCTTAGAAATGGTGGCTATTTGGACCATTTGACCGCAATCCTGTTTAGCAATATAGGCAAGTGCCTTTAGTCCATATTTAGTTTTCTTAGATATCATAATACTAATATAAGCAATTTTTCATTTTTTTAACATTATAAGTGTGCTTAGTGCCCAATAAATATTCTTACAAAAATTCGTTGCTGCTAATTCAAGAAGTGCCATTTGTTTCTAATTATATTATTATCAGGAAATAGCCCTCAAAATAAGTTCTTTGGGTTTCTTCGAATAGTTTATGTCTAGTGCAGATTTACGTCCTTTTTCTGACATTTTTATCCAGGTTTTTTTAATGATATCGACGAGCTTTTTTTCTGAGTACTTTTCGGAAAAATTTTCAAAATAAAATTCTAAGAACACCAAGCAGATTATATCTTCCAATAGCTGGGTATCACTATTTTTTTTAAGCTGCTTTTTTTCAAGTAAAAAAGTCACTTTATTAATTAATTTTTCATCGTATCCTACTTCGCGTAAAATTTCTGATGCTCTTACTGCATGAAATTTTTTTAATTCTCTACGCCAACTCAAATACCCGTTCCTATTCATTTCATAAGATTCTCTGGGAATTTCCCATCGACATATATGTTGGCATCTTACTGCTAACTGAACCGCCTCAGAAGCATTTGGTTCAAATTGGTTAAGCTTATCCGTCATTCTTATGGCATATAACAACTCTTTAGGATAATCTATCCCATTCAATGATTCTGTATTAGGGTCGCTCTTGTTAGCCTCATCAAACAGGTGCACGGCAGTTTTGAATTTTATTTCCACGATAATTTAGATCTTTAGTTCTCAAATCTATTCAGAAAATCCGATATACACAAAGTTGTTTCGCCAAACTTATATGATCCTCATTATTACAAATTTAAAATAGTCATAAATTATTAGCTATTTTTGTCAAATAAATATGAAAAATATGAAAAATCCAAAAGTTATATTGGCAGGAGCTGGTCCGGGTGATATAGGATTAATAACTGTAAAAGGATTTAATGCAATTAAGGATGCTGATGTTATAATGTATGATGCATTGGTAAATAAGGATTTATTAAGTTACGCAAAACCGTCTGCGAAATGTATTTATGTTGGTAAACGATCTAATAAACATAAATTCTCACAAGATGAAATCAATCAAATGTTGGTGGACTATGCCTTGGAGTATGGTACGGTTGTACGCTTAAAAGGAGGAGATCCTTTTGTTTTTGGAAGAGGAGGTGAAGAGGCTGCATTTATTGAAAATCAGGGAATTGAAACTGAGTTTATCCCGGGAGTTAGCAGTGCACTTGCAGTACCTTCAAGCCAGGGAATTCCATTATCGAAGCGCGACATAAGTGAAAGTTTTTGGGTAATTACGGGCACTACTTCTAATGGGAAGATCTCTAAAGACATCGTTCTTGGATCAAAATCAAATGCAACACTCGTAATATTAATGGGACTTCGCAATTTTTCATTAATTATGAATGAAGTTAAAAAATACAGACATAAATATACACCTTTCGCAATCATACAAAATGGAACACTTCCAAATGAAAACATTTTAATAGATACAGTTAATAATTATAAAAATGTAATTGATATTATAGATTATTCTGCTCCGGGAATTATCGTAATTGGTGATGTTATTGCAGAACATCCTGCGTTTTTAGATGAAGAAATTCAACGTGTTTTAGATTTGGCTTTATAGACATGGCCTTCGAATTTATAGATTCAAAAAAAGAATTTGAATTGGTAACCATCTGGTGTTTATACCTTTTGTTGGTGAAAAACACCAATAAAGGTGCGATTTTAGTTTACACCTTCAGACTTCTCTTTAGTTTTATTTAACTTCAACCCAGGAAATCCGAATACAAAAATTGATTTCAGATTGTTAATTCGATTACCTTACGAACTCAATGTCAGAAAAAAAACAGCCTTTCCGTAATTTAGTATTACTGATTTTAGCCGGTGAGGCCATATTTGTTTTGCCTTTTGTACTTGCCCGGGTTTTCAGACCAACATTTTTAGATGTTTTTGAACTTAACAATCTTGAATTGGGCATCTGCTTTTCAATCTATGGTATCATTGCTATGCTATCCTACCTTTTTGGCGGTGTTATTACAGATATGTTTAAACCGCGAAAACTAATATCCGCTGCATTGATATTAACAGCCTTAGGGGGCTTAGTAATGTCTACCTATCCTTCCTATAATAATATGAAATTACTTTTTGGGTACTGGGGTTTTACTACTATATTCTTATTCTGGGCTGCTTTGATAAAGGCGACGAGAATATGGGGAGGTACAAAAAGACAAGGAATAGCATTTGGGTTTTTAGATGGAGGCAGGGGACTTGTAGCTGCCGGTTTTGGCTCACTGGGTGTTTTAGTTTTTTCAATATTTATAGATGTCGATCCTAACGAGGCGACATTAGAACAAAGAAAATTTGCGTTTCGAAATATAATTCTTGTTACCTCATTTTTGGTAGGATTCATTGGGTTATTGGTGTACTTATTTATGAAAACTGATACAGATCCTCACAAATCGGGCACAAAATCATCTGATAAATTGGGCATTGCTAATTTAAAACTTGTAATACGAATTAAACCTGTTAGGCAATTGATGATCATAATATTATGCGCCTATGTAGGGTATAAAATAACGGACATTTTTTCTTTATATGCAAAGGAAGTAATGCTATATAATGAAATCAAGGCAGCTCAAATAGGGGCATTTTTATTATACCTTCGACCAATAGTTGGTGTTAGCATTGGTTTGTTGGCAGATAGATCCAAAGCATCTCTCTGGTTAATCATTGGTTTTATGACAATGTTGATCGGAGCATTATTATTTTCTTCAGGATGGATTGAAGGAAATGCATATACTTTTTTCTTCTTATCATTGATTATCGTTGCAACAGGTACTTATGCAGTAAGAGTACTGTATTTTGCAACTTTGGAAGAAGCTAACATACCCCTAACTATTACAGGATCAGTTATTGGCGCAATTTCTTTGATCGGCTATACGCCCGACATCTTTATGGGCCCCGCAATGGGGTATCTTTTAGATAGTTCTCCGGGGAAAACAGGTCATCAGCATGTATTTATCATGCTAGCTGTTTTTGCTGTTGTTGGTTTGTTTACTTCCATAATGTTCAGAAGGACTTTGAAAAATAGTCGGTCTTAAACCCGCTTTATGCATTGGAACTTCGTAATGAGGATCTAAACAGCAATAAATCAGGGAGTTTTATTGGTTTTAGCATAGCACCGTTATGGTTAAATCAAAAAACTCAACGAAGTTTCTGATTTGCAGATGTTTAGAAACGGAATAGATTTTCCAAGGCATAAAGCGGGTTAAATTCTACTTTTTTTTAGAGATCAACTCCTTAGTGAGATCATTTAGTTTTTCAACTTTCTCTTCAAAACTCCCTTTAAGTGTTTTTCTGTAAGTATTTAAATTTTCCGACAATACATTTATATTTTCCGGAAGTACATCCTCAAAAAATTGACGTAAACGCTTGGTCATTGTCGGAGATTTTCCATTGGTTGAAATAGCGATCTTAATGTTACCTTTAGTAACAATACCTCCCATATAAAAATCACAATAGTCCGGATTATCTGCTACATTTACAAGGATATTTCTCTTTTTACTATCAGTATGAACTTGCAGATTAACTTCCAGATTATCTGTTGCTGCAATAACAATATGCTTGTCTTTTAAAAAAGAACTATCGTAGGGTTTAGTAATGGTTTCAACATCAAACTTTTTTACCAAATCAATTAGTTCCTCAATAAAGCTTTCAGCAACTATGGTAACTTTTGCATTTGGACTGGATTTCAATAAAAAAGATAGTTTCTCAAAACCTACCTTCCCACCGCCTACTATCAAAACTTCCAGCTCGGATACCTTTAAAAAGATTGGATATAATTCGTTTTCATTCAAACTCTTAAATAATTACGCTCAATATTAAGAAACCATTTTAATAAACTACCTCGACTCAAGCCTGCCTAACGGCAGTCAGGCCTTCATGTTAGCACTCAGGTTAAACCAATTCTTCTCGTCCGCCGAATCCGCCAACGGCGGAGAAGGAGGATTCAATTATTGTATCTTTCTTTTTCCCCAATTGATCGTATTCCAGATTCTTTCATGGAAAAAATACAATATCATTTTAGTAAAAACTTCAATTCCTCCAATGGAAATCGCAATTTTAATCTGACCCGTTAAAAAATAGGAAATGGTTATCGTATCCAAAGTACCTATAGTACGCCAAGAAATAGCTTTTACTAAACTCCGTCGTTTAGTTTCCCCCTTTTTGTAATGATCGGCATTTTTCGAATTGAATAAAATCACATTTATGCATTTAAGGCAAAATTTAGATCATTGATTATATCATCTACATGTTCTAAACCCACCGATACTCGAACCAAACCGTCGGTAATGCTCACTTCCAATCTATCTTCTTCACTTAACTTACTGTGTGTTGTAGATGCCGGATGTGTAACTATGGTCCTAGTGTCCCCTAAATTAGCTGAAAGAGAGCACATCTGCAAATTGTTTAAAAATTTTCTACCTGCTTTAATGCCTCCATCTATTTCAAAAGCCACAATATTTCCTCCCAATCTCATTTGCTTTTTAGCTATTTCATATTTTGGATGAGATTTTAAAAAAGGATATTTTACTTGTTTTACCCCCGCTTGTTTTTCTAAGAATTCAGCAACTTTTAAAGCATTGTCACAATGCTTATCAACTCTGATCGAAAGGGTTTCCAGACTTTTCGATAGCACCCATGCATTGAATGGGGACATCGCCGGACCGGTATTTCTTGCGAACAAATAGATCTCTCTTATCAATTCTTTCTTCCCAACCGCTACACCGCCAAGAACCCTTCCTTGTCCATCCATTAGTTTTGTGGCTGAGTGCACTACTATATCCGCACCGTATTTAATTGGATTCATCAAATATGGTGTTGCAAAGCAGTTGTCAATAATTAACAAAATACCATGTTTTTTTGCAATTTTACCCAACAACTCGAGATCCAGCACATCAACTGCCGGATTAGTTGGCGATTCCGCGTAAAGAATTTTTGTGTTCGACTGAATTAACTCTTCAATTTTATCAGTTTCATTTACCTTAAAATAACTTGTTTCAATATTCCACTTCGGTAAATATTTAGTAAATAGCGTATGTGTAGACCCAAATACCGAACTACAAGAAACGATATGATCTCCACTATTCAATAATGCTCCAAAAGTGGAAAATATCGCAGCCATTCCGGTGGCAAAAGCATAACCACTTTCTGCACCTTCCATAGCAACAACTTTGTCGATAAATTCAGTCGTGTTTGGATTCGTAAACCTGCTATACAGGTTCTTTTCCTTTTCTTCAGCAAACGACGCTCTCATATCTTCGGCATCATCAAAAACAAAGCTCGATGTTAGATACAGTGGTGTCGAGTGCTCACTATACTGAGTTCGATTCAATTGCTCCCTGATTGCTTCCGTTTCAAAATGCTTCTTCTTGTTCATGTTTTAAATAATTTAATAGACAAACTATTATTGATTTAAAATACTTATGAGTCTGCCTGACCCTGGTTTGGGTTTAAAGAACTGTATCATCGTGATCTTGTTTAAACCTTTTGTAATATGTATAATTCTAATTTAATCATAATTCTTCTCGTCGATATCGGATTTTTCTATCTCTAAGGTCCCGTTCTGAAACTGCACATTTGATTTCGATAACAATTTTAAATCACGATCTTCACTCCGGTCATCCCTCAATTCTTCAACATTACAAGACTTTAATGCAATAATTATATTATGATTTATATAACTAACTAATTCTTTCATTAAACAATTCACCGATTCACTGCTTCACTGTTTCACCGATTCATCAATTAAATCGCTTTTTCTGTTAATCGTAATATATCTCCAAATACTCCTCTGGCTGTAACTTTTGCCCCTGCTCCGGCTCCTTGGATTACCAGAGGTTGCTCCCCATATGATTCTGTATAAATCTCAAATATAGAATCCGAACCTTTTATTTGTCCCAAAGAGCTATCATCAGGAACGGATACCAGTTTAACCTCTAATTTTCCTTTAGTTGTGGTCAGGTCTCCGGATAATTCACCAATATATCTCAGGACATGGTTTTCCTTTTGATCAGACTTAATTGTTTGGTACTCATCATCCAACTCCTTCAAACGAGATAAAAAATCCGATACAGAGCCATCTCTAAGGTTCTCGGGAATTAAATTTCTAATTTCAACATCCTCAATTTCATTTTCCAAGTCTAATTCGCGTGCAAGAATCAACAATTTTCTGGCCACATCATTACCGCCCAGGTCCTCTCTTGGATCAGGTTCCGTGAATCCTTTATTGATAGCATCTTCCAAAATTATACTAAAATGCTGATCCTGTATTGAAAAATTATTGAATAAATAGCTTAGCGCACCAGAAAAAACGCCTCTTATATGAGTTATATTTTCTCCTGAATGGTGCAACAATCTTATGGTATCCACCAAGGGTAAACCGGCACCAACATTAGTTTCATACAAATACTTCTTTTCGTTTTCTTTTAATTTTTTCTCTCAATTCCTTATAGAAATTGAAATCAATGGTGTTTGCAATTTTGTTGGATGACACCAAATCGAAACCGTTATCCACTAAAGGTATATAATTCTTAATAAAAGTTTGACTGGCAGTATTATCAACTGCAATAAGATTCTCCAGATGATTTTCTCTTGCAAAACCAATGATATCATTGATGCTGTATCCATCTTTTTCAGAACTCTGAAGAGCGCCCTGCCAATCAGAATTCACCCCGTTCTTATCTAAGAGTAAACTTTTCGAATTGCCTATTGCAAAAATATTTAGATTGATATTCTTACGATCTAAAATTTTATTCTTGCTCTTCAAAATTTGATCAATTAAAGTTCCTCCCACCAGTCCAACGCCGAAAATTGCAATATTGATATTTGTAGAAACTCCAAATATCTGACCGTGAATCACGTTAACCGCTTTGTACAGGTCTCTATCCTCCAGCACCAAACAAATGTTATCCCCGGTTACCGTATTATTAATTAAGATCGGCTTAATCCTGTTTTTTATTATTGCATCATAAGAGTTATGGAAGTTGCTTAAATTTTGACCAATAATGGAAACAATAGACAACTTATCCTTTATATAAATTCTGTTAACATCTTTTGTTTTTAGATCGGTTTCAAATTCGATCTCCAGTATTTCTTTTCCTTTTTTAGCATCAGCAGAATCGACTATAAAACCAATACCTCTTTCAGACGATCCCTGCGAAATAATACTGACATTAATATTTTCCCTGCCCAAAGCTGTGAAAATTCGCGCATCTACGCCAACCCTACCTAATAAACCCCTTCCTTCTAAATTTATTAAAGAAACATTGTTTTGTACTGTAACAGATCTTATGCCTTTAGATGTAGCTTGTGATTTGATCAAAGTTCCTTTATTTTCCGAATCGAAGGTATTGAGTAACCTTAATGGAATATTTTTTTCCACCAAAGGTATTATCGCTTTCGCGTGTAAGATATTAGCCCCAAAATTTGCCAATTCATTGGCTTCCTGAAATGTTAATTCTTCAATCTTTTGAGCATTTGCAACCAGATCCGGATTTGCAGTGTAAATTCCATTTACGTGGGTATAATTCTCTAGTTCTTCCGCATCCAAATAATTGGCGAATAAGGATGCTGTATAATTACTTCCATTTCTGCCAAGTGTGGTAGTTTCTCCATTAATATTTGAGGCGATAAATCCTGTAATTACCTGTAAATCAATATCGTTTTTATTGAAGAATTTTTTAACATTTTCCTTGGATAACTCCTGAAGGGGTATTGCTTCACCAAAGCTGTCATCTGTTTTGATCAATTTTCTCGCATCAACAAAATTAGATTTTATCCCTCTCTTATTTAAAAGATTAACAACGAGTTTCGCCGATATGATCTCCCCTGCTGCCAGCACTTTATCTTTAATTTTCTGACTATAATCGGATAACAAACTAACCCCATCGAATATTCTATTTAAAGAATCATATTCATCTGAAAAATCAATATCGCCATCCGGTACAGTTTGATAGTTCTTAAACGATTCAAATAGCCCTTCATAATCTTCATTGCTTTTAGCTTTGTCCAAAATTTGCTCCAATAAATCTGTCGAATTCCCTCTAGCGGAAACAACCACAGCAATTTTATCATCATTTGCTTTTTATCATAAATTATCTCCAGGACCTTATTCAATCCTTCGCCATTAGCCAGAGATTTCCCACCAAACTTAACGATCCTGATCTTTTTATTTTTTAAACTCTTGGTTTTGGGCTGTTGAAATATCGGATGCAAAATATCAGTCAATTGATCGTATTCTATCAAAAATGCGTCATGGCCATGAATTGACTTAATTTCATGATAACTATTTTCTATACCTGCTTTGTTCAATAGTTTTTGTGTTTCTTTATTTTCTGCAGGAACAAAAAAGAAATCAGAATCAACACCAACCTGAATTATATTACATTTTAATTGATTTGCTATTTCATTAAAAGAACCGCGATTTCTGGTAATATCCACAGAGCTTAACAAGTGATTCATCATTTTGTAAGTTGACAAAGTAAATCTATTTTCCAGTTTTTGACCGTGATGCAAAAGCCAGCTTTCCGTATTGAAATTTCCTTGTTCCTTGTTTTTAGATCGATTAAATTTTTGTTTAAACGAATCTGCGGTTCTATAAAATAGCATTGCCATCATACGGGCATCGTGTACCGGTTTACTCGAATTTGATAGAATTTGCAATTGTGTTTTATTATGGGCCAGAATCCAATCCGATGCCTTCCAATCTGAAGCTACCGGGATAAGGTTTTCTATTAAATTTGGGAATAGGACAGCCATTTCCCATGCAATGCCCCCTCCCAGAGATCCTCCAATGGCAGCAAATAAACTATTTATTCCTAATTTTTGTATACCCAAACCGAATAGTTTAGCTATATCTCTGGCGGTAAAATCTTCATAATTCTCAATAAAATTATCATTGTTCTCATCATAGCCATTCCCGGGTATATTAAATGCAATTACAGTATAATTACCTGTATCAATTACTTTTCCAAGACCAATGATTTCATTCCACCATCCCTTTTCACCTGCAACATTTGAATTTCCAGTCAATGCATGGTTTACCAAAATTACGGGAGCTGTGTTTAGATCTTGCCCAAACAATTGATAGCTCAACTCAAATTTAGGGTAAAAATACCCCGAAGTTGTCGTAAAATCCCGAAGAGATATATATTTTAATTCTTTTTTCTTCACCTCTTTTTTATATTAAAAAAAAAGCCTCTGACTTATCAGAGGCTTTTATAGTTTGTAATAATATTATTAAATTTTAAACAAAAGCTACCTCTGTGTAATTATTACACATCATCATTTGCATTTTGTTAAAAATATTCTTCATTATTTAATTTTTTAATGGCACAAATGTAATACCTATTTATTAAAAAACAAATATTCTTTTTATTTTAATTCAGCATGTCCAAAACTTACAGAAGCATCAATACACCAAATATCAACAATATGATATTTAGTCAGATCAGTATTCTCAGGAATATTATAAGTAAAATTTCCCGAAATTCCTTTTAGATCACCCAAAGAAACAAAATCCGACGATCCCACTTTCGTGGTTAGATATACCAATAGTTTTGGACCAGTATCTGTTTTAAAATTAGTGAAACTAAGTATCGTTTCTGAGCCATTGACAGTAACACTTCCTGTTGTAGTATGGGCTCCCGAAACAAAAAATCCTTTTTGCTCTGAAATAGATTCTTCATTATTTTCTTCAGAAAGCGATGGTTCACCATTATCTGAACAGGCTGAAAAAACTCCTATAACCAATAAAATTAATAGTACTTTTTTCATTATATTTTTTGATTAATTAGCAAAAATATTCAATAGAAAGTGAAATAAAATTAATCAACTTTTTTGAATTAATCTAATTTTTATGATGATTGGCGTTTTTATTTTATTTAAATTTGCTGTCACAAAATAACAGAGGAAGGATTTGAACTGATTGCAACCTCTACTGTTGAAAACTAATTCACAGGAACAAAAATGCTAAAACAGTAAGGTTATCTTTACTTCTTTTAGCTTTTGGCTGCAACAATATTCTCTTCCTTCATAATTTAAAAATAAAATTATTATGTCTTATTTATTTACATCAGAATCTGTATCCGAAGGTCATCCGGACAAGGTAGCGGATCAGATATCAGATAACTTGTTAGATGCTTTTTTAGCTTTTGACCCCAGTTCAAAGGTGGCGTGTGAAACCTTGGTAACCACAGGTCAGGTTGTTTTAGCAGGAGAAGTTAAAACGAAAACTTATATTGATGCCGCCAGAATTGCAAGAGAAACAATTAACAGAATTGGATACACTAAGGGTGCTTACAAATTTGAAGGAGAGAGCTGTGGTGTTATTTCTTTGATTCATGAACAATCTCAAGATATTAATCAAGGCGTTGAAAGGGATGTAGATGAGGAACAAGGTGCCGGAGATCAGGGAATGATGTTCGGGTATGCTACAAACGAAACAGAAAACTATATGCCTCTGGCACTGGATATTAGTCATCGCCTATTAATTGAATTGGCGAAATTAAGAAGAGAGAACAGTGAGATAAAATATTTGCGCCCGGATGCCAAGAGCCAGGTAACCATAGAATATAGCGAAGAAAACAACCCTCAAAGAATTGACACAATTGTAATATCAACTCAGCATGACGAATTTGATGAAGATGAAACAATGCTTGCCAAAATTAAAGAAGATATTATAAGTATACTGATTCCCAGAGTAGTTTCTCAATTACCTGCAAAAATCCAAGATCTATTTGATGAAGATATAAAGTATCATATCAATCCAACCGGAAAATTTGTTATTGGTGGTCCGCATGGCGATACCGGACTAACGGGTAGAAAAATAATTGTAGACACTTATGGTGGAAAAGGAGCTCATGGTGGTGGCGCTTTTAGCGGAAAAGACCCAAGTAAAGTAGATCGTTCAGCGGCATATGCATCTCGACATATAGCAAAAAATATGGTTGCTGCAGGACTTTGTGATGAAATTTTAGTGCAAGTCTCTTATGCTATTGGTGTAGCGCATCCAACTTCCATCAATGTTGATACCTATGGCACCTCTAAAATTGAAATGACTGATAGTGAAATAGCCAAAAAAATAGAAAAATTATTTGATATGAGACCGGCTGCTATTGAAAAACGATTGAAACTGAGAAAACCTATATATAGTGAAACTGCCGCCTATGGACATATGGGAAGAGCACCAAAATTAGTTACAAAAACATTTAGTTCCCCCTATTCAGGAACTATAACAGTTGAAGTAGAGCTATTCACCTGGGAAAAATTAGATTATGTAAACAAAATTAAAGAGGCATTTGGATTATAAGACCCAATAGATTTGATCATAAAAGAGCGCAGGAGAGAATACTTCTTTTGCGCTCTTTTTATTTTATTTTTTTCAATGAGGTAAGTAAATAAATTCATTTATCCTTTCGATCCATGCCTGTAATCATATTGAGAGATCTAAGCTTGGCGCTCTTTACGTGAGATTTACTTTTAATATTTCACGCAAAGTACACAAAGAAAAACGCGTTAAGGGCGAAAAGAAATTCTAATAATGCTTACATGTACTTGTTTAGTGAATTCTACATTTGTATTCAATTTGCTTACCTTTGATCAATGAAGTATTTTTTTCTAATTTTATTATTTGTTTCTGTTGTAAAGCCAATCCATTCACAAAAATTGGTGACAAAATTCACAAATTCTTTCCACTTAGATGCAGATACTTTTGTTGGTATAGATGAATTCGAAAATCTATACTATATCAAGAACAACACTTTTTTTAAAAAATCAGTACAAGGAACCGTTAATTATACTAACCTTAGTTTAGGAAAAATCACCTCAGTTGACATTCACAATCCATTTAAAATTGTTCTGTTTTACCAGGATTACAATTCTGCCATAGTCTTGGATAATAAATTAAATGAATTAACAGACAAAATAGATTTTACCGGAAATACATTATTTAATAATGTTCAATTAGTGAGTCATTCTTCTGAAAACAATCTGTGGCTGTTTGCCGATGATAATAAGTTACATTTGTACAACTTCCAAAATAGTTCAGAAAAAATTCAGACACAGCCTATAACGTTTTACCAACCTGATTTCGTTCCAAAATCGTTAAAAAGCACCTATAAAAGTGCCTGGGTATTGGGAAATACCGGAGTTATCCAAATTAATGAATATGGCAATTTTATCAACTTCTTTAAAAATGACAGCATCGACTTTATATCTCCTTATTTAAAGGGCTTTATTTTTATGAAAGATGAATCCTTTTTTTATATTGAAGGCAACAATACCGAACAGGTACTGATTGAAATCGATCATTCTTTAGTTGATATTTATATTAATAATTCATCAATAAATATTTTTGACGGGTCAAATGTACACCGATACATAATTTTATAATTTAAAACCATCTAAAACATAGAAATAAGCCATATTTTTTTTAAATTCGCTTCTCACATTCTGGGCAGAATCAGATTGAACTATACTAAAAATTTTGAACATGCATATTGCTATTGCTGGAAATATTGGCGCTGGAAAGACAACTTTGACAAATCTGTTAGCTAAGCATTATAGATGGAGCCCTCATTACGAATCTGTAACCGAAAACCCTTATTTGGATGATTTTTATGGCTCTATGGAACGTTGGTCATTTAATTTGCAAATTTATTTTTTAAATAGCCGTTTTCGTCAAATAATGGAGATAAAGGAAAGTGGCAAGAACATCATTCAGGATAGAACTATATATGAAGACGCAAATATTTTCGCTCCAAACTTACATGCTATGGGTCTTATGACCAATCGGGATTTTGGAAATTATCAATCTCTATTTGAATTGATGGAAAGGCTTGTTACACCGCCGGACCTATTGATATATCTTCGTGCCAGTATTCCAACCCTGGTAGGTCAAATACATAGACGAGGGAGAGAATTTGAAAACTCTATCAGTATAGATTATCTAAGCAGATTGAATGAAAGGTATGAAGCCTGGATAACCAAGTACACAAAAGGCGAATTGCTGATCATCGACATTGATAATCTCAATATTGTGGATAATCGAGAGGACTTAGGATCGATCATTGATCGTATTGATGCACAAATTCACGGATTATTTTAAATTATAAATGATCTTCAATTAAAAAACTCCCAATAAAAATTGAGAGTTTTTTTGTATAACAAAAATAAACAATTTAACTATTTAATATTATCCATCACATCACCTGTTAGTGTAGAATAATTAATTTTAAGTGCATTAACATTTCTCAACTCTTCTTTTATATCCGTAATCGTACCAACACTACTATTTATATCCGCTTTAATAGATGTTGTCAACAAGGGTATCTCATCTTCAGAGTGAGTATCTCTTTCCGCAAAAATAAAATACTTCACATCTTTAACATCTGCAATTCGATCATTTAGCTGAATCTTATCTCCTCCTTGTCCTTTTACTTTACCCACATAAATATAACTTACCAAACTTTTACGTTCCAACTTCTTAACCTCTGTAGCTTTTGGCAATTTAGGTTTCATAATTTTCAACTCAGTCTCTCGCATTACTGTTGTTACCATAAAAAAGAACAACAACATAAAAACAATATCAGGTAACGATGCCGTAGATATGGCCGGCATTCCTTTTTTCTTTTTTCTAAACTTTGACATATAAAGATTATTTTGTTGGTTCTGCTTCCGAAATTATCTGCGGATATTTAGATTTAATATTTGTTATCTTATCTTTTAAACTTTGTGATGGCCGACTTTTATTATCCTTTAGAAGCTGAGTATAAGATACACCATACAATTTATTAGATAATCTATTTCTTAATTCGGTATAAGCTCCAACCAATTCATTCTGTACGGAAATATAAGTACCATAGGAGGTACCTCTATCGCTCTCTAAAGAAATAACGGCTTTATTGGGATGATCCGAAGATGCCGGATCTTTTGCTCCTTCACACCAGTCACATTCAGCAGGTTCTGCATCATCAATAGGATTTCCTAATCCACCACCATTATCAATGAAATTAACGGCTTCCTCACGTATTTTATCAACCGTCATAAATTTATCCCCTTCAACTAAAATTTCATTATTACGATTTACAGTAACGACAAAAACATTTTTTTCCTTTAGTATAGGAGGTTTAATATCATCTTGTTGTTTTTCCGGTAATTTACGGGATATTCCAGTATCCACATCCATCGTGGTTGTAACCAAAAAGAATATAAGTAACAAGAAAGCGATATCCGCCATGGATCCTGCATTAATTTCCGGTAATCCTCTTCTAGCCATAATATTATTTTGATACTAACGATTTAACAAATCCTCCAAAAATCACAAGCAATCCAACACCTCCTAAAATTAAGGAATACCAGATTCCGGTACTTACCCATTTCGATGTAGTTCCGGCTTCACCATCTTTCAGTACAAGACCTGAAGCGTTAAGTGTTTCACCATCATCTGCCATCGCATAAGATATAGCCAATAATAATCCTAAAGCAACCAATGAAATTAAAGACTTCTTAAGTAATTGTGGGTTTTTAACTAAATTCAATATTGAGAATCCTATCGCTAAAATAGCTGTTATATATAAAATTATTTTCGCAAAAGATATATACGGAGACACAAGGCTATTTTGCAGATCAACACTTTCTTTTACAGCATCATCTCCTTCCATTATTATCATTATTAGAAAATAAATAGCGACTAAGCTAATTACTGCTGTAACAACAGATAATATTTTAGATAATTTTTCGTTCATAATTTATTATTTTTTTCTGATCAAAAGATCGACTAATTTAATTGAAGCATCTTCCATACTATTAACTATACCATCTATTTTAGAAATAATATAATTATAAAATATTTGAAGAATAATTGCTACAACCAAACCAAATACCGTTGTCAACAGGGCCACTTTAATACCCCCGGCAACTACTGCAGGAGAGATATCTCCAGCTGCTTCGATCGAGTCGAATGCACCAATCATCCCAATTACCGTACCCATGAACCCAAGCATCGGAGCTAAGGAAATAAACAGAGATAACCAGGAAACATTTTTTTCCAATAATCCCATTTGAACTCCACCATAGGAGACCACTGCTTTTTCAGCCGCATCAACACCCTCATCCATACGATCTAACCCTTGATAAAAAATTGAGGCAACAGGCCCTTTCGTGTTTCTGCAAACTTCTTTTGCCGCTTCAACGCCACCTGAATTCATTGCTTCTTCAACATTATTCACCAATTTGTCCGTGTTGGTTGTGGCCATATTAAGATAAATAATTCTTTCTATTGCAATTGCTAAACCTAGTATTAAGGTTACCAGTACAATTCCCATAAAGAAAGGACCACCTTCAATAAAACGCAGTTTTAATTCTTGATGAAAAGTTAGGTTTTGAGCTTCTTCTGTTTGTGCGTACATGTTTTGAGCTGAGCTTAAAAACAATACTCCTGCAACTGCTAGGATAGTAGATACTTTTTTCATTTTTGTAAATCTTTGTTATTTAATTTTAGTTAATGGGTTTAAAGATATAAAATTTTTATTACATAAAACACTTTGCGCGGAGAGAAAGGGATTCGAACCCCTGTTACGATTTCTCATAAACATGCTTTCCAAGCATGCGCCTTAAGCCACTCGGCCACCTCTCCAAATATGTGTCAAAAGTTTTTATACGATTGGCAAGTAACAAAAAATTATTTATTTATAAAACTTTTTTGATATAAAACTAGCTCATTTCTCCACGTAAAGGAGTTTCAAAAATTGTTCTGAATTTATCATGAGAAATGTTTACTCCTATCAAATATTTTAGTTTTGCGATCGCTGATTCTGTGGTGATGTCTTTTCCGTCTATGATTCCAATTTTTTTTAGTTGATTACTTGTTTCATAATGTCCTAAAAGAACGCTACCTCCTATACATTGAGTAACATTTACAATTGGAATATTTTTATTGATCGCTTCCTTTAATAAATCGATGAACCATTTTGAATCCGGGGCGTTTCCTGCACCAAAGGTTTCTAATATTACTCCCTTCAACTCAGGGATACTTAGAATACTTTTAACTACCTCTTCACTTATCCCAGGAAATAACTTCAATACAACTACATTGGCCTCGATCTTTCTTCTAACTATAAGTTCTTTGCCATGATCAACCTTCCTTAAAGCCTCCTGATTAAAGTTCAAATAGACCCCGCTTTCCCCCAATGACGGGTAATTAGGAGAACTAAATGCGTCAAATTGTTCTGAGCTGACCTTTGTTGTTCTGTTTGCCCTGTATAACTTATACTCAAAATAAAGACAGACTTCACTGATCTTGGGCAATCCTCTATCTCTGGTGGCCGCAATTTGAATTGCCGTAATTAAATTCTCTTTGGCATCTGTTCTTAAATCTCCAATAGGTAATTGTGAGCCCGTAAAAATTACCGGCTTATTTAAATTTTCGAGCATAAAACTAATTGCAGAAGCTGTATACGACATTGTATCTGTACCACTTAGGACAACAAATCCATCAGCTAAATCATAATTCTCCTCAATGATATCAACAATATTAACCCAATGTTTTCCCTCCATATTTGATGAGTCGATGGGAGTCTCAAATGCTATTGTTCTAATGGAGCATTCCAATAAGTTCAATTCAGGGATTTTATCCTTTATCTGCTCAAAATTAAACGCTTTTAAAGCATTTGTTTTATAATCTTTGATCATACCAATGGTACCTCCGGTATAGATCAATAAAATATTTGGTATTTTTGTATTCACCCTATATTATTTTACATAATTATTTATGTAAAAATATAAATTATTAAAATAAATATTCAAAAATATGTCCGGTTCTTTTATTCTAATTATTGTCATTGGTTTGGTTGGGTTGTTCGTGCAAAGCAAATTAAAAAGTAAGTTTAAAAAATATTCTAATAACCATTTGCAAAACGGGCTTAGCGGAAAGGAAATCGCGGAAAAAATGTTAGCCGATAATCATATTTATGATGTTAAAGTGATCTCCGTAAAGGGCCAATTGACCGATCATTATAATCCAAAAAACAAGACTGTAAATTTGAGTGAATCGGTTTATAATCAAAGAAATGTTGCCGCTGCAGCAGTTGCTGCTCATGAGTGCGGGCATGCTGTTCAGCATGCTGTATCTTATCAATGGTTAAGCTTAAGATCCAGTTTAGTTCCTGTTGTTGGAATATCCTCAAAATTTGCAATGATCTTATTAATTGCAGGCATATTTTTGATCAACTCCTTCCCATCTTTATTATTAGCCGGAATTGTGCTGTTTGCGGCTACAGTTTTATTTAGTATCGTTACATTACCGGTTGAATATGATGCAAGTAACAGAGCCCTGGCTTGGCTTGATGAAAAAAATATGCTTGCCAACAATGAACAGGCGGCGGCAAAAGATGCATTAAAATGGGCGGCCAGAACATACGTAGTAGCAGCTTTGAGTTCAATTGCTACGTTGATCTACTATTTGAATATCTATAATAGCCGCTAAAATCCCTTAGATCGATTCTTAATTTACGTTTGGTTGTCTTGAACTACTCATCGGCTGACTTGAAGTCAGCCGATGAGTAGTTTAGATCTTAATTTGTCTGTCAATTTGCTGGTCCAAAGAAATAAAGGTTTCCGTTCTAGCCACCCCTTTGATGTTTTGAATTTCGTGATTTAATACTTGCATCAGATGTTCATTATCTTTGCAGATAATTTTAACAAATATTGCGTAATTACCTGTAGTATAATGGCTTTCAATTACTTCGTCGATTTCCTTTAATCTTTTGACCGCCTCCTTATATTTACTGGAACTGTCAAGGAATATCCCCACAAAGGCCACTGTTTTAAAGCCCAATATTTTAGGATTAATAACAAATTTAGAACCGGCAATTAATCCCGATGCTTCTAATTTGCGCAGTCTTTGATGAATTGCAGCTCCGGAAATTCCAATTTCTCGGGCAATGCTTAAAATTGGCGTTCTGGCATTCAACATTAAATGGTTTAGAATTATTTTATCAATCCCATCAATATTAAATTTTGATTCTTTCATACGTTTAAATAAATAAAATAGATTCTTCGACTTCGCTCAGAATGACAATATAGTAGCCTTTTCAGACAGCCTTATTTTATTGCTATTAATTAGGAATAATCTAGGTCTATTCTG
>PVMK01126629.1_pt1 | contig 30621 bp, 28 predicted proteins | sample 1853481 | NCBI WGS metagenome assembly PVMK01 (sample SAMN08533507, study PRJNA380276) | Marine sediment metagenome, whole genome shotgun sequencing project.
AGGACTGTAAGTACCTTTATGAACTTAAGGCCCTTGTGGCCATGTTGGACAATTGTCCGGGCGCTATCCATCAGGTATCCCGGCTTGCCTGCGATCAGGCAGGTTCAGAGACGGGGTCGGTGCCCCAAGACCTTTACCACTTCGGTGGGCCTAGCAGCTGGTTCTGCAGGCGGTCAGAATCACTTACCAACTTGAGAACACCATAAACTCTGAACCACCAACATTGACAGACCAAACACAGGAAGCGCCACGGGAGCTGCCAGGTTTCGGTAGTCCCGGCGGCGCGCTGTTGCGCTAGAATTTCGACCTGCCGTCGGGAAAACACTGAAAGAAAGCGCGAAAAAGAATGTGGTCCCGGCTGTAGTCCGTTACTTTCACTCTATCTCTGATTCTTTTGTTTTCAATCTGTTACGGACGTAATTGGCGGAGAGGGTGGGATTCGAACCCACGGTACGGGAGAACCGTACACTTGATTTCGAATCAAGCTCTTTCGACCACTCAGACACCTCTCCACATTTTCTCGTTACAAAGTTCGTACACTTACACTTCAATAAGCGCAGCTGCGGCTCACTCTGCCACCCTATTCATTAATTTGCCGTTCGAACTATATAAGCTTAGTCACTGTTCTCGAAGAAGTAACGCTGATCGGGATACTTCTCGTAACACTTTGACACTGAAATCAGGGTAAAACTGATGTAGCCTTGTTTTACCACGGGTCGCGATTCTGGTGGCACTTCAGGTTATTGTCAAGTGCACAACCCGTGCTGTGTAAGCGATTGGACCGCTGCTAAATCTTCGAATTAATAAGGCGGTTCACAGTCAAAACGAATAGAGCTGTTTCATTGCAGGAAGCATTGATGCGCTTAACGGAGACTTGATTTGCGCTTGTTGTTCATCACAGTTCTTGCGGCATTAATCGGGACATGCTCGGCACCACCGTCGATGCTGGATCAGGTGCTGGAGCTTGGCCAACTGCATGTCGTTACACGCAATACTCCGACCTCCTATTTTATCGGTCCCGATGGTCCCGCCGGTCCCGAGTACGACCTGGTGCGCGGCTTCGCTGATGATCTCGGCGTTGCACTGGTGATAACGACTGTCGACAGCGTCTCGGAAATTCTGCCACAAGTATCACAAAACAATGCCCACATGGCGGCAGCAGGATTGTCGGCAACAGAATCTCGCCGCGAGTTTCTTAGTTTTGGTCACCCGTATAACTCAGTGGACATGCACCTGATCTACAGATTGGGCACCGGCAAACCGAACTCCATCGAAGAAATTATTGGCCGACCGATCGAGGTGGTTGCAGGTAGCAGCCACTCAGACATGATGGCATCACTTGGCGAGCTCTACCCGCAGCTTGAGTGGTCGGAAAATGCCGATGTGGAGGTGCTCGAACTGCTGGCAAAAGTCGCTGTCGGCGAACTGGATTTTACGATCGCTGACAGCACAGAGTTCAATATCCAAAGACATTTCTATCCCGACCTGCGCGTCGCACTCGACCTGCAGATTGCCGACCCGATCGCCTGGGCATTTAAGAAAGATGAAGGCGACAGTCTGCTGGTTCGTGCAGACGAATACATTATCAAGGCTGGCCGCGATGGCTTCGTAGCCCAGGTCGCTGACCGCTACTTCGGCCACACTGAGAAATTCGATTATGTCGGCACGCGTGCATTTATTCGCCACTTCGAAAGCAGGCTGCCCAGGTACCGACAAATGTTCGAAGAGGCTGGCAGAGCATACGGCGTGGACTGGCGCCTGCTCGCCGCTATCGGCTATCAGGAATCACACTGGAGATCGCATGCCGTATCGCCCACAGGTGTGCGCGGCATCATGATGCTTACTGAGGCGACTGCCGACTACCTGGATATTGAAGATCGCATGGACCCGGAGAGCAGCATCCTCGGCGGTGCACGTTTTTTTGCGCGACAAATTGAACGTCTTCCCGACAGCGTCGATTTCCCTGACCGAACCTGGATGGCGATTGCTGCTTACAATGTCGGCTTCTATCACATCAAGGATTCGCGGCAGATTGTTGAATGGCAGGGAGGTGACCCGGATACCTGGGTAGATATCAGAAAGACCCTGCCACTACTGGCAAAACAGAAATGGTATTCGCGGGTTCCCTATGGTTATGCGCGTGGCTGGGAGCCCGTTCTTTACGTCAACAACATTCGCAGCTACTACAACATCATCAAGTGGCTGACAGAAAATGAAGTTGTTCCGGAAGAAGCGCCGTTGGAAGAGAGTATTGATGCGCCGGACCTGATTGCAGCTGCGACGGAGACAAAAGCTACTGTAGGAGCCCGTCGGCACGGCGATCAATCTCATTGATTCGAGGTCTCCGCGTGAGAATCTATGGCAAGCGTATCTCTCTGTACGCGGCTGTAGCCGCTCCACTGTTGTCTCGCGATACATGGCAGGGACATGTATTGCAACATGCCCCGAAATGTGTAGCGCGCGTCAGCCGCGCATCCTCATGGCTTGCGCCGCACTGCGAAAAACCTTTTGTCAGCAGCCCGCGCACTGTTCGTCCAGCAAACCACCATTCGCTCAATCTGGTGATTAAGTTGCCGGTTGTCGCACAGATCGATAACGCTTCCGGCCGCTCCCGCTTTCGCGTCATAAGCACCAAAGACAAGACGCGAAATTCGCGCCTGAATCATCGCGCCGACACACATGGCACAAGGCTCAAGAGTGACGTAAAGCGTTGTGCCTTTCAGGCGGTAGTTCTTTTCTGCCAGCGCCGCTGCACGAATTGCGACAATTTCCGCGTGTGCCGTCGGGTCCGCGTCCTGAATGGAACGATTCAGGCCCGCACCGATTATTTTGCCATTTTTGACCACAACAGCGCCGACCGGGACTTCATTGACTGATGCAGCAACCTTCGCTTCTCTGATGGCCGCCCGCATGAATTTTTCGTCTGTCGCGCTCCAGCTCATTCCCATTCAATCGTGGCGGGTGGCTTTCCGGAAATATCGTAGGTGACACGAGATATGCCGTCGATTTCGTTAATAATCCGCAACGATACGTGCTCGAGAAACTCGTACGGCAGTCTTGCCCATCTTGCGGTCATGCACTCTATGGTCTCGGCGGCGCGCAGCGCGATCACGTAGTCATACTTGCGGCCATCACCCATCACGCCGACGGAGCGTACCGGGAGGAACACGGCAAACGCCTGGCTGGTTTTGTCATACAAATCATTCTTGCGCAGCTCCTCAATGAATATGTTGTCCGCAAGCTGCAACAGCGCCACAAAGTCGGGCTTCACTTCGCCGAGCACGCGCACACCAAGCCCAGGACCGGGAAACGGGTGCCGATAGACCATTTCCTTCGGCAAGCCAAGTTCCATGCCGATAACGCGCACCTCATCCTTGAAGAGTTCGCGCAACGGTTCGACCAGCTTCATGCGCATTTTCTCCGGGAGACCACCAACATTGTGGTGCGACTTGATAACATGCGCTTTGCCGGACTTTGCACCGGCTGACTCGATTACGTCAGGATAGATCGTGCCCTGCGCCAGCCATTCGATACCCTCAAGCTTGTGAGCCTCCTCATCGAATACGTCGATGAACAAACCACCAATGACTTTGCGTTTTTCTTCCGGGTCGGTGACGCCTTTCAGCGCCGCAAAGAATCTTTCGGCGACATCTACGCGAATCACGTTGACTCCAAGGTGCTCCGCGAACGCAGCCATTACCTGATCGCCTTCGTTATAACGCAGCAGGCCGTGATCAACGAACACGCAAGTCAGCTGATCACCGATCGCTTCATGCAACAAGGCTGCGACAACCGACGAATCGACACCACCGGACAAACCAAGCAGTACTTTGCCCTCGCCAACATTTTCGCGCACTGTCCTGATCGCATCCGCGACGATATTTTCCGCCGTCCAGTTGTTCGGGCAACCGCAAATATCATGTACGAAACGTTCGAGGATCGCCTGCCCTTGCGGCGTATGCGTGACTTCGGGGTGAAACTGCACGCCGTAGTATTTGCGCGCAGTGTCCTCCATCGCCGCGAGGGGCGAGTTTGGCGTTTTGGCGGAAATTACGAATCCTGCGGGGATTTCTTCGACCCGGTCGCCATGACTCATCCAGACTTTGAGCATCGGCGCACCGGACTCAGCATCACTCAGGCCCGCCAGCAATTCTGAATCAAGCGGTGTGATCTCCGCGTAACCGAATTCCCGATGAGTCGCCTGTTCAACCTTGCCACCGAGCTGCTCGGCCATCGCCTGCATGCCATAGCAGATGCCCAGCACCGGCACACCAAGCTCAAATACGACTTGCGCAACGTGTGGCGGGTCATCCTGGTTGACCGACTCCGGGCCGCCGGAAAGAATTACACCTGCCGGCGCAAATTTCCGAATGGCGCCTTCCTCGATATCCCACGGGTGAATTTCCGAATAGACGCCGCACTCACGAACACGACGTGCAATGAGTTGTGTGTACTGGCCGCCGAAATCAAGAATCATCACCCGGTGGGCGTGAATATCAGCTTGCTCTGTGTTTGAAATATCCAGTGCCTGTGACATGCGACTTAATGTTCCATCAGGTGTTGGTGCGGTAGTTAGGTGCTTCTTTCGTAATAGTCACGTCATGCACGTGACTTTCGCGCATTCCGGCACCGGTAATCCTGACGAATTTAGGTCGCGTGCGCATTTCATCTATATCGTGACTGCCCGTGTAACCCATGGCGGCCCGCACACCGCCCATCAACTGATGCACGATTGCCACCATGCTGCCTTTGTATGCGACCCGGCCCTCGATACCTTCCGGCACCAGTTTCTCGAGCTCCTCGGTCGTATCCTGGAAATATCGATCCGATGAACCGTGCACCTGACCCATCGCGCCGATCGAGCCCATGCCACGGTAGGACTTGTATGACCGCCCCTGGAAGAGCTCAACTTCACCTGGTGATTCTTCGGTGCCGGCGAACAAGCCACCGATCATGACTGAATAGGCGCCGGCAACCAGAGCCTTGGCGATATCGCCCGAATAGCGAATGCCGCCATCAGCGATGAAAGGCACGCCCTTTTTTTCCAGTACTGCGGCAACTTCCGCGACGGCTGATATTTGTGGCACGCCGACACCGGCGACGACGCGCGTCGTACAAATTGAACCGGGTCCGATACCGACCTTGACAGCATCAGCACCCGCGTCGACGAGAGCCAGCGCTGCATCGCCCGTAACGATATTGCCAGCGACGATCTGCAAGTCCGGGTAATGCCCACGAATCTGACTGACACGATCAATAACACCCTTGGAAAAGCCATGCGAGGTATCTACCACGACGAAGTCGACGCCGGCCTGTACCAGCGCCGCAACGCGTTCGTCGGTGTCATACCCTGTGCCGACTGCAGCGCCAACCCGCAAGGCACCGTGATCATCCTTGCAGGCACGTGGATAATCTTTCGCTTTCTGGAAATCCTTGGCCGTAATCATCCCAAGCAACTCGAAGTCGTCGCCAACCACCAGAACTTTTTCAATTCGATACTTGTGCAGTAACGACAGCACTTCATCATCATCGGCACCCTCGCGAATAGTCACGAGCCGATCCTGCGGTGTCATAACAGTCGATACCGGCGCATCAAGTTTGGTCTCAAAGCGCAAATCACGATGCGTGACGATACCGATGGTCTGTTTGCCATCCACGACCGGAACGCCGGATATGTTCATGGACTTCGTCAGATCCATAACTTCCCGAATGGTCATGTCCGGGGTTACAGTGATCGGGTTGCGCACAATGCCACTTTCGAACTTCTTGACCTTGCGCACCTCGCGAGCCTGCACTTCCGGCTGCATGTTCTTGTGGATAACGCCGACTCCACCTTCCTGAGCGAGTGCGATGGCAAGATTGCTTTCCGTGACCGTATCCATGGCGGCAGACAGGAGCGGAATATTGAGCGTGATTTCTGCGGTGAGTTTTGTCGAGAGGCCTACTTCGCGCGGCAATACGTCTGAGTAATCCGGCTGCAGGAGTACATCATCAAAAGTCAGTGCTTCCAGGGCGATCCGCATATGTTACAACCTGTCTGATAAGGGTAAACGGTCAATTGTACGCATTGCTGATTTGCCGGTAAACGGCGATACAACAAATAAGTTGAGACGTATACTGTCACCGTGACTGACCTCCTCTCCGCAAGCCCTGCCCAAAGCGCTATCAGCGTCTCCCAGCTGAACCGCCAGGCGAAAATGCTGCTGGAGCAAGGCCTCGCCCGGCTTTGGGTGGAGGGTGAAATCTCGAATCTTGCCCGACCGGCATCCGGACACCTGTATTTCAGCCTCAAGGACGAAACAGCGCAGATCCGTTGTGCCTGGTTCCGCCAGCGGCAACGCGGCCCGTCGCACAACATCAAGAATGGTGATCAGATGCTGGCGCTGGGCCGGGTCAGCATTTACGAGGCCCGCGGCGACTACCAGCTGATCGTCGAGCAGCTTGAAGAAGCCGGCGAAGGCGAACTACGGCGACGCTTCGAGGAGCTGAAGAAGAAGCTTGCGGCAGAAGGCCTGTTTGACGAGAGTGAGAAGCAGGAAATTCCGCGACTGCCTGAAAGAATCGGCGTCGTCACTTCCCCTACTGGCGCGGCGATCCGCGACATCATTTCAGTCCTCAAGCGTCGCTTTCCGGCGATCCCTGTGGTCATCTACCCGACTGCGGTACAGGGCGAATGGGCGCCCGCACAAATCACCGAATCGCTCGCAACAGCAGTCCGTAGAAATGAATGTGACGTTCTGATCATCGCGCGCGGTGGGGGTTCACTGGAGGATTTGTGGTCGTTTAATGAGGAAATCGTCGCACGGGCGATAGCAGCGTGCCCGATTCCGACTGTCAGCGCCATTGGCCACGAAGTAGATTTTACGATTGCCGACCTGGTCGCGGATGTGCGTGCGCCGACGCCGACTGCTGCCGCCGAACTGGTGGTGCCGGACCAGGCCGACTGGCAACGTCAGCTCGAAACAAAAGCGGCACGTTTTGCCAGTCTTGGCCGTCGCTATCTTGAAGATCGTTTCCAGAGCCTCGACTACCTGAGCCGCAGGCTGGTGCAAAGCAGTCCGGCAACAACTGTCGCACGGCAGAGCGACTGGCTCAGGAACCTGCAGATGGTTCTGGCTGGCGTGATTCGACATGATTTGACCAGCCGCGCGCACAATCTTGAGACGGTCCGATCGCGGTTGCTACAACACTCTCCTGCAATCAGAGTCGAACAGTCCATTGGCAAGCTTGGCAAATTGCAGCAACGCCTGTCTGCGTCCGGCGCCGGCATCGTTGCGAAACGCAAACAGCAGCTGATGCTCGCTGCGAGAGCGCTGGACTCAGTCAGCCCGCTGGCGACGCTTGAGCGCGGTTATTCGATCGTCAGTGACGCCGTGAGTGGCAGGATCCTCACTGACGTCAGTGCGATCAAACCGGGCACGGAGATTCGTGCACAGCTGGCCCGGGGAACATTACAAGCATCCGTCAGCAAGACTGAAAATGGAAATGCCGATGATTAGATCAATGCTTACAACAATGTTCGTTCTGCTCGCCAGCCAGGTGCACGCGCTGCCGGAGCACTCGCCGTGGCCGGGTGGTATCGGCGTATTACACATTCCCGGCAATGTTCAGCCAATTGTCATGATCAACGAGCAACCCGCCCTTTTGCTGCGTGGCGAGGATGAATGGATTGCATTGTTCGGTATACCGCTGGATCAGGATGTTGCGAGTCAGATGGTCGCCCTTGTAGAGCTACCTGGACGTGAAACAGAAGAGATACTTATCGACATTCGGCCAAACGACTATCGCGAACAACGCCTGAACGTCGATCGAAAGTATGTTGAGCCCGATCCGGAACAACTGGAGAGAATTTTCGCCGAGCGCAAAATTATCGATGCAGCACTTACCAATGTTGATCAGGTCGAGTTGTCTGATGTCAGTCTGCAAGCGCCTGTCGCGGGTCCGCGAAGTTCCAGTTTCGGATTACGGCGTTTTTTTAACGATGAGCCACGTTCGCCGCACAAAGGAATGGATATAGCAGCAAGCTCGGGAACGACAATCGTCGCACCGATGGCTGGCACCATCACGGCGACTGGCGATTATTTTTTCAACGGCAACACCGTCATCATCGATCATGGCCAGGGGTTTGTCAGCCTGTACTGTCACCTGAGTGAGATAGATAGCGAAGAAGGCCAGCAGGTTCCCGCGGGAACGCCTATCGGCAAAGTGGGCGCAACCGGGCGCGTTACCGGCGCCCATTTACACTTTGCTACTTACCTGAACGGCGTTGCCGTCGACCCGGCATTGTTACTGGCAGAAGAAGAGTAAGTATCCCGAGGCTTTGCCTGGAGCTTTAGTTTGTGAGCCGCTCAAAGCGGCTTAAAGGGACCGCTGCGCGTGGTAAATTCGCCCGCTGGGCGCCGTAATTTCGCCCGCTGGGCGGGCTCCTACAGGTGCTAATAAGTATTGTAGGAGCCCGCCCAGCGGGCGAAATTACGGCGCCCAGCGGGCGATTGACATTCGCTTATTACGCTTGCCCTCCAAACTACCGGAATTGTCAAACTTTGGCTGCCTCCCCGGCAAAGCCAGGAGTCTCCCGTTTTCACTAGCAAACCGCATGCTTCTCAAAAAATTCGAAGAGCACCGGGCGAAACGAATCCATTTCGACCAGAAATGAATCGTGCCCCTTGATGCAATCCAGTGGCACGTATTCCACGTCGGCCACTACCTGGGACAATCCTTCGGCCAGCTCGCTTTGCTGATGCAACGGAAAAAGAATGTCCGACTTGACGCCAATCACCAGGGCGCGTTGCAGATTCAGCTTGTTGAATCCCGACTTCAGCGAGCCACCATGCTCAGCCAGGTCAAACAGGTCGGATGCGCGTGACAAATACAGGTAACAATTCGGATCGAAATTGCCGGTGAAACGGTTCGCCCGGGATTCGAGATACGATTCGACTTCAAAATCGATATAAAACGGATTGCCGGCGTGATCTTCGGACGCTACCCGTTCGCGTCCGAAGCGTTGCTCCCACTCTTCCGCCGAGCGATAGCTGATCATGCCCAGTTTTCTCGCCAGGCGCTGACCACCAACCGGTTGATCTGCGTAATCGTAATTTCCACCAAGCCATTTCGAATCCTCAATGATGAGTTCGCGCTGCAGCGAACGAATCGCAATCGAAAAAGGCATCGCCCGGGTTGCCGACGAGATGGATATCATCCGTTCACTCATCTCCGGATGACGCACGCAAAAAGCCAGGGCGCTCATACCACCCATGGAACAGCCGATGGTTGTGTGAATTTTCTCCAGGCCCAGGTGCCTGATCACCACGTAGCCGCCATCCGCAACGTCTTCCAGTGTCAACACTGGAAAGTTCAGCCGGTAATTATCGCCGGTTGCCGGATCAATTGACGCGGGCCCGGTCGAACCAAAACAGCTGCCAAGCGAGTTAACGCAAATGACGAAATATCGGTCTGTATCCAGTGGCAGGCCCGAGCCGATCATGTCCTCCCACCATCCGGGGGCCGGGTTTTCAGGCGAAGATGCCGCGTGTGCGGAGGGTGAGAGACCGGTGAACAGCAGCACGGCATTGTCGCCTTTGCCTTGCAGCTCGCCCCAGGTTTCGTATGCGATCGTTGGCGAATCGAGGAAGCCACCGCGATGCATGGGGAATTTGCCGTGGGTCTGGAAGGTTTGGCTGTCTGTGTCCATGGGGGAATTTTACATGGATTGGGGGTGGTGGGCAGGTGGATTGTGGGGGTTGGGGGTCTGTTGTTGGTTTGGTAGTGCGGCTGGTGGCTTCGTTTTGGCGGGTGTGGTTGGCTGTGTTTTGCAAACATTTTGGGGCCTGTTTACAACAGGCCCCAAAATGTTTGTCGCCCGCTGGGGCGGGCTCCTACGGGGCTTTGCTACAATTTTTGGTCGCCGGATAAGATGGGTTGGCTACGATTTTTGAGTGCGCAAATCCGGGCCTTGGGGGGTGGTACGTTTCCTATTTGCGGACGTGTTTCATCAGGCGTTTGCGTTTTCTTTCCTGTCTTGGGGTTAGTTTGTTGCGTTTGCCCTTGAAGGGGTTGTCGCTGGTTTTGAATGCCAGGCGTACTGGTGTGCCCTGCAGGCGGAATGCTTTGCGAAAGCGGTTTATCAGGTAGCGGCGATACGCCTCTGGCAGTTTTTCGGTCTGGTTGCCATGGATGACAATGACCGGTGGGTTGCGCCCGCCCTGGTGCGCATAGCGCAAGCGGATTCGGCGACCGCGGACCAAAGGTGGTGCGTGCGCGATCACCGCATTTTCCAGTTCCTTGTTCAGGTCAGTGGTAGAGATATCACGCGTTGCTGCGCGATACGCGCGCTCGACAGCCGGCAGCAAATCGCCCACAGCAGTACCGTGCAATGCCGAGATCGTCATACGCTCGGCGAAATCGAGAAACGGTAGCCGACGGTCCAGCTCACTCTTTATGTGCCGTCTTTGATCATTACTCAGGCCATCCCATTTGTTGGTCACGACAACCAGGGCTCGGCCGCGCTCGACGGTCAGGCCCATCAGGCTTACATCCTGTTCGGTTACACCCTCATGCGCATCGAGAACCGCAATGACCACCTGCGCACGCTCCATCGCTTGCAGCGCTTTGATGATGCTGAATTTTTCGATCGCTTCATGCACTTTGGATTTACGGCGCACGCCGGCAGTATCGATTAACAGGTATTTTTTGTCGTCGCGCTCGAACGGGACGGCAACGCTGTCCCTGGTCGTGCCTGGCTGATCGAAGACGACCAGGCGATCCTCACCAATCAAACGATTGATCAGCGTCGACTTGCCAACATTTGGCCTGCCGATAACTGCAATTCTCAGCGGCTTGTCTTCGTCTTCTTCGTCTTCTGATTTACTCTCCGCTGCCGCGGCCACGAATGGTGCTAACACTTCATCCATGAGTGCATGAATACGATCACCGTGCGCTGCGGAGATCGCAACCGGCTCGCCCAGTCCGAGACTGTGGAATTCACCGGAGGCGATATCGGCATCGAGGCCTTCGGCTTTGTTGACGGCCAGCCAGGTACTTTTGGCGTGTTTTCTCGCCAGTTCGGCGACGTGTTCGTCTGCTGAGGTCAGGCCGCTGCGGCCGTCAACCATCACGATTGCCACATCAGCTTCCTGCAACGCGCGCACCGTCTGCTCGACCATGAGTTCGTTGATGCCGACTTCGCCGCCAGCAACGCCGCCAGTGTCGATGACCAGGTAGGGGGCAGGTCCGAGTTTGCCGAATCCGTACTGGCGGTCGCGGGTAAGGCCGGGATAATCCGCGACCAGTGCGTCGCGTGATCGGGTCAGGCGATTAAATAAAGTCGACTTTCCGACATTTGGTCGACCAATGAGTGCAATAACGGGAAGCATGTCTGGTAAGCACCCTGTTAGCCCGGATATTTCATGAGTGGGCGGGACTGTCGGTTTCTGTGCCGAGTACAGCGCGCTCGATCGTGCGAGAGACGTTGCAGGGACTACGTGTTGAGCAGGATCGAGCGCGATGTGCCGGCACAGGAAGCGACAGCCCGGCAGGCGTTAAGCGGATTTCTTCTGCTTGCACCGATAAATGTCGAATAACTTGAATCATCTACTGTCTTCCATCTTGAGAGCCGGCACTCGTGAATTATTCGGGCTGAACCGTCTCGGTATCGGTGTCGGCGTCGTTATCAGTCTCCGCCTCATCATCGCCTGCAACTTCAGGCGCGTCACCTTTGGGCGCGGGTTCAGGCACAACAAATGCTGCGAGGACTCCGCTCTCACTCTGTATAAACAGTTTGCCACCGGCCACGACCGGTGCGCCTGAAATCATGCCCTTGCCAACGCGGACGCGCGCCAGCGGCCTGCCGTCAGTATTGGCAAAGAAATGTACGTAGCCTTCAAAGTCGCCAACGACTATGGCTGTGTTATAGGCAACCGGCGCTGTGGGATCGCGTCGTAATAATGATTCATGGCGCCACACATCGCTGCCATTGCGGCGCAAAAGAGCAATGAGCTCGCCCCGATCGCCAACCACGTAAATATTGTCCCAGTCCGCAGCCAGACCCGCGTATGTCGACATCTCGCGCGACCAAAGTACCTGCCCGGATTCGGCCGCAAGCGCGACGACGCGGCCCTGATAGCCGGCTGCATAGACGTCCTGGCCGACAACCGCCATGGCACCATCCAGATCAGACAGGCGTTCCAGATCGGAGCGTCCGCTGGTGGAGGTAATAATGCCCTCCCATTGCAACTCACCATCGCTAAGGTTCGACGCGACGAGTCGACCATTGTCGAATCCGGCGATTACAGACGATCCAGCGATAACCGGTGCCGCCGCACCTCTTAAGGTCAGTGCGGGCAAACTCTGATCGGCCGACCAGATTTCTGTGCCGTCGAAAGTGGACAGAACGCGCAGTCGGCCATCGATCGTATAGACAACTATTGCGTTGTCCTTGATAAGCGGCCTTGCGAGCGATTCGCCCGCAATATTAATGCGCCAGGCCTCTGTGCCGTCTTCTGCCTGCAACGCGACCAACTCGCCGTCATAACCGGCAACAACGACCAGACCGTTACCAACACCCGGTCCGGCGGACAAGATTATTTCGAGATCCGTGCGCCAGATCTGATCGCCATTTTCGGGATTGTATGCGCTGACCTTGCCATCGTAGCTCGCAGCATAAATACGATTGCCGTCGCTGGCCGGACTCAGTGCAATGCGTAAAAATTCGGAACCACCACCCAGTTTTTTGGACCAGAGTTTTTGGACTTTCAGGGTTTGCTCAAACTTGAGCAATTTGACCGGCTCGAGTTCCTCGTCGTCGTCGCCACCGCCGAACATACTGCAGGCAGAAACAGATACCCCAGCCAGCACGACCACCGTGGCACGCCAAAACTGCGGCCAATCAGCTCGCCACTGCAGAGCACTCGCGATCATTGCGCGGCCTCATCCCCGTTCTCGCCTTCCTGAGCGCCGGTCTGCTCGTCGGTCTGCTCGTCGGTCTGCTCGTCGGTCTGCTCGTCTCCCTGCACGGGTGGCGCCTCTTCAACTGCTTCAGCCGCATCGGTACCTGCTTCAGTGCCTGACGCCACTGCGGTTGCTGCCGGCAAATCATTGAGCTTCAACTGTATCAGTCCGCTATCGACCGTACGTACCGCCGGATCGTCAGCCAGGGCAGCCGTGTAAGCAGCTTGCGCTTCCGGGTACGAGCCAAGTGCCGTGTAGGCGTCGCCAAGGACCTCACTGTAGCGCGCCGCAAAAGCATGTTCACCCTGATCTCGCAGCAGCTCGACCACCTCTTCTGCTTTGTCCTGGTAGAGCAATACCCTTGCCAGCCGCAAGCGACCGACGAGCTGTATTTCACTGTCACCACCAGTCTCGACCAAAACGCGCAACACATCCGCCGCATCCTGATCACGGCCTTTATCCATATAGAGTCGCGCCATAGCAAGACGTGATTGCGACGCGTATATCGTGGCCGGATAAGACTCAAATAGTTCGCTTGCCGCAGTATTTGCAGCATCCAGGTTGCCGTCACCGGTCGCCGACATGACGTCTTCGTAAAGTGCCGAGGCTGCGCTTTCCTCTTCTGCTATTGCGCCGCGCCATTGATTCCAGCCAACGATTATTGCCACACCGAGGACGATACCGCCGATTACAAAGCGACCGTTCTCCTGCCACCACGCACGCATGGCATCGAGTTGTTCCTTTTCCGATAGATCTTCCACAAAGTTTGCCTTTTCGTATATTGCGTTGTAACTGTTAACAAATCAGAGCCAAACCAGCTCCGCGTTTCTTTATCTCGCCAGGCGCTCGCCGATGATCTTTGCCAGATCATCCAGCGGCACACTTAATTGATCCTCATCCGTGCGCAAAGGTTTCAACCCTGCTTCATTTCGTGCCACTTCATCGTCACCGAGAATGACCGCATAGGCAGCACCGCATTTATCAGCTCTTTTCAGCTGCGACTTGAAACTGCCGCCACCGAGGTTCAAATCGACCCGCAGTTCGCGATTCCCGTCACGCAACGACTCCGCCACTGCAAAGCCACGACCGAGCGCATTCTCGCCAACCGCGACGATATAGACATCCGGCGCTTCACCCTGTTTCTCACCGCCACAGGCCTCGTACAACGCGACCAGCCGTTCGATACCCATGGCCCAGCCAATCGCCGGCGTAGAACGTCCGCCCAGCTTCTCTACCAGGCCGTCATAACGACCGCCTGAACACACAGCTCCCTGTGAGCCGAGCGCATCGGTTACCCACTCGAAAACCGTGAGATTGTAATAGTCGAGCCCACGTACCAGGCGCGGATTAACCGTATAAGGCACTTCTGCAGCATCCAGCAAGGCTCTCAGACCCGCAAAATGCGCTAAAGATTCCGCATCCAGGTAATCAAGCATCACCGGCGCAGCCTCAATAAGCTCCTGCATTTCAGGGTTTTTACTATCCAGAATACGCAGCGGGTTTTTCCCGAGGCGGCGAATACTATCCTCATCCAGCCCGCTTTTCACCGTCGAAAAGTAATTTAGCAGCGCTTCACGATAAGTGACCCGGCTATCCGGGGTACCGAGCGAGTTAATTTCGAGGGTCAGACGTGACAGCTCGAGCCTCTGCCACATGCGGGCGCACATGATGATCAGCTCCGCATCGACATCGGGTCCCGGATAACCCATGGCCTCTACATCGAACTGGTGGAACTGCCGATAACGTCCCTTTTGCGGCTTTTCGTAGCGAAACATCGGCCCTGCAGTCCACAATTTTTGCCGCTGGTTGTGCAGCAGGCCATTCGTGATGCCGGCTCGAACCATGCTGGCAGTCGCCTCCGGTCGCAGTGTCAGGCTCTCTTCATTGCGATCCAGAAACGTGTACATCTCCTTCGCAACAATATCTGTCTCGTCGCCGATCGAGCGTTGGAAAAGTTCTGTGTACTCGAGCAATGGCAGGCGTATTTCTTTATAGCCGTAGGATTGCACCACTTCGCGGACGACAGATTCCAGGTAACGCCAGGTCGCGGAATCCCGGGGAAGAATGTCATTCATGCCACGAACAGCTTTAGGCTTCACCGGACAACTCGCGTGCGCCGATCGAGCCCGGGCTGCATATTTTGAATTTCAGAAAACACGTTATGGACGGTTTATCGTCAGCCTGGCCAGGCGTCCGCTGCGAGCGGAGTTGGGAATCTGATAGTCGCGTCCCTCCACCGTAATGCTGACGTTCGCACTATCACCCAGCACTATCCTGAGCGGCGCATCGCCACGCAGTGGAACGACCCGGCCAGCCGCTCCCAGATCGTAAAAAAGCCGCTTGCCCGATGCATCCGAAACCTCGGTCCAGCAGTCTCCCGTATAGGTTAATTCCACCCGGACCTGCGGTAACGAGCTGGGCGCACTGTTAACCGGTTCCTGCACGGTGACTGCCGGCTCAATTTGAACTTCCTCGTTTTCCACCGTCGGCAATTCCTCTGCACCCGGGTCATCTGCAGACTGGCTGTCCAACACCTCGGCATTACCTGTTGCGGCCTGAGGTTCTTCCTCCGGAACAGGATCGATATCGCTGTCCGATGCGAATGGTGCAAGCGTCGCCGGTTCTACTTTAGCGCTGCCGGGATCTGCCGGTTCGCGATTGAACCACCAGTATGCGGTGCCACCGACAATCACGGCGACTACGATCACTGCAATCCAGGGGCCCATCGAAATTTCGCGCGGCACTTTACGTTTGGGCCCGACCACCGGGGGCGCGCCAGTGGAGCGTTCCAGCTGGTAGTAATCCGCCAGCACGTCGTCGATGTCCACGCCAACCAGTACTGCGTATTTACGCATATGCCCTTTGGCAAATACCGGGGCGCCCAGGAGCGCGAAATTATTTTCCTCGAGCGCACGCACTTTGGACTCATCAAGATGGAGTTCTTTGGCGATATCTCTTATCGAGATGTCGTTCTCGCGCCGCGCCGCTCGCAGGCGTTCGCCACAGAGCGGTCCCGTCGATTCATCCTCAGATTTTTCGTTTGCAGTCTCGTTCATCGCCGCCCGGACCTTCTATAGCCTTTCCATTCGCAATTGTTTTGCTTCTGCCGAATCAGGAAAATCAGCGAAAATCTGGTTGCGGTGGTCATCTGCGGCTCGATCATCACCGAGCGCCACCTCAATCTGGACGCCAAGATAGAGCACCGCCGCTGTGGCTTCATTTCCAGCAAGGTAGCGTTGCATGAACGCGCGGGCTTTAAGGTCATCAGCGGTCACGTGCATCAACGATGCCAGCTGAATCAATGCCTCGCCATAAGCTGGCCTGATCTGCAATGCCGCACGGAAATACGCTTCTGCTACCGCATGATCCGGCTTCTCTGCCATGCAAACACCGGCATTGGTCAGCATGATCTCGGCATTGTCATTTACCCTGACTTTTGCCGCCCGATCGAATTGCTCCTGCGCCTCATCGTATTGGTTTTGCTGGCAAAGAAATACTCCGTAGGCATTGCGTGAGTTAAAGTTATCGGGTTCAAGGCGCACGGCCCGATTGAATGCTTCAGTCGCCAGGCGGATCTTATCCAGCCGCACCAGCGTCATCGCCAGCATTGAGTAAGCATCGGCATATTTAGGATCAAGTTCTGTCGCTCGCTCCAGCCGATCCCGCGCCAGCTCATAATTGCCATTGCGAAAGTACTGCGTGCCAAGGTTATAATTCTGTTCAGCCGCATCGTCACTAGGCGTTCCCGTACTCGTACCCGAATCAGTGGTAATACAGCCGACGAGCATGCTGCTGGCCACACAAGCGACTAGAAAATTGGTGTTTAATTTCACGCTGTTGTCGTCCTTCGTCGTTTTTCGCTCAACCGCACGCGCACCCTGTCGCGTACCTTACCAGCCAGCTGACCACAGGCGGCATCTATATCATCGCCGCGAGTCTTGCGCGTCGTTGCCACCAGGCCCCTTTCCCGCAATCGATTCTGGAAATCCCTTATTGTTGCGGTTCGGGAGCGCAGGAACTCATTGCCCTGGAATGGGTTGAATGGAATCAGATTCACTTTTGCGGGATGACCAGCGAGCAGTTCGGCCAGTTCATCAGCATGCTGCAGTGAATCGTTAACGTCTCTCAACATGACATATTCGAAGGTAATGAACCGATTGGCGCGCTTCGCCGCGTAGCGCCAGCAGGCTGCCAGCAATTCACTGATTGGATGCATACGATTGATCGGCACAAGCCGGTCCCTGAGTTCGTCGTTTGCTGCATGCAGCGAGACCGCAAGAGAAACATTTTGCTGGTCGCCCAGTTTTTCAATATTTGGCACAACACCGGACGTGCTCACGGTAATGCGGCGCCGTGACAATCCGTAAGCGAAATCGGAAAGCAACAGTTCAAGTGCCTGCAATACATTGCGAAAATTTGCCAGAGGTTCGCCCATACCCATAAACACGACATTCGTCACTGCAGGCCTGCCGCTCGGGCGCAGCGGCAGATTGCGATTAGCGTGCGTCACCTGACCGATAATCTCATCGACGTTCAGATTGCGGTTAAATCCCTGGGCACCGGTCGCACAGAATGCGCAATCCAGCGCGCAGCCCACTTGCGAGGAGATGCACAGGGTGCCGCGATCCGGTTCCGGAATGAACACGGTTTCCACCGCCTGACCTGCACCGGATTCAAACAACCACTTGACGGTGCCATCTGCCGATTTTTGTTCCGAGATCACTTTCGGTAATTGAACTGATGCAACCTGTACAAGCTGCTCACGCAGGTTCTTCGACAGGTCCGTCATTTCATCAAAGGCATCAACATTGCGCTGATGAATCCACTGCAAAATTTGCCTGGCACGAAAAGGCTTTTCATCGAGACCAGCGAAAAAATCCTTGAGGGCAGCTTCAGACTGCCCAAGCAGATTCACCCGGGGCTCCGGGTTCTCCTGCAGATTCTTTTTATCGGTTTCGACGTTCATCAAATCTATCGCGTGCGCGGGCAGATTCCGTCGTCGCCGAAGAAATACGCGATCTCTTCTGCCGCAGTTTCTGCAGCGTCCGAACCATGCACGATATTTTCTTCTATGCTTTCTGCAAAGTCAGCGCGTACCGTGCCAGGATCCGCATCGGCAGGATTCGTGGCGCCCATAATTTCGCGATTCTTGTTAATCGCTCCTTCGCCCTCGAGAGCCTGGATCATTACCGGACCCGAGGTCATGTAACTGACCAGGTCATTAAAAAACGGGCGCTCACTGTGTACGGCGTAAAAACCTTCCGCCTGGCTTTTTGAAAGATGCGTCATGCGGGCGGCAACGATTTGCAGGCCGGCCTTTTCAAAGCGCGAGTAAATCTCGCCAATCAAATTTTTCTGGACACCATCAGGTTTAATGATGGAGAGCGTCTGCTCAACGGACATTGGGGTCTTCCTTATTTTTGCGGTGGTTTCAAAAAAGCCGGCATCAGAGCAGCCGGCCATGCGTAAACGCTCAATTTTACTTGGAAAAATGGGTTCAGGCAATGAATGCGATGCTTTGGCAGGGCTCCGGCAGGCGTGCAATACGGGGCTGTGCGGGACTCTCAGACGCTGAAGCTTTCTCCACAGCCACATTCGCCGGTGACATTGGGATTGCGGAAGCGAAATGCCTCGTTGAGGCCTTCCTTGACGAAGTCGACTTCGGTGCCATCGATAAGCACCAGGCTGTCTTCATCCACAACAATCTTGACGCCACGGTCCTCGAAAATGACGTCAACATCATTGACCTCATCGGCGTAGTTAATGACATAGGCGAAGCCGTTGCAGCCGGTTTTCTTGATACCAACACGCAGGCCGATGCCGCTGCCCCTGGCGTCCAGATGGGATCTGACCCGCTCGGCTGCGGGTTCGGTCAGAGATATTGCCATTTTCAATTGTTTCCTGGTCAGTCTGTACGCGAATATTGCGTACCAAGCGATTTAAGCGCGTCCTCAAGTAACAGTATACGGCCTGTTTTCTCCACAGGTACAGACAGCTGTCGCATAATTTCCTGTAACGGGAAATCCTTCATCGCCGCTACCGGTCCTGACTCCAGCTGCGCGCACAGCCAGGCGGTCGCTGCGATGAGATGTGGGCAACCCCATACCCTGAAGCGCATTTCACGAACAATTCCGTCTTCGATCCCGGCCGCCAGCACGATCCGAGCGCCCTGCCGGGACTCCGCGACCGTGGATTCAAGCATTTGCGGGTATTCACGACCCAGGTCTCCCGCATGGTCGGAACTTCGAAAATACTCGCGAACTGTCTCGTTGTAGGGTTCAGTTGGCAACATTTCAAGGCCCTGTGGCGACAATTGGTGCGATTGCGCGCAAGTGACGCAGCGCCGATTGATAGCGCCCGAGCGCAATGTCGATCTCCGCGGTGTTTGTCATGCGGCCGAAACTGAAGCGCACAGCACTTTGTGCCAACGAATCATCCAGGCCATGCGCTTTCAGTACGTAGGAAGACTCACCACTGCTCGAATTGCAGGCGGAGCCGCTGGCCACGCAAACCGGTTCCAACCCAAGCATCAGGCTCTCGCCTTCAACGCCCGCCGCACTGACGTTGAGGATTCCGGGATAGGTATCCTCTGGCGCACCGTTGCGTATCAGGTCCGCAATTCCACCAAGACCGCTCCAGAGTTGCTGCCGCAAGCTGGTGACATGGTCCAGGTCTTGCTGCATTTGCTCTGCGGCGATTGCTGCTGCAACTCCAATTCCCTCGATGAGGTGCACCGGCAGCGTGCCTGGCCGCAAGCCGCGCTCCTGACCACCACCGAAGGTCAGCGGCAAAACGTGGCAACCTGGCCGCTCAGCGATATACAAAGCGCCGATGCCTTGTGGCCCGTAGAATTTGTGCGCCGTCAATGACAGCAGGTCGACCGGCAAATCACCGAGATTCAGCGGTAGTTTGCCGACGGATTGTGCCGCATCAGTGTGAAACAAAACATCGCGCTCGCGGCATAAAGCGCCAAGCTGGTGGATGTCCTGAATTACGCCGGTTTCGTTGTTGACATGCATTACCGATACGAGCTGGGTGTCCTCGCGGATTGCCGCCAGCAAGACTTCGGCTGATAACAAACCGTCCGCATCAGGTCGCAACCAGGATACCTCGAACCCCTCTTTTTCCAGCGCCGCAAAAGTTGCGGTGACGGCTTTATGTTCTGTCAGCATGGTGACCAGGTGCTTGCCCCGGTGTGCACGAAATTTCGCCGCCCCAATAATCGCCAGGTTGTTTGCCTCCGTTGCTCCGGAGGTCCAGGTGATGCGTGCCGGATCTGTGCCCAGCAGGTCTGCCAGTCGTGTACGCGCCCTGGCTACGAGCGCGGCAGACGCCCTGCCCGCAACATGTATCGAAGAAGGATTTGCGAACGTGCCCCCGTCTGTGAGGCACGCTTGTATCGCTTCAGCAACGCGCCTGTCCAATGGCGTGGTTGCCGCGTAGTCCAGGTATACAGGGGTGCTGGTCACTCGCCTTTCCCGTTTGGACTTGCCGGATCTAGCGCAGTCAGCATTCCGCGCAGAATATTGATTTCATTTTTGTCCGGTTCTGCCTTGACGAACAATCGTCGTAACCTGCGCATAAGCAGGCGCGGGTTATCCGGATCGAGAAAGCCACTGGCGTGCAGCACCTGCTCGAGGTGCTCGTAGAAGTACTCCAGCTCCCCGGCAGTCGCGGGCGGCGAGTCCGGCTCCGGCTGCGATTCCGGCGCTTGCAGACCCGCGAGACGCAATTCGTAAGTAAGTATCTGCACCGCCATGGCCAGGTTGAGTGAGCTGAAATCCGGATCGGTCGGAATGCTCAGCAATGTATTGCAAAGATCAAGGTGCTCATTGGTCAGACCGGACTTCTCCGGACCGAAAACGGCCGCGACCGTGCTGTGTGCGCCTTCCTCTGCCAGTCGCGCTGCGCATTCCCGTGGCGCCATGCTCGGCCAGCCGATGGAGCGGGACCGTGCGCTGGCGCCAGCGACGAAGGTGCAGTCGCTGATCGCCTCGTCAAGACTGTTGACCACCCGGGCCGCATCCAGGACGTCCTCTGCACCAGATGCGCGTGCCGTTGCTTCAGCGTGCGGAAAATAGCGCGGCTCGACCAGCATCAGGTCCGACAAGCCCATATTTTTCATGGCCCGCGCCACAGCACCGATATTTCCCGGATGTGTCGTGCCGACAAGGATGATACGAATTGCCACTAAAATGCAGCCCCACTGTTCAAAGGTCTGGTATTCTACCGCTCCTCAGCCGATTGGTCCGGCTGATTGGTTCGGCGTTGCTGAACCTGTTCTTTCTCAATCTGGCGGAATCATCGCATGCACGCATTACTGAATGTGGCCGTTATGGCTGCGCAACGCGGAGGAGACACTCTCATCCGCAACCTCAACAAACTCGACAAACTGAAAGTCGAACAAAAAGGCCGCAACGATTTCGTCAGCGATGCAGACCGCATAGCAGAGAAAGCGGTCATTGACACCATCCTCAAACATTATCCGGACCATGCGATCCTTGCTGAAGAATCCGGCCCACAAGGCGAGTCTGAATATCTGTGGATCATCGATCCACTCGATGGCACGACTAACTACCTGCATGGTTTTCCGGTTTTCGCCGTCTCTGTCGCCCTGACACACAAGGGCCGCCTGGAGCACGGTGCTGTTTACGATCCCATGCGCCAGGAACTGTTCACCGCGTCACGCGGCCAGGGAGCGCAACTCGATGGGCGAAAGATAAGGGTAAGCGGCAGAAAAGATCTCGAACGAGCTTTGATCGGAACGGGCTTTCCCTATCGCGATTCCAATATGGCGCTCGAGCCCTATCTCAACATGCTGGTCAACGCGATCAAGAATACAGCCGGTATCAGGCGCGCGGGGTCAGCCGCGCTCGACCTGTGCTATGTGGCCGCTGGCCGGCTCGACGCATACTGGGAAACCGGCCTTAGTTCATGGGACATTGCCGCCGGCGCGCTGATCATTCGCGAAGCGGGCGGCCTCATTACCGGCCTTGACGGCAGCGAAGACTTTCTGGAGACCGGACACATCCTCACCGGTTCACCGAGAATTTATCGTGAACTGGCAAAAATGTTCGGTGCTGATATTAAGAAGATGTTTGCGGAGAAATCGTAGGGGCGCGCAAGACCAAAAAATTGCGCACTCAATAATTGTAGCCAACTCACCTCACTCGAAATCCAAAAATCGTAGCAAAGGCTCGTAGGAGCCCGTCCTGACGGGCGACAATCTTTAAAGGGCATGTATTCAACATGCCCTTTAAAGATTGCAAAAGGTGAATCCACTACACCCGCTCAAAGATTGCGCTCATGATTTACGCGACCCGATCTTTCGCGCGCTGACAAAGCTTAGCGAACTCGCCCGTCAGGACGGGCTCCAACAATTGATTGCAATACGTGAACCAAACGCACCCGCTCGAAAATAACACTCATGACTTACGCGACCCGATCTTTCACTTACTGACAAAGCTTATCGAACTCGACCGTCAGGACGGGCTCCAACAATTGTCTATTGCCAGCCTAAGGCAAATCATCAAGCAGATCCGGATCGACTTCCGGTGGCAGCAAATCCTGTGCGCTGACATCGAGCATCAGTGCCGTCGCACTCGCGGTCCAGATCGACGAATAGGTACCGACAACGATACCGACGATCAGCGCTATCGAGAACGGACGAACTGTCTCGCCACCCAGCAACAATAATGCAACCAACACGACAAGTGTCGTGACTCCGGTGATGATCGTACGTGCCAGCATTTCATTGATGGAAATATTCATCGCCTCTTCCGCCGACGCACCGCGTAACGAGAGGAAGTTTTCGCGGATTCGATCAAATGCGACCACGGTATCGTTGAGCGAATAGCCAATTACCGCCAGCACAGCAGCGACTACGGTCAGATCAAAGGTGATGCCGAATATGGAAAAGAAGCCTACTGTCACAATCACATCGTGCGCCAGCGCTGCCACCGCGCCTGCTGCAAATTTCCATTGGAAGCGAAACATCACATAGGCAAAAATCATCAGCAGGGCAAATATCATTGCCAGCCCACCCTGCTCCGCCAGCTCCTCGCCAACCTGGGAACTGACAATCGCTACGCTGCGAAGATCAACCGCGGGGTTGTCGGCAGCAAGAATACTGCTCAGCGAATCGCGGATAGCGTCAGCATCTTCACCGGGCTGTGGCGGCAGGCGAATCTGGACATCCGTTGCCGGGCCAAAGGTATTTACCTGCATATTCGCAAAGCCGGCATCGCCCAGAATCTGTCTGATATTGGCGATGTCCGCCGCCTCGGGATAACCAACCTCAAGCAATACGCCACCCGTAAAATCGATACCGAAATTCAGGCCACGAGTCGACAGGGAAGTGATGGAAATAAGAACCACGAGGACAGAAAAGCTGACAGCAACTATGCGGCGTTTCCGGCTGAGGAAATCAATTTTGGTTTTTTGTTTAATGAGTCGCATCAGTAATCCGTCAGATGGGCAATGATTTTAATTTGCGGCCGCCAAAAACCAGGTTCACGACAGTGCGGGTTCCAACGATTGCTGTAAACAGCGACGTTATGATGCCAAGCGACAAGGTAATCGCAAATCCTTTGACAGGACCAGTACCGAATGCGAACAAAACGACCGCGGCGATCAGTGTCGTAATATTGGCATCCACGATAGAAGACAGCGCTTTTTCGTAACCAGAGTTAATGCTGGCCTGGATCGCATTGCCGGCCGCGAGTTCTTCCCTGATTCTTTCAAAGATAAGTACGTTGGCATCAACTGCCATACCGACCGTCAATACTATTCCGGCAATACCGGGCAATGTCAGAGACGCCTGCAAAAGTGACAGCAGCGCCACAATGAATACGAGATTTGAAAACAGTGCAAGATTCGCGATCATGCCAAAGGCGCGATAATAAAACGCCATGAAGACCACGACCGCAAGAAACCCGATTTTTACCGCATTGAATCCACGCTCGATATTTTGCTTACCGGTTGTTGGCCCGATAGTACGCTCTTCAACTTTGTAAACCGGCGCTGCCAGCGCTCCCGCACGTAACAGCAACGCAAGATCATGCGCCTCTATCGGCGTCAGGCCTGTTGTCTGAAAATTATTCTTGAAAACGCCACGAATGGTGGCGACGTTTATGATTTCTTCAGTCTTAATCGTGCGATGTTCGACCGTCCCATCCGACAAGAGCGTCGATTCACGTCGTGTTTCGATAAACACGGTAGCCATCGGTTTGTTGAGGTTGGCTTGCGTGTTCTTCAACATACTTGCGCCACCGACGGCATCAAGCTTGATAAATACTGCCGGCTGACCTTCGCTGAAACCAGACGACGCGTCCACAATCTGGTCACCGGAGGCGACGACTTCCCGCTTCAATCGCTGCGAGGTGATTCCGGGGCGGCCCCGGTAAAGTCTCGAGCCCGGGCTGTCGCCTGTCGTATCAACCATACGAAACTCAAGTGTTGCGGTAGCCGTCAGCAACTCATTAAGCTGGTTCGGATCCTGCACACCGGGAAGCTGCACGACGATTCGATTAACGCCCTGTCTTTGCACCAGCGGTTCGGCAACACCCAGTTGATCGACACGACTTCTAAGCGTGGTGATATTCTGCTCAATGGCGAAATCCTGGCGCTCACGAATCTGAATATCACTCATCATCACACGTAGCGAGCGGCCGTCTGCACCATCCAGAATAATTAATTGCGAATCGGCGTCATTAATGATGTCCCGGGCTGTCTCCATGTCTGCAGCGCTTTGCAAACGCACGGTGACTACCGTGCCATCGACCCGAACCTGCCTGCGTAACCCAGCGTCCAGCAGCACTTCGCTAAAGTCCTGCTCGTAAGTTTGCAAGCGGCTTTCGATGGCCGTTTCCATATCAACTTCCAGCAGGAAGTAAACGCCACCACGCAGATCAAGGCCGAGACTCATGGGGCTTAATCCCATGTTGCGTACCCATGCCGGCAGGTTTGGCGCCAGCGTTATCGCAACATTGGAATCACTGGCAAATCGATTGCGCAACAATTCACCTGCTGCGGTCTGATCTTCGACCTCTGCAAACGTTACGACAACTCGCCCGTCCTGGAGAAATGCAGCATCAGGAGTGAGGTCGCTGCTTTCAAGAACCTGCACGACCCGTTCAACCCGGTCCTCCGCGAAAGGCTTGCCGTCGATTTCTGCGAGTTGCACAGCATTGATGCTGCCATAGATATTTGGCAATGCGAGCAATAAACCCAGCATCAGGATGCCAAGCACCAGCACGTTTAGCCATAATGGGTAACGATTCATAAGCGAGGAATTACTCAGGCGGCGTCAATTGTGCCTTTCGGCACGATCGCGGACACAGTCGATTTTTGAATTTTAATTTCTACGTTGTCGGCAATCTTCAGCGTTGCATAATGATCAGTCACCGCCGTTACCTTGCCAAGAATGCCGCCGGCAGTCAGTACCTCGTCACCGGTTGCAAGTGCACCAATGAGTTCAGTATGCGCTTTTTGCTTCTTTTGCTGTGGCCGAATCAACAGAAAATAGAACGCAACAAAAATGACGATCATCGGCAGGAAGAAACCGAACGGATCACTCTGGGCTGCGCCCTGTGCGTGGGCCGGACTAATTAGAAAATCCATAGTTATTTTTTCTTTATCGTTGTGAAAGTGGCGCCCTTAAGTCGCTTTGGACCAGAGCCACAAAAATGGCGCGCTAGTATGGCACACGTTCGGGGGACATTGGGATGGGTAATGGAGAATCAAGATGGCATCAGATTATCGTAGGAGCCCGCCCAGCGGGCGATGGAAGCCTGGTGCCCGTGTCTAAGCTTGATCGCCCGCTGGGCGGGCTCCTACGGTTATTTTATGCCTGCATCCGCTTGGGCGTATTTTTCCTGGAGATCACGGACAAAATCCGCGAGCGTGTCAGTCTCGATCGCAGCACGAAGATTTCTCATAAGCCTTTGATAATAATGCAGATTATGAATTGTTCCCAACCGCCCACCGAGCATTTCCGAGCACTTTTCGAGATGCCGCAGGTAGGACAGGCTGTAATTTCGACAGGTGTAGCAATCGCAATCCGGATCCAGCGGCCCGGTATCATCTGCGTAGCGGGCATTCCGAATTTTGACCGTACCCTGTGATGTGTACAGGTGCCCGGTGCGGGCGTGACGCGTTGGTATGACGCAATCGAACATATCGACGCCGCGACTGACTGCTTCAGCAATATCAACCGGGGTACCCACACCCATCAGGTAGCGCGGTTGATCTGCCGGCATGGTTGGCAATAGCGCATCCATTACGGCCAGTCGTTCATCCTCAGGCTCACCCACTGCGAGACCACCAATGGCATAGCCATCGAAGCCAATGGCATGAAGTTCCTGCAAAGACTCGTGGCGGAGATTGTCGTAAACGCCGCCCTGCACTATGCCAAAAATCGCCTCACCGCGGTCCGGATCGCGCCCTTTCAGCAAATCGAAGTGCGCCCGGCTACGAGCGGCCCAGCGAAGTGACAATTGCATGGACTCGCGTGCATCCGCCTCACTTGCAGGATATGGCGTGCACTCGTCAAAGATCATGGTTACATCCGCATTGAGATCGTGCTGCACTTCCATGGATTTTTCCGGCGTGAGAAAAACTTCGTCACCATTTACTGGCGAGCGAAATTTGACGCCCTCTTCGCTCAGCTTACGCATCGCGGCGAGCGAAAAAACCTGGAAGCCACCGGAGTCAGTCAGGATCGGGCCATCCCAGTGCATGAATTCATGCAAGCCGCCGTGTTTTCGCACGATGCCGGTGCCCGGTCGCAACATCAGGTGAAAAGTATTGCCGAGAATCATTTCCGCGCCACTCTCTCTGACTTCTTCCGGTGTCACGCTCTTGACTGAACCGTATGTGCCTACCGGCATGAAGGCAGGGGTTTGCACGACACCGCGGCGAAAGATTAGTTTGCCGGTGCGCGCTGCCGCAGAAGTATGCAGAACAGTAAAGTTCATTTTGGCTGCGGCTGTATCAACATCGCGTCACCATAACTGAAAAACCGGTAACGTTGCTCGACTGCATGGCTATAGGCATCCCGCACGATCTCACTGCCGGCGAAGGCCGCGACCAGCATTAGCAGGGATGACTGCGGCAAATGAAAATTGGTCAACATGACGTCGACTGATCTGAACTTGTAGCCCGGCAGGATGAACAGGTCGGTTTCGCCGCTGAAAGGATTAATTTCGCCATCCGCAGATGCTGCTTCCAAAGCACGGACTGACGTCGTGCCCACTGCAATGACGCGACCGCCGGCAGCCCGGGTTTCACGAACTGCGGCACAAACGTCTTTCCCTACGTGCAGGCGTTCTGCATGCAGGCGATTCGATTCAATATGCTCCTGACGTAATGACTGGAACGTCCCGGCGCCGACGTGCAGTGTGACGTAGGCGTGGCGCACGCCGAGGCTCGCTGTCTCCTCGAACATTTTTTCATCAAAATGCAATCCGGCAGTTGGCGCGGCTACGGCACCGGGTGACCGGGCATAGACGGTCTGGTAACGCTCGCCATCGGCAGACTCAGCGTCGCGATCAAGATACGGTGGCAACGGCACATCGCCGTATTGCTGCAGGAAAGGATCGACGGGCATCGAGAACTGCAACATGAACATGCCGTTTTCCCGACCCAGCACCGTGGCAACGCAGTCACCCGCGAGCTCTATCGTGGTGCCAGGTTTGGGAGATTTGCTGGCGCGGATTTGCGCTATTGCCTGGTTACCTGCGAGTACTCGCTCGAGCAGAATTTCAACGCGCCCGCCGGAATCTTTCCTGCCGTGCAAGCGCGCCCGAATTACGCGTGTATCGTTAAACACGAGCAAATCGCCAGCCTGCAGAAAAGCCGGCAGTTCTGCGAATGAGCTGTCATCGAATGCAGGCTGGTGCCGGGGATCAACTACCAGCATGCGGCTGGCCCGACGTTCTGCAGTCGGATATTTGGCGATCAGTTCTGCCGGCAGCTCGTAATCGAATTCATCCAGATTCATGGGCGCGCATGGTATCAGGCCGCGCGCGCGTGGCGTTGATTTGGCCGAAACTACGAAAAATTACTCAGCTACCCGTCTTGGCAGAACGACAGTGCCCACTGGCCGAACCTGAATATTTGGTGGGCTGGGCGGCGTTAAGTAGCTTTGGCGATCATCAGGCATCTCCAGGCTAATCGTCTTTTTGCGCTGGTCACGCATGATTTCGATCTGCACCGTTTCACCGCTCTCGTAGGAACCCAGGATGCGCATGGCATGCGACACCGAGGTTGGCGTACGGCCGTCAATTTGCCGAATCACGTCACCGTCCTGAAGTTGCAATTCATCGTTGTCCGGTGCACGCACGATCAGCAATCCCTCCTTGGTGCCGAAGTAACTTCCGAGCCGTTCCGTCAACTTGACCATTTCCATGTCACCAAAGCTGCTGCTGTTAGCCATCCAGATAAATTGCTCGAACGGAGGTGCGACGTGAATGTTCGGCGGCACAACATCGTCGCCTTGAAAATCAAACGTGAACGCCCGAACATGCGTCTGCTGTGGAATCAATTCAACAGTATGGCTCTTGCCATTGCGCAGGTATTCAACGCTGAGTTCGTCGCCAACTTCGACACCTGCCATGAAATCCAGTAATTTTTCGTTGGCAATGTTGCTGTTCTCGGACGTCATTGACTCACCGTTGACTGATGTAATTACGTCACCGGCACGTAACCCGGCATCAGCAGCAGCCCCGCCTGGTGATACACCATTGACCTCCACACCTTCGACAGGTCCACTATTATCCTGGCCGGCAATGGTCACGCCCAGCACCGGGCCGCCACTGGAACGCACAATTCGGTCAATGATCGCAGTCCGCGGCAACTGGCGCATTGAGAGCTCCGCAACTTCACGCGCCGCGAGTTCCAGGGCATGTTCTGCCGCACGCATGCGTACCTCGACCTCAACAAACTGACCCTTCTTGCTGCGCATTATTTCATGAGCCACCTCAAATTCACGTTCCTGCTGCATCAGCCGCTCTTCTGCCTCACGCATCGAACTGTCCAGCTCATCAGTCGCGTCTTGCGCCAACGCTGGTACACAAAAGAGCGCCAACAACGTCACCGAAATTAGTTTCCTGCAAGTTCTCATGTAACTACTCCTGGCATTGCATTTTCTGCGTCATACGTTTCCTGCAAAACCGTAAAAAAATCAAATCAAAATGACATTCGCTGTGCTTGCGCAGTACGCAAACTCAAAAGCGAATTCATTAGCCGGACCCGTTCCCGCCAGTAAATCTCTACCTGCTCAGGATTCAGCTGTGCGTCCGGGTGATTCAGCAGGTAATCAATCGCGGCAATGTGGTCCTCGAGATCAGAGATCGTCGCTGCCGTACTGGCCCGCACGAGACTCGGCCGACCCGGTAATGCACGCAAACTCCGCTCAATTTGTTGTGATTGCACCATCAACGCGTTCAGTCCCTGCCCGCCGGAATTGCCTGCCAATACTTCGTTCGACGGAACGGTAGGAAAGCTTTGCTCACCTTCGTCAACCACCGGTGTGACAGGAATATTGAGCACGGCCAGCACCACAGCCGCAGCCATGCCGACGCCCAGGAACCAGGTCCTGCGCTCAGTCGACCTGGGCTTAAACAAGCCCTCGGCACGCGCCTGTTCCTCGATGCGCTGCCACACTGCACGTGGCGGCATCGTGTCCTCAAGTCCGCCCAGCGACACCTGCAAGATTTCGCGTTCAGCAACGCTTAGTCCGCAATTCATCTTCTCGTCCTGTTGCTCATCATTTTCAGTCATCGTCTTTTCACTCGTATTCCCGTCTCAGCAACTGCCCAGCACCGATCCCTGTAACGCCGTGGCCGTATTTTCCCGCTCAAGCTGTGCGCCAAGCATTGGCCTCAATCGCTGGTACGCCCGCGACAATTGAGACTTTGAAAAACTTTCAGTCTTGCCCATCAAACCGGCAATCTCCTTATGCGTAAAACCCTCGACATCGTGTAACCAAACGACCGCTCGGCTAACCGGCGGTAAATTACCCAGCGCCGCATCCAGATCCATTGCCTGCTCCGGCTGGCCGGGATTGCCATGCTCGTGCGTACCCGCAAGCGCCGCGCCTTCCCAATCGTCGTCAAGGCTCTGGCCCCTGCTGTGCCAGGCCGAACGCAGAAACATGAGTGCCTTGGAAATGGCGATGCGGCGAATCCATATGCCCAGCGGCGCTTCACCGCGAAACCCGCCTATGCTGCGAATAACCTGTATGAAGGTCTCCTGCAGCAAATCCTCGGCCGTGGCTGGCACTCTCGTAAATCGCAGACAAACGGAGTACACAGGGGCGGAATAGGCACGATAGATAATCTCGTGCGCCTTCGCGTCGCCTTTGGACGCCCGCCTCACAATTGCCGGATCGATCTCGATGTCTGCAAACTTGCTCATGTCTCGACTCTTAAGATGCGCTCTGCCCGGAAAGGGTCGCAGAATAATTACATTATAGTGTGGCAGCCCCGCAGTGCCGCGCATATACTAGCGGCCGTTCGGTCAGGGCTAGCGTAAGGACCGATATAACAAGGTTGCCGGGATGGCGGAACTGGTAGACGCGCCGGATTCAAAATCCGGTTTCTTTACGGAAGTGGGGGTTCGATTCCCCCTCCCGGCACCACTTATACCAACGGTTTACACCGTTTTCTAAATTTC
>PVMK01134305.1_pt1 | contig 30621 bp, 29 predicted proteins | sample 1853481 | NCBI WGS metagenome assembly PVMK01 (sample SAMN08533507, study PRJNA380276) | Marine sediment metagenome, whole genome shotgun sequencing project.
TGGAGCCGCCATTACCGGCGCCGCCGCCGGGCCGCATCACACGAATCGCGTGTTGCATACCAAAAAAGGCGCCTTCCAGGTTGATCCCCATGGTGTCTTGCAGGTCTTGTAGCGACATATCCACGAACAGCTTCAGTGTACCGATACCCGCGTTGTTGACCAGCACGTCCAGGCCGCCGAAAACACCGACTGTGTCGTCGACAACCGATTGCCACTGGACGTTATCACGGACGTCGAGAGAGCGGTAATCCGCCTTCCCACCCCCGGCCTCGATCGCAGCGACAACGGCCCGGGCATCCGCCTCCGAGGACCCGGTGGTCACCATCACACTGGCACCGGCCTCGGCGCAGCGCTGGGCGATGGCGGCACCAATACCCCTGGCTGCGCCGGTGACTAAAACGACTTTATCTTGCAGATCAATACCGCGGATAGTTGAACTCATAGCAAATGCCTTGTGTTGGGTACGCTAATGTAAGGAATAACAAGCTAAGCATATACTCTGGTGGACCAGGGTGATTGGCGTTAAGCGCAAAGTACTTGTCCGAGCGGTTTGCCTGAAGAGCACGCTCGAGCAATAAGACCGGCACTCTCAGGAAACTGACCAGCACCTTCGAGGTATGCTGCAACCGAATCCCGTTGTCGCCTCTGAATTGATGGCCCAGTTAACCCCGCTTGTGCACAGACTCCCGGATGATCCGCTCGGTTTCGCTCCACAGGCCCAGGTCAGCCAAGTCAGCGAGCCGATACCAGCACACGGCTGCGGCATCATCACCGGCAACCGCTTCACCCTGCTTTGACTCCGCAACCACATCCACCAGTGTGTAGTGAAACTGCACCCTGCCCTGGTCATCCGTTTTTATGCCGTCAACCACATCGACCAGGCCCAGTATCTCCACATCCAGAGCGGCCTCTTCCATGATTTCCCGGCGCGCCGCCTCGAAAACACTTTCTCCCAGATGCTGTGCACCACCGGGCAAGCTCCATTGACCCTGATTGGGCGGCTTGCCACGGCGCACCAACAGAAACCTGTCTTCCCGCCATACAACGACACCCACCCCGACGACAGGCCGGTCAGGGTATTCGCGCGAATCAGAATTTGAAGTCATGTTATTCCCTCAGTATTCAAAAATTAGTCATTTCGCGTCTGAACGGGCAGTACATCAGCTCAGGTTTCCGTGCAAACTGAGGTGGCGCGTACGCGATGAGGAAGGGCTCTCCCTGTGTTGCGCTCGCCACTGTTTGGGTGACATGCTAAAGCGCTTGCGAAATGCGCGGGCAAAATTACTGGGATCAGAGAACCCCGCCACATAACTTAACTGCGTCATTGGCATGTTCGAATCACGCAGGTACAGCTGCACCAAATCGAAACGCACGTCGTCCAGCAGGGTCTGGTAGGTGGTGTCGGCTTCTTCTCGCAGGTAACGCTGCAGCGTACGTTTATCACAGGCGTAGCATTGGGCGATTCGCTCCAGACTGGAATCACCGGTGGGCAACAGGGAGCGGATAATGGTGCGCACTTCGTTTACCAGCGATACATCTTCTCCCGTGGTCTTGATAGGAGTGATCTGCTGGCGCACTGCCTCATGCAATTGCGCATCGGGATGAGAAAGCGGTACATCGAGGGAACCGGCGGGCAATACCAGGCCATCCGCCTCGGCGTTGAATTCAATTGGAGCCTGGAAAAAACGCCGGTAGTTTTGCTCCTCCGCTTTACGGTCGCAGCGGAGCCTGACCTGATTGAGGCGAACGCGGCCCTCGGTTAATGTTTTTATCACACGGTAACCCTGGGCCAGACTGAGATCCACCGCCAGCATATGTTGTAGCGATGACGATCCCTCGACATCCAGAGAAAAATCGAAGGTGGCAGCATTTCCCAGGTCCTGCAGGCGCCAGATCACCGGCTGGGCGTGATGCACGTGATTGTATTGGCATATTTCCTGGAGCGCCTCCCCCAGGGTACTGGCAGTCTGCAGGAAAAGAGCCAGAACGCCGACCAGGGACAAGTCCTGGGCCGCTGCCAGGCGCAGCGAAAAGTCCGGACAAGCGGTGACCTCGGCACAGTGTTCCAGCACAGCACCAATATTGCTGGCGTGGGTCAGAAGTTCACCGTCCCGAAGCATGCTGGTGGTCATATCCAGGCTGGCAAGCTCCGCTTCGGGATCCAGGCCAAACTGCTGTAATACCTTGTCCAGGTTCTGCAGAACACCAATCCGCACCAGTTGCTCAGACACTTTTTTTGCATGCATCGACGAACTGTCCCCAGGCCAACAAGTTCAGTCTTATTGCCTTTTGGTCAGGAGAACACAAATCAACTAATTGGTCAATTCGCGACAGATGACACGCGCCTGGGCTGCCTTCGCGAAATGCATGGTGCCTGTCTCGATATGACCAGTTATCAACACGATTACAGGTTAATCTTACCGACATGAAACCAGTAGGTATCATCGCCAACCCCGCTTCCGGCAAGGACATTCGTCGCCTGATCGCCAGTGGCACGGTGGTGACCAACCAGGAAAAGATCAACATTATCATACGCATGCTCAAAGCGATGGACGCCCTGGGCATCGAACAGGTTTTCATCATGCCGGACCCCAGCCATATCGGGAAACGGGTTATCGATGAGATCGCCAGTGAACTGACAACAACTGAGGTCGCCATACTGGACATGCCTTATATTCTCGGCACCTTCAAGGATTCGTTGCGCGCCAGTCAGCAAATGCGGGAACAGGGCTTCGCTGCCATCATCGTCATGGGCGGTGATGGAACCAGCCGTGTTGTAGCCAAGACCTGCGGCGACGTTCCCCTGGTACCGGTTTCCACTGGCACCAACAATGTATTTCCGCAAATGGTAGAAGGCACCCTTGCCGGCCTGGGTGCGGGCGCCATAGCGAGCGGCAAGGTCGATATTGATAAAGGCTGCTACCGCGCGCCTGTTCTGGAATTGCGCAATCAGCAAGGCGAACTGGTGGATACCGCACTGGTGGACCTGGTCGTGGTCGACGCAATGGACACCGGCTCAAAAGCCGTTTGGGAACCACAGAGTATAAGGGAGTTGTTCCTGACCAGGGCGCACCCCTCCGAGATAGGCCTGTCGTCCATCGGAGGCTGGCTCCACCCCATCGAGACAACTGGCGAGACAGGCTTGCATGTCGTACTCGGCCCTGAGGGCACAACCCGGGTAAGCGCTCCGATCGCGCCCGGACTGATCTGTGAGGTAACGGTCGTCAGCCACGAGCTATTCGATGACAAAAACCCTATGATTATCACCCACACACCTTCGACCATCGCGCTGGACGGAGAGCGGGAAGTGGTCTTGCAAGAGGGCGAGCACATGATCGTGACATTTAACCGCTGTGGACCACTGGTGGTGAACCTCGAGCGCACGCTGGCCGAAGCGGCGAAAGTTGGCTTGATGATCAGTAACACAACACCGCCGACCACTAGACCACTGCACTGAGAATACACTTTTAATAGAGAGGATATATGACTATGAGCCTTGATAAAGAACAAATGGTAACCCTGTATCGCAATCTGATACGGTCCGACCAGGCTGCAAAAATGATGTATCGCCGCATGATGCAGGGGAAACTGATCGGATTTTATCACCCTGCGGAGGGCGCCATCGCGCCCGGTGTGGGAGCTTGTAGCTTCCTCCACCAGGACGATAACCTGGCACCGCACCACCGGGGCCACGGCATACAGCACATGATGAGTAAGGGCATCGATATCAAGACCTACCTGGCGGAGCACACGGGCAAGGACACCGGGTGCTGCAAGGGCCGCTCGGCCTTCCACTTCAGCTTCCCCGAGCACAAGGTCTATATGATGTCCGGATTTATCGGCTATAACTTCGCACCGGTGCTCGGTTGGGGCTGGGCCGCCAAACAGCGCAAGCAGGGACAGGTGGTGATGAACTGTTCCGGCGATGGCTCCTACGGCCAGGGCCGGGCGCATGAATCCATGCTGATGGCGATGAACTGGAAGCTGCCGATTATCTATTTCTGTGAGAACAACGGTATGGCCATTCACTCCTCCGCGGCGGAAATGCATCCCACAGAGGATATATCCAGTCTGGCACAGGGTTACGGCATGCCTGCGGTCATCGTCGATGGCCAGGATGTCTTTGCAATAGCAGAAGTTGTCGAAGCAGCCGTTGAGCGTGCCAGGGCCGACAAAGGGCCAACCTTTGTGGAGGCGAAAACCCTGCGTTTCGCCGAACACGATATCGGCACACCGGATCTGCGGGGCTGGGAAGAACGCAGCGACGAGGAGCGGGAGGAAATGCGACAGCGTGAGCCTGTGACTCTGGCGACGACCCGGGTATTGGATGAGGGGATTCTCAACCAGGACGAAATTGACCAGATCATCGCCGATGCCGAAACGGAAATCGCAGGCATCGAGAAATTTGCGGATGAAAGTGATATCGCCCGTCCACCCGAAGCCGAACTGCTGGCCGACGTATTCGCACCGTAAATAGTGGAGAACATGCAAATGAGAGAACTGACACTTGTTGAAGCAATAAACGAAGCCTACGCGGAAGAGTTGCGCAATGACGAAAGCGTCATACTGGTTGGCCAGGATATTCGCGGTGGTATTTTCCCCCACACCATGGGGCTGGTGCAGGAATTCGGCCCCGATCGTATCATCGACACGCCCCTCGCCGAGTCGGGCATGTACGGTGTGGCCTTCGGGGCGGCACAGGAGGGATACCGGCCGGTCGTCGATTTCATGTTCGGCGGTTTTTCCTATGTCACCTTTTCCGAGGCATCGGTAACCACCGGGCAGTATTATTTTCTGCACGGCAGCCAGCATCCCCTCCCCCTGGTGATGACTGCAGCTGTGGGTGCGGGCATGCGCCTGGCCAACGACCACGCCATGAGCATTCACGGCACTTTCGCCCATCACCCCGGCATCAAGGTGGCCATGCCATCGACTCCCTATGATGCCAAGGGCATGATGAAGGCGGCGATTCGGGATAACAACCCGGTGATGATCCCCTGGCACCTGGGCCTTATGCAGGAACGCGGACACGTACCTGAAGAGGACTACATTGTTCCCCTGGGCGTGGCCGACGTAAAAAGAGAGGGTACAGATGTCACGATTCTCGCCAATAGCATGCAGTTGAAAAACGCACTGGCTGTCGCGGAGAAACTCGATGGCGAAATCAGCTGTGAAGTCATCGATCCCAGAACATTCGTACCGTTTGACATGGATACCCTGCTGCGCTCCCTGGAGAAAACCAATCGACTGATCATCGTTGACGAGGACTGGGAGTCGGGCAGTTGGGCTTCGACCATATCGGCGCGGGTCATGGAACAGGGCTTCGACCTGCTCGACGCACCTGTTCTTCGCGTGTGCTCGCCCAATATGCCGGTTCCCGGTGGTTACATGGAAGAGTATGTCATACCCACCGAGGACAAAATTGAAACCGCCATTCGCAAAGTGTGCGCGTAACGATAAAGGGAGCGAAAGTCATGGCTAAAGATTATGTAATGCCCAAACTCGCGATGGCGATGAACGAAGGCACGGTCAACGAGTGGCTGTTCAAGGAGGGTGACTACGTCGAGGAAGGCGCCCCTATCGCGGTGGTGGAGACGGAAAAGGTATCCTACGATGTGGAGTCGCCCCAATCGGGCTACCTGCATATTATTGTCGCGGAGGGCGAAACCGTCCCGGTTGAAGTGCCCATCGCCCAGTTTGCCGAAACTGAAGAAGAATGTGCGGCATTGAACGCAGGTGACGCACCTGCGAATTCCACAGCCGCACCACCTGCGACCGCAACAGACCAGCTGGTCAAGCCCGCAGTCGCGTCACCCGGCACTGGCGGCCGCATCGTGGCATCTCCGCTGGCGAAAAAAATAGCCCGTGATGCGGGATTTGATTTGTCGGCAGTGGCGGGTACCGGCCCCGGTGGCCGCATCGTGAAGCGCGATGTGTTGCTGGCCCTGGAAACAGGTGTAAGCACAGTGAACGCGCCGACAGCAACAGGCCCACTGGTAGAAAAACTGCGCATCCCCATGAAAGGTACCGTGCGCGCCACCATCGCCAGGCGCATGGTGGATAGCCTGCAAACCGCCGCCCAGCTGTCCTCATCCTGGGAATCTGACATCACCCGATTGATCAAGGCGCGCAAACGCTATGTCGCCATGGAGGAGCAGCTGGGAACGCGGGTATCGATGAACGCCTTTCTCATCAAGGCCCTCGCCTGCGCCCTGCGGCAGGTTCCGGCTGCCAACGCCAGTATCGTGGGCGATGATATCGTGATCTACGAGAACATAAACGTTGGTATTGCCATCGCCCTGCCCGGTGAGACCCAGTACGACAGCAAGCTTCTGGTACCGGTACTGAAAGGTGTGGAGCATATGGGTGTGATCGAAATAGACAAGGGTATGAAGGCCCTTTTCGAGAAAGCCCGCAGTGGCCAGCTCAGCGCCGATGATATGAGTCACAGCACCGTTGCCTTTTCCAGCACCGCCGGCCTGTCACCGCCGGGCATGCAAAGCACACCGATCCTGAACCTGCCCAACGCGCTATTGATAGGCCCCGCCACACCACAGGAGAAACCGATCGTGCATAAGGGCAAAGTCAAAATAAGGACCATTCTGCCGATCAGCCTGACCTTTGATCACCGCGTACTGGACGGCTCACCGATAGCACGGTTGGCGAAACACATGCACGACTGTCTTGAAAACCCCGAGTTGATGCTGGCATGAGTACAAACTATGACGTCATCATCATCGGCGCTGGCCCGGGTGGCTATGTCGCCGGCATACGGGCCGCGCAGTTAGGGCTCAAGGCAGTGATAATAGAAAAGGACAAGCCGGGCGGCGTGTGCCTCAATTGGGGCTGTATCCCCTCCAAAAACCTGATCCACCAGGCTGAAGTATTCCACTCGATGAAAGAGATGGAAGCCGTGGGGGTCGGTATTGACCGGGATACACTGGACTACGCCAAAGTACAGGCCAACTCACGACAGGTGGCCAAAACACTGGTCAATGGAGTCAACGGCCTACAGAAGAAAAATAAAGCGGAGCTGATCAAGGGCACCCCTGCTATCAGTGGCAAGGGTGAGGTCACTGTCGATGGCAAGGACAAACTGACCGCCGGGAATATCCTCGTGGCGACCGGTTCCCGCCCAATGCAGGTACCGGGGATTCGAATGCGATGAAGAACAGGTGCTGTCCTCCAACGGTATTCTGGCCATGACGTCGCTACCTGCGAGCATGGTGATACTCGGAGGCGGCGCCATCGGCTGTGAATTTGCCTACGTGCTGAACAGCTTCGGGGTGAAGGTGACTTTGGTGGAGGCGCTGGAGCATATCCTGCCCACCGAGGACTACGAGGCCTGCGCGGTGCTGGAGAGATGCCTGGTCCGTGACGGCATCGATGTGCGCAGTAAAACGCGCGCGCTGGAGCTGAAGAAAACCGCGAAGACTGTCTCTGTCAGCTTGCAAAACAGCGCCGGCGAGACAGAACAGATCGAGGCCGAAAAAGTACTGGTGGTATTCGGCCGCGTACCCAACACCGAGGGTCTGGGCCTTAAAGAAATGGGTGTCAAGTTGGACGAGAGGGGCTATGTGGAGATTGGCGATTACTGCCAGACCGCCGCTGCCGGTATTTATGCCATTGGCGACATTACCCGCACACCGGCCCTGGCTCACGTCGCGTCCAAAGAAGGCGAGATCGCTGTGGAGTATATGGCGGGACACAAACCTGACGTAGCGGTAGACCCCAACAGTGTGCCCTCGGCGATTTATTGCGAGCCGCAGGTCGCCGGGTTCGGCCTGCGTGAGGATACGGCCAAAGCCGAAGGTATAGCGGTGAAGAAATCCGTGTTCAACTACCCCGGTGCCGGCAAGACCATCGCCGTGGGCAAACCGGACGGACTGGTGAAAGTTCTGTGCGATCCCCAAAACCGATGAGCTTCTGGGCGCACATATCGTGGGCCACAACGCCACCGAACTGCTGCACGAATTACTGCTGGCACACAACAGTGAACTCCTGCCGGAAGATATCGCCAATATGATCCACGCGCACCCCAACTATTTCGGAAGCGATCATGGAGACCATGCGCGGCGTGAACGGCAGGCCCCATTCACGCCTGAAGGTGCAGTAACCCACTATAAAGAGCAGCAAACGCAAACTAACAGGATGTAATATCTAGCAGCTGAGGACGAAAACTATGAAACAGAAATTCACCGCATTTATCACAGTGTGTATTATCGCGAGTTTACCGCTGGCCAACGCGGCCTCAGCGGAGGATACAAAGCTTTTTTACCGCGGTGATTACGACGATCAAATCACCGAGGCGCCAAACGGCGCCAAAGTCAACAAAGCGTACAACAAATTTATCAGCGAAGGCAGTTTTGCCAAGCCTGAAATTCACCAGGTGACCGATGGTGTGTGGACGGTGACAGGCTATAGCCTGAGCAATTACACCTTTATCGAAGGTAAGACAGGCCTGATTGCCTTTGATGCTGGCAGTAGTGTCGGCATGGGTAAAACAGTACTGGAGATGATCCAAAAAAAGGTTAATAAACCCGTTTCAGCCATTATTTACTCCCACTTCCACTATACGGGTGGTGCCAAGGCTTATGCTGCCTCCAACCCCACCGGAAAGGTTGAAGTTTATGGCCACCCCGACATCAAAAACAATATGGCTGGTCAAGGCTCAACCTTTAGGCAGATGCAAAACCGTCGCGGTGGAATGCAGCTAGGTGCCTACCTGCCCCATGAAGGACCCGATGCAGCCTTTGGCCCGGCTGAACCACAATTTGAAGACCCTGCTCTTGCCGCCGACGGCCACCTGCCAGTAACTTATGAAGTTAAAGATGGTGAAACAGTCACCATAGATGGCATTGAGATGACCTTCTATTATGCCGTGGCCGATACAGAAGACAGTCTTATCGTGGACATTCCTTCTAAAGATCTGGTGCTGCATAACACCGCTGCTGCTGGCTTGCTTTTTTCACTCTATACACTGCGAGGCTCAGATTATCGCACTCCGGTACCATTGATTAACTCACTTGATAAATTGCGCAGCCTGGATCGAGAGTTTGTCGTCGGTGTTCATGGTTACCCGGCTAAGGGTAAAGAAGCCCAGGATATGCTCACAGCGCACCGTGATGCTTATGCCTTTACCTATAACCAATCGGTTCGCGCCATCAATATGGGTAAAACCCCTGATGAAATGGCCGACACAATCCGGCTGCCTGAACATCTAGATCAACACTCTGAGCTGTTCCCCGCCTATATTGATAACGAATACAGTATTCGCGGCCAGTATCGGGGCATAGTCGGTTGGTTTGATGAGGATATCTCCGAGCTACATCCACCTATGCGTAGCGAGCTTGCGAAAGAGCTGTTAGCAGTATCAGGTGGAGCGGGTAAGTTAAATGCCGCAGCTAAAAATGCTTTTGCAGACAAAAAATACAACCTGTCAGCCAAACTCTATAGCATTGTACTTGACGGCGAACCTGAGAATAAAATCGCCAAGCAAGGCATGGCGGATGCGCTGCGTCAAATGGCTTATACCACACGTTCAGGCATCCAGACGCGTAGCTATTTATTAACTCATGCATTGCACCTGGAAGGTAAGCTGGATATGAACAAACCGCCTAAATTTTTCTTCTTCGGCTCTGCTTCTGTGGCTGAAATCATGGCTGGCCCGGCAGGTAATAGTGTTAAAGCATTGGAATTTCAGCTAGATCCCAATAAAGTTTCGGACGTTGAGAAGGTAGTTGCTGTCACCTTTACCGATTTGGATAAGTCCTGGTCTATACATATCCGAAAGGGGGCAATTGAAGTAACCGAAGGTATTGTTAAGGCTGATGCTACATTGCAACTCAAACGTGAAGCGTGGGCTGATTTGGCGATTGGTAAAACCAGCCTTAAACAGCTTGTTTCATCTGACCAGGCCAACATCAAAGGCAATAAAAATACCGCATACAAGGTGCTGGGCGCATTCGACAATATAAGCATCTAAAGCAAAAAACTTGCTCCGGCGGGGCTGCGTGTTCTGGTTTGAAAACCCGCTGAACTCGCCACCGGGTGCCGCACAATCGCAATGATGCCTTACAAATGGAGGTAATATAATGGAACAACTGTCTGGGCTGGACAACGCCTCGCTGGTTAGCGAGCAAGGGAATGTTTTCAACCACGTATGCACTCTGCTGGTCTATGATGTGACCACCGCCCCCGGTGGCAAGGTGCGCTACAAGGACATCCTGCAGCACTTCGAGGAGCGCCTGCACCTGCACCCGGTATTCAGCAACCGTCTCGCGACGGTACCGCTGGGCATTGACCGGCCATATTGGGTTGCCGGCGGTGACATTGACGTGGAATACCACATCCGTCACATCGCCCTGCCCCAACCCGGCGACTGGAGACAGCTGATGATCCAGGTAGCGCGCCTGCACTCGCGTCCCCTGGATCGCAACAAGCCCCTGTGGGAGGTCTATGTCATAGAAGGGCTGGACAATATTCCCAAGTTGCCCAAGGGCGCCTTCGCCATTTTTCTCAAGATCCATCACGCTTCTGTCGATGGCATGGCCGCAGTGCACCTGTTAAGTGATCTGCACACCGCAAAGCCCGAGAAGCCGCACACACGGACAAAGAGGCATAAGATGGTTGGCGAAGCCGGACCGACCAACCGCGAGCTGGTGTTTAAAACCGTGGGCCACAATCTCGCTCGAGCCGGCCAGATGGCCAGTCTTTTCGGCAGTAGCGCGCGACGCCTGATCAAGGCCGCCGCAGAGCACCTGGGTGATCTCAGTCCGGGCAAACTTGGCGAATTCAGTCGATCACTGCGCGGGAGTTTCGATGCAGGTGCCCCTGTAACGCGGTTCAGCGAAAATGTTTCCGCTAACCGTGTAGTGGAAGGGTTCGGAATGCCCATTTCGCGGATAAAGAGAATTCGAGCCAAAGTGCCAGGCAGCACCCTGAACGATATTTTTATCGCCGTGGCTGCCGGCGCAGCTCGCAAGTACCTTGATGCGAAGGACGAACTGCCGCGCGAATCACTCACTGGTTTGATGCCGATCTCCCTGCGCAGCGACGCCTCTGCCGGAGGCAACCAGGTAGCGGGCATCCCCGTAACAGTGTTTTCAGATATCGCAGACCCGATTGAGCGGGTGAAGGCAATTCATCACGAAACTATTTCAGGTAAGGAAGCTGCCGAAAAACTTGGTCTCGACATGATCATGAATCTGCTCGATATGGTTCCGCCGCAGCTCGCCAAGGCGCTGATCGACCATGTGATGTTGCCGAAAATCAACATGGCGGTATCCAATGTGCGGGGGCCGGATCACGATATGTATCTTGCTGGCGCCAGGGCCATGTGCTTTTACCCTGTAAGCATCCCGGCTGACGGGGTCGGCCTCAATTTTACCGGCATCAGCTATAACGGGGTGATGTGGGTGTCCATGGTCTCCTGTCGCGAAATGGTGCCCGACCCCAACTTCATGTTGGCCTGCATGCGCGGAGCCTGGGACGAACTTCTGGCCGCTGCCGATGCCCTCCCCGGGCAGAGGCAAGCTGACGGGAAAACAAAGCAAAAGCCGGCCCGCAAACGGACCGTGTCGCGCAAAACTAAACCAAAAGCCAAAGCGGCCAGTGCTAACCGGGGCCCAAAACCCAAAGCGGCGCGCCGTAGATCGGCCAAAAAGTAAATGCTTTCTGGCGAATTGGTAATTCATGAAATTGCTAAGGACGGCACTCGCAAGGGGGTATCGTCCATTGTAAAAGCGGATACTGACGGCTATTTCCGGGGCTTTTATTGTTCGAAAAAGTCCAGCAGCAGCGCGGCCACGCGCTGCTGCTTATCGAGTGGTATCCAGTGACTGCAATCGTCCACTCTCTCATAGCGAAAGCTGTTGTCCACAAATCCTTCACTATTGATCATCTGGTCCTCTGCCAGCGCCAGGTCATCTGAAGACCAGACGCCCATGACCGGAATGCTTACGCGGGGAAAATCAGCGGTATAAAGCTTCCAAAGATTGGCGCGGTACCAGTTAATCGCGGCCGTCAAGCGCCCGGGACGGGAGAGATCTTCTATCCAGTGCTCTGTTTCCGGGTGGTGGCGCACCAATTTACGAAACGCCGCCCAATTCCGCGCTTTCATGGTAGCTTCAGCGATACCACGCAGCTGGAATAAAAACGTATACCAGGCCTTGCGTTTTTGCTCCCACCCCGCTGCCCTGTAGGCAGAGGGATGACCCACAGACAAAGTGGTATAGCTGGAAAAGCGCTCGCCGTGTTGACCTGCCAGGAGCCAGCCGATAAGGGCGCCCCAATCGTGGGCCACGAGGTGCGCCCTGGATATTTCGAGCGCATCCAGCACGGCAATGGCGTCACTGACGATGGTCGCCATACGATACTGCGTCACCCCTCGCGGTGCATTCGATGCACCGAAGCCGCGCTGATCCAGGGCGATAACCTGGTAACCGGCCTGTACCAACGCCGGCATCACGTCCCGCCACAGGGCATTGGAATCGGGGAAGCCGTGTAGCAGGAATACCGCGGGGCCCTCACCCTCGACAGCCACATTGATATCGATGCCGTTAACGCGCAGTGTCTTACCCTTGATACTCACACTCTAGCCCTGGGCCCAGCTGCTACCTGGGTCACGGCGTTACCATCACCTTGCAATGGGTATTGGGCTGCAGCAGTTCACTGAATATGGCAGGCAGCTCGTCGAGTGACACCGTCGCACTGACTAAACCCGTGGTATCGATATCGCCGGCGGCGATTCTGTCCAGTACATAGCGGGCGTCGTCCATTTCCCAGCCAAAGGCGAAGGTCAGTGACAGCTTCTTCAATGCCGCCGTCACCACTGTTACCTCTTCGGGCTCCATGCCGGTGCCGACGGCGACCAGGCGGGTGCCCGGGGCAGCCATATCGATCATGTTCTGTAAAATTCCCGGGCGCCCCACGCATTCGAAAATGACCTTTGGTGTTGTCCCTGTCTGCCGCTGGAACTCTTCTACCGGATTGTCGCACCCGGCGGGTCTATCACGATATTGGCACCGGCGTCACCGGTAAAGACTGCAGCCTGGACTTGCATATGCGTACCCTCCAATATCGTTCAGTTGTTGTGGCCAAAGCACCACTGGCAGTTAGTAACAGTGTAGTCAGGTACAGCATACACCGCCGGACATTACACGACATAAAATGGTCATATCGCGACTACTGACAACGTTTAAGATCCTGGCAGGCATTTCACTTCTGCTGAGCATTATCGAAACCTTGGGCGATTTTCCAGGGACGTTAAATCTGTGACTCTATAGGCAGGAACCGCATAAACTGGGTGCCCGCACGTTTGAAGAATCCAGTATGTGGTTCCTTATAATAGGTAACGGGCTCACCATTTTCATAACCGTCCCAACGGATTTTTCCGTTTTCATCCAGCGTCACAGTGAAAGCGATTTTGGGGATATTGGTAAGCATAGCCCGGGCCAGTTCCTCGCCGATTACCTGTGAATCAATGACTGCCCCGATTTCAGTGTTTTCAGTGATCGAGCGTGGGTCAAGATTAAGAGAGCCGATAAAGGTAAACTGGCGATCGAATACAAACATTTTGGTGTGCAAGCTGGATCTTGACTGTCCCAGCTTTTTCTTTCGCTTGCCTTTCTCGGTGTTGTACCCCGACAGGTCTGCGTCTCTCATCACCAATTTGCTATCGGCCTCGTAAAGATGCACTCCGCACTCGAGCAGTGTTTTTCGATACCTCAAGTAACCCGCGTGCACTACCGAAACGTCAGTGGAGGCCAGGGAGTTTGTTAACACTCTGACGTCGACCCCTTTTGCGCTCATTTCACAGAGCTTTTTGGTGCCTCTCTTACCGGGTACGAAATACGGCGAGATGATAAAAGCCTCGCTTTTCGCATTATCAAAATAGGGACCGAGGTGCCGACTCATATGCAATTGCGTCTGGTCACGATCGGCGCTAATTTTATCCGGGTGATCGTAGAATATTTCGACATTTGCCCAGACAAACTCTACCTCCCTGGCTTTGATTTCCCGGCCAAGGTCTGTGGCCAGGAGTGCCTGGACATAGACAGAACTCTCATGGTTTGTCACCCATTGCTGCAGGCTCTCCCGTGCCTCGGCTACTGTTGCATCCGAGGGTACAGGCTCCCCCAGGCTGTCTGCCGTGTAGCTCAGTGCACTGTTCCAATACAGATCAAATGATATTGATACCTCCTTCACCGCAGGCCCTGCCAGCAAAACATCCATATCGGCAAACGCCAACTCGGCGTCTGCTTCAAAGTACTCGTCGCCCACATTGCGCCCGCCAATAATGGTCAGCTGGTTGTCGGCAGTAAACGACTTATTGTGCATGCGGCGAGTGACCGAGCCAAAGCGTGACACATACTGCCCAAGCCGGCTGCGACTGCGCGCGAAAGGGTTAAACAGGCGCACTTCCATGTTGGGGTGCGCGTCCATCACCGCAATGCCAAGGTCTACCTCAGCCATGTCCATATCGTCCACCAGCAGCCTTACCCGGACACCCCTATCCGCCGCCTTGAGCAGCTGATCGAGTAACAGTCTCCCGGACAAATCCCGATGAAACAGGTAATACTGCACATCCAGGCTGCGCTCGGCATTAACCGCCAGCACCGCTCGAGCAACAAAAGCTTCCAAACCTGTAGTCAGCAGCAGGACACCTGTTTTCCCATCGTTTTCCGCCACTGCCTCGGTGGCGTTTCTACCCAATGTTGTATCGTCCGTATCAGTCAGGGATGTACTGCTGATCTGATGGTCATTGGGGGGCATTGAGACGCAGGCGCTCAGTGCCAGCGCGGCTAGCACAGGTGCGACCGCGCGGTGCAAGCGGCAACAGAAGAAAAGTTTATTCAGCAGAGTTTTCATTTTTTATCCGGTAATCCCGACTGCAAATTACCACTTTGCTCTGCAATAGAACAGATCGATCCAACATAGCCCTGTATATAGCGCACAGTTCGTTAGAGCGCATCCGGGTATCCAGTTATCAGAGTCAGGGCGTTACCATCACCTTGCAATGGGTATTGGGCTGCAGCAGTTCACTAAATATAGCGGGCAACTCGCCGAGTGACACCGTCGCGGTGACCAAACCCGTGGTATCGATATCCCCGGCGGCGATTCTGTCCAGCACATAGCGGGCGTCGTCCAGTTCCCAGCCAAATGCGAACGTCAGTGACAGCTTTTTCAATGCCGCCGTCACCACCGTGACCTCTTCGGGCTCCATACCTGTACCCACCGCGACCAGGCGGGTGCCTGGGGCAGCCATATCGATCATGTTCTGTAAAATTCCCGGGCGTCCCACGCATTCAAAAATGACCTTTGGCACCGTCCCCGTCTGCCGCTGAAACTCTTCAACCGGGTTGTCGCACTCGGCGGGGTCTATCACGATATTGGCACCGGCGTCACCGGCGCGTTGCCGGCGCACCGGTTCCGGTTCGCTGACGGCGATATTGGTCACGCCAAAGTAACGCGCCCATTTGATCAGGGATATCCCTATAGGCCCCCCGCCGAGTACCAGCACATCCTCTCCTATGGCGACCGCACCGGTACGATAGGCTGAAAAGCCGACACTGAGGGGTTCATAGATCGCCGCATCCTGCCAGGAAACTTCTGACTTGTCGCCACGTTCAGGTATGCGTATCGCGCAGTCAGCCTGCACTCGAACCACTTCCGCATAAGCGCCGGTCACCGATTCATCCAGCCCTACCAGCACCGCATTGTCACAACTCATCAGATCGCCACTGAGGCATGCGGGACACTCACCACAAGTGAGAACAGGTGCCGCGATCGCCCGGTCACCCACTTGCCATTGGTCCGCAACATCCGCACCCACCGCCACAATCTCACCGGCAAACTCATGTCCCATCACCGTACCGGTGGGGACAAACCCGGTCTGCACCGCGTGGAGGTCTGAACCACAGATGCCACAGGCACCCACCTTCAGCAGTAATTCATTGGCGGCGGGCTCGGGGACATCAATTGTCCGAATTTCCAACGGGTCGGATTCACCGGTAAAGACTGCAGCCTGGATTTGCATATGCGTATTCTCCAATATCGTTCAGTTGTTGTGGCCAAAGCACCACTGGCAGTTAGTAACAGTGTAGTTCAGGGCAGTAGACGCTGCCGGACATTACACGACACAAAATAGTCATATGGCGACTGTTGACATCCCCCGTCGGGTGCCCGCAGACTATTGCAATTCCCCGCAGGGTACGCAGCAGGATTCGCAAAAATGAAAACAACACATTTCTCCACTTTGCTCGTCGCTACCATTTTCCTGGCACTACCCGTTGCCGTTTGTGCGGATAAGACGGCGGTAGAGCCCATGCAGGGCGTACCGCCCTCCCGTGATTCCCAGGTCACCATGGCAAATTATCGGGATTACCCCATGAGCCAGTGGGCATTCCGCAACGCGGGTGCGCCGTTGAATGTGGTGATGATTCCTCGCCAGGGTGACATCCAGCCCCTGCCCGGACCGCTGCGCCCGGAGTTGGGCGAGCGAGAGTTCACGGATTTGCACGGCCGCAAGCTCACCCTGGATGCCCTGTTCGAAGCGAACTACGCGGATGGACTGGTTATCGTGCAGGGCGGCCGCTTACTGCACGAGGCTTACTTTAACGGTTTCAACGCTCGTGCTCAGCATATCTGGTTTTCCATGACCAAATCCCTGGTCAGCACTGCCTTTGGCTTGCTGGTAGCTGAGGGTAAAGTGGATTTGCAGGCTTCGCCGGTGAAGTACATACCCGAGCTGAAGGGAAGTGGCTTTGAGCGGGTAACTATCCAGCAGGTTCTGGATCACGCCACTGCGATAGACTTCAAGGAAAACTACACTGATTTGAACTCCGATTTTGCCCGTTTCTACGCGCCGGCTCTGAACATGGGCTGGGTGCCGGGGGCTGCGGATGTGCAACCAGCAGACGCTGAAATCTACGGGGTTCACGATTTTCTGGTGCATTTTGTGAAGCCCGACACGGCGCTGCAACCCGGGGCCGCGTTTGACTACAACTCCAGCAATGCGGATCTGCTGGGCTGGCTGGTCGCCCGCATCAGCGGGGAGTCTTTCCAGGATTACGTGCAACAGCATATCTGGGCGAAACTGGGGGCGGAACACGATGCCTTTATCGCCGTGGACAGAGCCTACATGCCTGTTGTTACCGGTGGTATGAACACCACCCTCCGCGACGCCGCCCGTTTCGGCATGATGATTCGCGACCGGGGGCAGGTCAAAGGCGAACAGGTCATCCCGGCGGACTGGGTGGATGCGACCCTGGAAATTGATGACACCCTGCGCGCCAATATGGCGGCCAATCCAAAATACAGCGACGACCCCTGGCTGGCCTATCACAATATGTGGTGGGTGTTGGATGATCAGGCGGGAGAATACTGCGCGGTGGGTATCCACGGGCAGGTCATCTACATCAATCGCAGTGCGGATACCGTCATGGCCTGGTTTTCCAGTCAACCGGGAGCCTCAGCTTCCCGCAGCAAGGACTTTCACTCCAAGCTCAAGGCCGCGCGGGAGTTGGCGGCCTCGCTCATTCGCAAACCCACGGCAGGGTAGTGACAACTTTTTCAATCCTGGCAGGCATCTCACTTCTGCTGAGCATTATCGAAACCTGAGGCGAGATGCGTTTATCCAGACCGGGCCCGCTTGCGCTTCCCAACAGATTTGCCCGCTGCTTTTTTTGCAGCCGGCTTTGTTTTTGCGGTCTTCTTACGGGTCGTTTTCTTGCTGGTTGTTTTCTTACGGGTGGACCTCTGGGGAATCAGCGCCCGTTCAAGCTCGGCAAAGCTCTCCAGCAGTAACTCGATGTACCTGCCAGGATCACTCATGGCCTCCGGTGTACTGGCTACCGCCAGGCATATCTGCCCCAGGACACTGACGAAGGTCACGTTCAGGCACGGGTTGGGCGGCACGATAGGCAGACCATGCATCGCAACTACCGGAGCACCTCCCATGTAGAGTTGCTCCCTGGGCCCTGCCATGTTCGAAATAATCAGGTTGGAAGATGGAGCGAGGTTCACCCCGGGTGTCAATTCAGGTACTGCGGTAACACCCAGCAGCAGCATGGTATACATCTGCCTCATAGGTACCGACATTTTTTGCGCCCTGGCCTTTACCCTGCCGGTGGAATCGTGAATCTGCTGCAAGCGATCCGTAATGTTCGCATCGGGTTGCCCCATCGGCACCAGATCGGTACTGACCTGGTTGCCGCCTGAGTCCTGCCCCTTGGACCTTGTTGACAGTGGCATGCCGGCCACCAGCGGTGCATCCACGCCCCGGCCAATTTCTACAAGGTATTTGTGCAGGGCATCATCAATAAACGTCAACGCCACGTCATTGACGGTGCAATCGGATGCTCTGGCAACCGCCTTGACCCGGTCCAGGGGGATTTCACAGTTGGCATAGCATCTGGCGGAGGATGACAAGGACACGTTAAACGGAGTATTGGGCGCCTGAAACGGCAGTGCCGCCTGCCGGGGCTTCAATTTCAGTGCCTGCGCCCCAAGATCCAGCAATCCGGAGGTAATCTCCACCATCCCGGATGGCAGGGAGTTGACCCGGGAAATAATGCGCTGCAACTGCGATTGGCTGACGCGTACCGACTTCTTTCTGGCAGGTTTGTCCAGGGGCTCCCAGATCGCCCGAATTTGCTTGTCCTTTGGGTCATCACTGAGCGCATGCCCTATCAACTTGACGCTGCCTTCACCGTCGATCATGGCGTGGTGCAGCTTGAAATAGAGAGCAAATCGGCCGTGTTCCAGACCCTCGATAACGAAACACTGCCACAGGGGGTAGGCTCGATCCAGCAGAGGCGCGTTGAGTAGGGCCAGGGTGTCATCGAGTTGCGCCATGGTTCCCGGCCCGGGAATCGCCACGTGCCGCACATGGTAATCCATGTCCGGCTGCGCCGGCTCCCAGCGGGCCAGCACCCCCCTCCAGCCATTTCACTTTCTGGTTGAATGGCTTACCCACCTCAGTTGCACGCAAGGCTTCGACCAACTTTGGCACAAACGTGTTCTTCTGTCTGGCAGGGGGGCTCGAAAATCAGGCAGGAAGACATATGCGTGGGACTGTTCTGATTTTCCAGCAGCAGAAAAACGAGGTCTATTGCGGCGAGTTTGCTCATTGCTATATCTCCAAAAATGATCGAGGGCAAAGCCCATTGTTGCGGTCACAGCACCACTACCAGTCAGTATCAGTGTAGTCCAGGGCTGTGCACTCTGCCGCCCATTACGCGAGATAAGCTGGTCATATGGCGGCTAGTATGATCCAGCTTGCAGTGTCCCTGTTGTTTCCCGCGTCATCGAGTGGTTTCTGTTTTCTGCTACCGACGATGAGTTTCCACATCCTCTGCGAGCCAGGCTTTGATCAGAGACTGGTAAGGCATATCGCGTTTGTTCGCTTCGATCTTGATACGGTCCAGCAGGCCTTGTGGAAGTCGAAGCGATATGGTTTTTGTTGATAGTTTCAGATTAGGGAAGGAGGCAGGCTGGGCTTTGCCCCAGTCGAGATAATCACTGGAGTCATGACTTTCCCAGAACTCACGTTCTTCGGCTTCGTTTTTGAACTCAGGAATCTTTTTCAGCTTGTTCATATTTAGCTCTCTCTTTCCGGTGCATATCTCGTGCTGAAATAACTCGAATCAACTTGCCTGCCGCATGATTTCTTAAAGTAAAAGTAATGTGAAGCTGGCGTTTATCATCAGTTTTTCCCAACGCATGAAAACGCGATTCATGTTGGCTGTGTTTTGGGTCTGGTAATAATAGCAGTGGCTGATTAAAGAATATTTGCTCAGCCTCAGGCTGGCTAACGTCGTGCTTTTCAGCGCTCTTGCGAGCATTGCCCGCGTCCCAGTCAAAACCGGTTATCTGCGTCCAGTCCATCATAGATGTATATTATCAACATATACATGATTGACAAGTCACACTGCCGATCGCGTGCCATTAATCCTGAACATTCACAGCTACCATTACCCTATTGCCCGACAACCAGCGCACGATATGATCTGTATCTGTCGCGAAATAACCATCGAGCAAGCTCTAACGGTTCTAATATGCCCGCCAGCACATTGAACTAATACAATTGGGAGCGTAGTAATGACTAAGCATGATTTTGTGGGTAAATCCGCCTTTATCACCGGTGCGGGTTCCGGCATCGGTTACGAGGTCGCCCTGGCTTTCGCCCGCGCAGGGGCAGATATCGTGGCGACGGACGTAAACCAGGAGGGGCTGGATAAGCTGCGCCCTGAAGTAGAGCGTTACGGCGTGAAATACCGTTCAGACATCCTCAATGTCGCCGACGAGCAGGCGTTCCAGAAGCTGGCCGAGCAACTCGCCGCCGAGGGTTCACTGCCGGACATCGTGGTCAACAACGCCGGTATCGCCTTCCTGGACACTTTTGCCAACACCAGTAGCGAGCAATGGCGCCTCACGCTGGATGTCAACGTGCTGGGTGTGGCATGGGGCAGTCGTATCTTTATCAACCTGTGGCAACAGGCGGGCAAACCCGGTCACCTGGTCAATATAGCCTCAGGCGCGTCAGTTTCCCCGGTGCCCAACATGGCGGCCTACGCGGCCAGCAAGTATGCGGTGGAAGGCCTGTGTGAAGTCATTGCCATGGAACTGGCAGGCAGCAATATCCATGTGAGCTGTGTCCATCCCGGCGTTATCAATACGGCCATCGTGCAGCACAATGAAAAAATGGCCATGCCTGCGGAACAGGTGGAGCGATTACAGCGGCACTATATTGAAAAAGGCGACCACCCCTCCGTGGTGGCGGATGCGATTCTCAAGGGCGTCAAAAAGAACAAGGGCAATATATTTGTCGGCCCCGGCACCACAATGGCGCCTATTATGAAGCGTTTACTGCCACGTCGTCTGTTTCGCGCCGTGCTGAGAAGCGAGGCGCGCAAGATCGGTTACTTGTAGAGCGCCTGTAGGTACTAGAGCGCCTGTAGGTACGCTGGACATGAACCAACCCCTGTGCAAGGGTAGTACTCCTTCCACTACGGCAATAAGACGCACCGATGAAACAACGCTTTGCCCGATGGCTGCTGCAACTCACTGGCTGGCAACTTGAGGGCGCCCGCCCCGAGTATGACCTCTACGTTCTGATCGCGGCGCCGCACACCTCCAACTGGGATTTCCCCCTGATGCTGGCTTTCGCCGCGGCATTTAATATCAAGGTCACCTGGATGGCCAAGCACAAGCTGTTCTTCTGGCCTATGGGATGGTTTATGCGGGCCATGGGCGGTATGCCGATTCTCCGGCACAAGAATATGAATGTGGTCGACGCCATGGTGGCAACATTCAAAACTGTGCCGCATTTGGTGCTGGTGGTACCCACTGAAGGCACACGGAATCGAACAGAGCACTGGAAGTCGGGCTTCTATCACATCGCCCGGCAGGCTGGGGTGCCGATCGTGCCCTCCTTCCTGGATTATGGGCGCAAGTGTGGTGGATTCGGCCCGGCCTACGTGACCACCGACAATGTGCGCGCGGACATGCAGTACTTCCGCGATTTCTACACCGGGATGAAGGGGAGATTTCCGGACAAATTCGGACCTATACGGCTCAAGGAAGAAGAAACTCTGTAGCAGCCCTCTCCGAGGGCGACGGGTTTAGCCCGGGTCGCGGCCAGAGACCGCTGCTACACTACCCTTGTCGCAGACCTCTCTGAGGGCGACCATCCAGGCCATTGTTACCTGCCCCCATTTATCCCTGTGTGCTAATGCGGTAATATCCACCGTACAATTGCATTGGATTTACCCGGGGACACACCATGACCAGATTCCTACTCGTTATAGCGCTGACTGTAACCGCCGCCAGTGCAAATGCCGCCAGCTGGTCCTGGCAGGATTCACCAGTGGAGCGACCGGACTACTGCAAAGGCTTTGTCGCCAGTGGACTGTCGTCAACACAGGCAGCAGGCTCGTCCAGAACATCCCTGTGGCTGGCCTGGAATTACCTTCTCAGGACAACGCCTGACAGCGAGGGCTATGGCTCAGATGAATTTAATGCGGGTCATGCCCAATTCACCACAATGCTGGACTCATCGGATGCCGCCTCCATTCTGGCTGATGCCGATGGCACCTGCGGCCTGGGCAGATCCGGGCACCAGGTCACCGGCTGGTAACATCTCTTGAAGGGTTCCCTGCTTTGCTTCCTGGCTGTGATGATACTGGCCGGATGCAGCAGCACACCCGTCACCAGCACGAAGCAGGCCCAGGCCAGCGTCGTCTGTGATACTTACATTATCCTCAACATGTGTGTTGAAGATCTTGCTGGCGACGGCACGGTGGACATGGTCTATTTTTCTGACACGAACGAGGCATTCATGTATCAACAGGGCATGCATGATGCAGTCGCACAGGTCATGCCGCTGCATCGTTGCGCCGTGCCGCTCAATGCGGGGATGCAAACCACCACCAACCGCATACTGGGGCGGGAAAACCTGAGCCTAAGTGAAGAGCTCGATATCACCAGGCAACTGATTGTCAATTACATTGCCGCAAAGCCCACGATCGATGCCTGCAACGCCCGCTTTGAGGAAAACAATCCGGGCGCTATCGCCCAAGAAGATGAATTCTTTATCGATGAATCAGACTGGGATATTGAGTAGCCAATACCTGCGCCGGCAGTCGGACACGCTGCAAGCGAAATAATCGCCATATTGACTTTCCATGCGCCAAACCGAACACTGTGCGTACAGTTCGTCACTGTTAACAATAAATAAGTAACTAAACATTACCGGGAGAATATAAAAATGAATGCAACAGAGTCAACAATCCTGTGGTTAGTCATATGGTGGGCGGTACTGCTAGTTCAGTTACCGGGAATGCGAATGCTGGCCAGCAAAAGCACCGGGAGCATGGTATTTGATCCCAACGGCAGCGACCTGGAAGGCTATGGGCGACGCCTGACTCGCGCGTTGGCCAATTGCCTGGAAAATATTCCGCTGTTTATCGGCGTCCTGCTATTTGCCATTGTGACCGACAACACAGACATCACCAACCCGACCGCCTGCTGGCTGCTTTATGCGAGAATCGCGCAAAGCATGGTGCACCTGATATCGACCAGTACAACCATGATCATGGTGCGTTTCGCTTTCTTCCTGGTTCAGGTTGGTTTGATCCTATGCTGGGTCATACAGATGCTTATGCTTTAGGTCGTCAGCGCCGGCATCATATTAGCCCCCGCTCAAACCGGCAACCGGGGTCTAAGCGGGCTTACCGGTGAATTGAGTGGGGAGTTGGCGCAACAGCAGCCTGTGTCATTCAGCGCGCCCTCGCCTGCGGAGCCTGTATGCGCACTTTACTGCTTATTCGATTCGATGAGGTTATGGACAAGGGAAACTATATGCGAGGGCGGCAAGCCCGGCAGCACCACTACCTCCGCCTCGCCCTGTTGATTGAGCAGGTACAGGCTGTAGCCATGATCGACCAGGTAGCCTCCCCCCTCTATGGGTTGTTCTACCCGCTTGACCCGATAGTGATCGGCCACTGCATCCAGCGCCGGTGCTGTGCCGGTCAGCCCAACAATGTCCGGGTGAAAATTTTCGAGGTAAGCCTTGATAACCTCAGGGCTGTCCCTGCCGGGATCTACCGTGACAAACACACCGCGCACCTGTTTCCCCAGAGGTTCGAGTTCGCGCAGTGCGGCGCTGGCCCGGGCCATCTCCACCGGGCAAATGTGCGGGCAATGGGTGAAACCAAAGACCAGCAGCACCATCAAACCGGCAACCGGGGTCTAAGCGGGCTTACCGGTGAATTGAGTGGGGAGTTGGCGCAACAGCAGCCTGTGTCATTCAGCGCGCCCTCGCCTGCGGAGCCTGTATGCGCACTTTACTGCTTATTCGATTCGATGAGGTTATGGACAAGGGAAACTATATGCGAGGGCGGCAAGCCCGGCAGCACCACTACCTCCGCCTCGCCCTGTTGATTGAGCAGGTACAGGCTGTAGCCATGATCGACCAGGTAGCCTCCCCCCTCTATGGGTTGTTCTACCCGCTTGACCCGATAGTGATCGGCCACTGCATCCAGCGCCGGTGCTGTGCCGGTCAGCCCAACAATGTCCGGGTGAAAATTTTCGAGGTAAGCCTTGATAACCTCAGGGCTGTCCCTGCCGGGATCTACCGTGACAAACACACCGCGCACCTGTTTCCCCAGAGGTTCGAGTTCGCGCAGTGCGGCGCTGGCCCGGGCCATCTCCACCGGGCAAATGTGCGGGCAATGGGTGAAACCAAAGACCAGCAGCACCACGCTGCCGCGCAGGGAGCCAAGCTGGAAGTCGCGGCCATCCTGATCGAGCAGCGTCACGCTGCCTGCATCCCGGGCCCAGGAGGACAGGGGCAGCATGCAACACCCTATCAGGAGGTACAGACAGCGCCTTAGTGGCCTGCTCATGGTTGCGGGCCACTCAGCGCTGCGCCCAGTGCGGGTCATCGCGACTGATATCACCGATGGGAGCGGCGAAGGCATCGGCCACCAGCTCCGGCACGTTGCGGCCTGTCAACGCCTGCAGGAAGGCCACCAGTGCCTCGACTTCCTCCTCGCTCAGGTGCAAGGGCTGCAGCAGCGGATCAAGTAATGGATTATCGATACCACCGGTGTTGTAGAACTGAACTATTTCGCGCAGGGTGGCGATGGAGCCGTCGTGCATATAGGGCGCGCTGAGCGCCACATTGCGCAGGGTGGGTGTCCGGAACTTCCAGCGATCCGCCGGGTTCTCGGTGATTTCGTAGAGGCCCAGGTCAGCCATCGCGGGTTCTCCTACTTTCGCGATCAGCTGCTTGTCCACCTGCACAAATACGCCGGGAGCCAACTGCACGGTTTGCGTGTCTTGCTCGTCAACCGCTGACGACAAATAACCGATACCGGTGTTGTGCATACGATAGTCACTGAACAACGCGTGGTCATCGGCAAGCAGGTGGCAGCCGGCACAGGCGGCTTTGCCACGAAACAGTTCAAAGCCCTGTTTAACCTGTTGTGATACCGCCGCATCATCCCCGCCAAAATGCCAGCGGTCGAAAGGCGAATCCGCCGCGTTAAGCGTGAGTTGGTAGGCCGCCAAGGCGTTGCCGATACTCTGCATGCCCGGACCCCGGCCGCCGAAGGCGGTCTCGAACAGCCCGGTGTAATCCGGCAGTGCCCTGATTTTGTTGATGACATATCCGATGGCGGGGTTACCCATTTCGTTCTTGGCCAGCAGGGGGCCCCACACCTGTTGCGCGAGCCGGTCCTCGCGCCCGTCGTGGAACAGGCGCGTGGCAAAGCCGACGTTGTACAGGGTGGGAGCATTGCGGCGCACAGTGCGCCCCTCGATACCTACCGCGGTAGCGAGCTCGTTATTGCTAAAACCCTGCTCCGGTACATGGCACATGGCACAGGAGAGGGTATTGTTGAGTGACAGGCGCCGGTCGTAGAACAACTTGCGCCCCAGCGCGATACTCTGGCGGGACAGCACCTGGCCCTCAGGTATGGCGAGCCTGGGCAAACCCAGCGGGGGCTTATCGGCATAGGAGATCAGGTCCGCCGCCTGACCTTTGCGGTTTTGCAGGTCAAGTGAGCTGGTGACGTAGGCGGCACTTTCGTAGCCACTCTTGCGGTCGCCGGGGCCGCCCAGCACCGTACCATTTATAGCACTGGGCACAGTCACAGATTGCGCTGCCCCCTCCTCTTCCAACAACAAGGTCTTGAAGTCCGCCAGGATCAGGTCTGTATGCAGGAAGCTGACGCTGTAGATATTGCGCACCCGATGTTGCGGGTCGATAAGAAAAACCCGCAGCACGTGAAAAAAATTGGCGCCCGCGCCACCCCCGGTGGCCAGCTTGCGCTGCACATCCTGCGCATAGGCCTCAAGGATGGGGGCGAGTTGCTTCTCCGACCGGGTGGTGGCAAAACGCCACTGGCCCTTGTCACCACCGAATCTGAAATTGTTGGCGTACAGCTTCATGACCTCGGGCGTGTCATATTGCGGATCGAAACTGAGACTGACCAGGCGCAGGTTTTGCGCCAGTACAGGGTCCAGCGCCATGGCCCGAAGCAACTGGTAAAAAACATGAGCCGTCAGGGGGCAACCGTTGACGTCGCCACAGCTGCTGTACATAAAACTCAGCAGCACATAGCGATCGCCAAATAGCTCATGCAGGCGCAGGGTCTTGCCGTCGCTATCCACCACCTCGCCATCGGCTGCTGTTGTTACCGGGGGTAGCTGATAGCTGCCCGGTTCGGGCACGGGGTAACCCAGGTCACTGTACCCCGGCGCCAGAGGCACAGAGGGTGCGTCGGCATGGGCAATGCTGCAGCACAGCAGCAGCAATATCGTTAGTGTGTTGCGCAACATGGGTGGATTATACCGCCCCCTGCACGTTGCCGTGCCGGGAGGCGCGGGACCAGCGCCTGGTGGGTGCCGCTGCCTGGCGATAGTGTCGCCAGGTACGCTATTTCTCCAGACTTGCGAATTGACCGGGGCCGTCCGCCTCAACGGGGTCGGCCGTGGCATACAATGAGTAGGCGCCAAAACGCATCTGGTGCGGCCGCCCCAGCTTACTGGCGGTGAAATCGATTGCGAACTGCTCCACCAGTTCTTTCCCATCCCAGGTATAGGCCTTGAAGAACTGCTGGTTGTCCTCGCCCTTTTTGTCCCAGTTGGCCGTCAGGGAAGTGGTGTAATAGGCGCGCTTGCCGTCCCAGCTCTGAGACACCATGTTGACCTGTGAACCAATCTGCTTTTCATAGACCTGTCGCGGCTTCATCGGATCGCTCAGGTCGAACAGGCGGGTCTTGCCGTCCATGAAAGTGTTCACCCACAGCGCCGAGTCATCGGCCATAATCGAGATATCCACCGGGAAGGGGAGATCCGCCGGGTTGCCGATGTCCGCAACGTCACTGGCCTGCCACACGCCCTTGTCGTCCTCGTAAATAATCCAGATCTTGGAAGTCAGCGCGGTGGTGGTCAGGCACCAGTTGTGATCAGGGCGCCAGGCACAGCGTACTTCCAGCGGCGCGCCCGGCACATCCAACACTCTTTTCGGTTTGCGGCTGTGCAAGTCCCAGATTACCACCGTGTTACCGAATCGCTTCATGGCCTCAGCGTCACCCATCAACTTGCCCAGATCCATCATGTAGTTGGTCCAGCCGGTAAAAGAGGAAGACACCAGCACATTGCGGCGCGGCAGTGCGCGCACATCATAGCCGTAGCCATCGGCGAACTGGCCGGCCTTCTCAGCGCCATTGAGGTTCTCGTCCGTCGGCATCCAGTGCGTGGTGATAAACTCTCCCTCGTTACTGTATTCCACCATTGCCGTGCGGCCGCCGTGATCCTTGTTGTTGGACAGGCCCGTAATCAACATGCGACCAGGCAGGGCGTAGGTGGTATGGGGGCCCACCACACCGCCACTTTTTGAGACGAAATCGGTAATAACTTTGTGCAGCTTGGGCTTGGCGGGGTTGGAGTGCACATCGAAGATAAAGATCTTGCTGCTGTCCAGGCCACCGGCCCACAGATACCTGCGGTCATCGGTGAGTCCGGAGTGGTGTGCCTCATTGCGCCCCCCCACCGACAGGCTGTGCAGAACCTTGCCATAGCTCGGCGATTTCGGGTTGACGCTTATGGTCACCAGTTTGTCCTGGGCATCACCCAGACCCTCCACACCCAGGGTCCAGACATAGACGAAGTCCTCCTGCCCTTCAATTTTCGCCATGTAGGGCGACTGACAGGTTTCATCGGCAATACTGTGGACACCCGGAATCGCCAGAGCCACGGCGAGGGCCACTGCGGCGAATGTGCGTTGGATAGGACTAAACGAATACATTTTCATGACTCTTCTCCGTTTGCTGTAAAGACCACCACTTAGCAATGAAGTCTAGCAGCTAATGTCAATTTGTGTAGCTGGAGGATCGGGATGTCGATAGTATGGCGAAATAAGCTGGAACACCCAGGAAAACTGCGCATTCAGTGTAAGGAGAACCACAATGTCTGACCCACAAGAAAATTACGGCGGAAGTTTTACACAGAAGGTTATCTGGATTACCGGCGCTTCATCCGGCATTGGCGAGGCCCTCACCAAAATTTTCGCCCGCTGCGGTGCCAAAATGGTGTTATCCGCCCGCACTGAGGCCGGACTGCAGCGCGTGCGCGATGAATGTATCGCCGCGGGAGCCAGCGGCGAGGATTTACTGGTGATTCCTCTGGATATTGTGGATTACGACGCCATGCCCAGCGCAGTCGCCAGTGTGCTGGAGGCCTTCAGTCGCATCGACATGCTGATCAATAACGCCGGTATGTCGCAGCGCTCCTTCTGCCTGGACACCAATATGGATGTTTACCGCAGCATGCTGGAGGTCAACGTGCTGGGCCAAATCGCACTGACCAAACAGGTATTGCCTGCCATGGTGGAACAGGGCTCCGGCCATCTCGTGGTCACCGCCAGTGTAGCAGGCAAGGTCGGCGCACCACTGCGCACCGGCTATTGTGCGGCCAAGCATGCGGTGATGGGGTTTTTCGATGCGCTGCGCACCGAGGTGGCCTACCTGGGCATCCGGGTCAGCACGGTGGTACCGGGTTTTATCCGCACCAATATCTCGACCAACGCCCTGACAGGAACCGGAGAGAAATTTACTCAGGAGGATGCCGATATCGCCGGAGGTATGGATGTGGACGAGGCCGCGCAGGTCATCGTGCGGGGACTGGCGGATGGCGTCGAAGAAATTGCCGTGGGCGCCGGAGAAGAGATGGCCCTGCTGGACCTGAAGCGCAGCGACCCGGTCCAGGCCTTTCGTGTGCTGGAAGGTATGGCAGAACAAATTCGCAGCGAGTTATAGCAATTCCAGTCGCGCCGCTACTGAATGCTACTCGACGCCGAGCTGCAGTTCGATTTTCGTGGAGCCACCGATCCCCACGACCACCATGCGGCGTTCGCCGGTGAGCTCATAGCCTGCCGCCTGTAGTGCCCGGGCGAAACCGATCCCGGCGGCGAGCAGTTCCTCCCCCGCCCCCTCGTGCACCAGGTAGGCGCACTTGAAGGATGCCAGTTTACGGACCCTGTACTTGCCGCGTGCGGTGGGAGAACCGCGGGTGGGGATAGCCAGTTCAAAGCTGGCCTGCCCCCCCTCTGCGGCATTGCCAGTGGAGATAATTTGTAACGGCCCAGCCGCACTGCCGCCAGCCTTCACCATATTGATATTCAATTTTACCGCCAGAGATCTCAACTCCGCAGCCAACTCCGCCAGGGGGATATCGTGCTTGGCGTAAAACATGCGCATTGCCGCAACGGTCTTTATCTGGATACCGTCTTGCCCGGCAGGTTCGGCTGCGCCCTTTTCCGCTGTAGTGGCAGATCTGCCCGACGGGGTGGACGCGACTTTCGCGCGTTTGTCCTGTGCGCCATAACAGATACCGACAATGCGCCGGGCCTCATCTTTGGTAGTGGGCTCGGCATCCATGAATTCCAGCCACTGCCCGGCCTGGGCATTGGCACCACCAATGAGGGTGGCATTGATAAAAGAGCGGCGCGCGCCGACGTTATCACCCAGTTTGAGTTGGCTGACCCCCAGCAGCAGGTTCGCCCGGCCCACGTATTTATCCTGTAACTGGTCGGCACAGGCGGCCAGCATGGTCTGCTGCATGGGCTGCCAGGCCCGCTGTTCCATTTGCAACTGCGCCAGGTACAGGTAGAGTTCTATGTCGCCACTGAGTTGCGCCGCCTTCATCAGGGCCCGACCGGACTTGTCCTTTTCCCGGGCCAGCAACCAGAACTGGAACAGCTTGCGATAGTTCGCGCCGCTCGGCCGCTACCTTGCCTTGCCCCATTGCCGCTGCCAGTAGCTCCGCCGCGCCATAGGGATTCTTGTGATACGCCTGTAAATCGGCGAGCAACAAGATATCCCGCTCGCTGAAGGGCACGGATTTTTCCCAGGCCAGGGCCAGTTGATCCAGGGCCTGGCGCTTCTTGTTCTGCTGCAGATAAACCGACACCAGCTGGTGCCAGTTATCGGGGCTATTGGGCTCCAGTTCCAGCAAGTGGCGCAACAGCTTTTCGCACTGGGCATAGGCACCCGCACTGTAATAAAGCGCCAGCGCCTGCCGCATCTGCACCGTGGTCAGGGTCAGCCGTTTTTCTTGCATGCGGTCCAGGGCCGCGACCACGGCGACATACTTGCCCATCTTATAGTGGGCCTGGGCCAGCAACAGGTAATCCGTTACCTCGGGCACCAGGTCGATACGCAGGGCGCGCTCCAGGGTTTTCGCCGCCGCCGGTAGTCCTCACTCAGCAGGTAAACCTGTGCCAGCTCGCGCAACATCTCGCGATTGGCGACATCTGACAGGCCCTGGGCCGCCAGTGCTGTCTGGTAATATTCAATGGCCTTGCCGTACTCCTTTGCCTCCACATAGTGGCGCGCCAGATGGCGACCGGCGCTGGATTTTGCATAGGGCTGTTGGATCGAGCTGATCTGCTTTTCCAGCTCTTCGATGGACAGTTCGGCGCCCTTGTCCATCTCACCACCCGGGGTGATTAACACCTTGCTGCGGTACTGACCCTGCTGCTCAGCCAGCCCAGCCTGGGAGAAACACATGAGCATCACGCAAGCGACGCCGACCAACCGGGAGAAATAG
>PVMK01118949.1_pt1 | contig 30606 bp, 26 predicted proteins | sample 1853481 | NCBI WGS metagenome assembly PVMK01 (sample SAMN08533507, study PRJNA380276) | Marine sediment metagenome, whole genome shotgun sequencing project.
CACAACGGAAGGCACGTTGATTGCCAGCTACAGCCGGGGAATGCGCTTGACCAGAGAGGCTGGAGGAATAACGACCACGCCGCCAGAATGACTTCTCAGTTGGGTGGCTTGATGGCGGGCGCAGTTCACAACGGAATACATCCCGCCAATGGCATTGCATCAATATTTATCGCAACGGGCCAGGATGAGGCAAATGTCGCAGAATCCCATGCGAGCCTGGTCTTTGTGGAAATCACACCTGAAGGTGATTACTATTTCTCAGTGACCCTGACCTCCTTGATTGTAGCGACCTACGGTGGCGGTACGGGTCTTGCCACGCAGAGAGAATGCCTGGAACTTCTGGGCTGCTACGGAGCCGGGAAAGTGCTTAAGCTCGCCGAAATTATTGCGGCGGCCATCCTTTGCGGTGATTTATCTCTGGGTGCTGCGGTAGTTGCTGGGGACTGGGTTAGCTGACCCTCCAAGGAGTGATTATAGGTATACTACTAAGTAGTATATATTACTCCCGGTGTTCCCCTGGTAGCAAGGTGGTTTTTGGCTTCTGGCGTATGGGAGGTTTCTAGGTGCCCATTCCCTCCGGCTCAGCCCAGTTTGAGCGCGAAAATGTCCGATAGATCGAAAACCTCTTCATTGGCAGCGGGGCGAGTAAAATCGTACTCTCCCCGCATGTTGACGTGCCGCCAGGCAATCACTGATCCGCCGGTGATGGCTTTCAGCATTTCCTCTCGCTGCTCCAGCGCAGATACGCGAGACCATCGCTGAGATAAGTACAGATAATTCCACAAGGCGATGGCATTTTGGATTAGTACCTTGCACGCCCTGGCCTGATTGCACACCCTTAGAGTAACTCAGCGAACAAACCTTGCGATGGCGCCTTGTCTCGCACTCGCCTGAGGCTTTTTCAACAATTACAAACCCAGATAATCCCGGGTAATGGTGAATATCTGCGGCTGTTGCACAAACGGTGGTATCAGGCCCTGCCCCTCGGTATTGCTCACCAGCGGCACGGTGGCACCGGTGTGTTCCGCCGCCTGGAAGTTGTTGGTAGCGTAGTTCACCGCCATGTGGCTGCCTTCCGGCGTGATGATGCGGGCGAGCTTGCCCGGGGTGTAGATTGGGATCGGGAATGCCGCAAACAGGCTCTCATAGGGTATCAGCTGGGCTGCCTGGGAGTGGTCAGCGGTTACCACGATCAACGTGCGTGGATGTGTCTCGGCAAAGGCCAGGGCGCTGGCCAGGGCCTCGTTCAGTTGCTCCAACTCACCGATAGAACCACAGGGCCTGCGGTAGTGTGACTGCTTGTCGATGGAGGCGGATTCGATCATCAGGAAGAAGCCGCGATCGTTGTTATGTGACAGCTGGGTGAGGGCGGTATCGGTCATCTGTTGCAGGCTGGGCATGCCGGCGAAGGTCGGGTTGGGTTCACACACCATGGGCTGCGGCAATGTCACACTACCCAGGTAAGGGTGCAGGTAATTCAGCAGGCTCGGCTCGGGCTCTTCGGCTTCGCGGCCATCTTCACCGCGCATGCGCACCGGCATGGTGTCTGTGGCAAACAAACCAAGCAGCCGTAGCCCGGGGCGCACCGCCGCCAGTTCCTGTGTCGTAGAGATCACCTGAAACCCGTTTTTTTCGGCCAGCGCCCGCACACTGAAGGTTTCTCCCTCAGCTGTTGGCGCGAAATGCTGACTGCCGCCGCCGAGGATCACATCCAGGCCTGAATCCGCCAGTTGCTCAGCAATAGAGCCTTTGCCGCCATTGGCCTTCAGGTCGGGTGAACAATCTCCCATTACAACGTCGTGATAGGTGACATCCACCATGGCATCCGGGTTCTGGCAGAAGCGAAAGTTGATGTGTGCGGCAAATGCCGCGGGAGTGGCATCGGTGACGCTGGCGGTGGTGACAATGCCGGTGCGCAAGCCAGCCTCCTGGGCCAGCTCTACAATGGTCGTAATGTCCTGGTCGCTGCCGGCGCTGGTGCTGATGCGCCCGCGGCTGGTGACTTCCCCGGTGGCCATACTGGTGGCGGTATTGGCGGAATCGGCCACATACACCGGCTTGCCATCGACCCGGTCCTGGGTGGTCAGTATCTGCGAGGTGGAACGCAGGGGCATCTGGTCCAGCAGCAGTCGCCCGGCCGCCCCTTTGAGGTAATTGCGAGCGATGGTGATTTGCTGGTCACCCATGCCGTCGCCAATGATAAGGATGACATTACGCGGCTCATTGGTGGGCTCTACCGGTGCGTTCTGGGCCATCCCCACGGCGGCGGTGAGTAAACTACTGCCCAGCAGGCAGCGTATTGTCAGACGATTCATGGAGTTATTCCACTTGTGGGTATCAAAAACGGCGTATTGATACCACGTTGAGGGGGTGGATGCACGATATGTTGCGCTTTGTCCGAATTGTTTCCCTGTGGTCAAGTTTGCTGAACCTGCATTGGCGCCGGGTAGATGAATATTTTCGCCCCTGGGCTAACAAAGCGAGCGACATCGCTTAACCTTTGCCACCCAGTGTGGCAGGATTCGCCTTCCCGTTAGTTTGCTGGCGGGAGGCACAGTCCTGCAATCCCCGAAAATCGGCATAAACACAATAATCGGGCCAAGAAACAGTGAGGAAAAACCATGAAAATGATGACTGCCATCATCAAGCCTTTCAAACTTGATGACGTTCGTGATGCGCTGAACCAGATCGGCATAGCCGGTATGACGGTGGAAGAGGTCAAGGGTTATGGCCGGCAGAAGGGCCATACTGAATTGTACCGCGGCGCGGAATACCTGGTGGAGTTCCAGCCCAAGGTCAAGCTGCAGATCGCAATCAGCGATGACCAGGTTGAGGCCGCCATAGACGCTATCTGTGGCGCCGCCAGTACCGGCAAAATAGGCGATGGCAAGATCTTCGTGGCCCCACTGGAACAGAGCATTCGCATTCGTACTGGCGAGACTGGCGAAGACGCCCTGTGAGGACCGAGAGCACTATGAAAATTCTACAAAAGATCGCGCTGCTGGCGGCGGCCATGCTGACCTCGGCTGGCGCCAATGCGGACGAGCTCAATCAGGCGGATACCGCCTGGATGCTTACTGCCACCGCCCTGGTGCTGTTTATGACCATACCGGGCTTGTCGCTGTTCTATGCCGGCCTGGTGCGGGTCAAGAGCGTGCTGTCGATACTGATGCAGTGCTTCGCTTTGACCTGCTTGATGTCCCTGGTGTGGTTTGTAGTGGGTTATACCATCGCCTTTGGCAGTGACGGGGTGGAACAGGGTATGTGGATAGGGGATTTCGGTAATGTGATGTTCGCCAGCATGACCATGGAGAGCATGAACGGCGGCATTCCGGCCACCTTGTTCGCCATTTTCCAGATGACATTTGCCATTATAACCCCGGCCTTGATCCTGGGTGCTTTCGCTGAACGCATGCGCTTTTCCGCGATGTTGCTGTTTAGCACCATCTGGCTGATTGTTGTTTATTCTCCAATTTGCCACTGGGTCTGGGGTGGTGGTTGGCTGGGCAATATGGGCTTACAGGATTTTGCGGGGGGTACCGTGGTACACATCACCGCGGGTGTGGCCGCGCTGGTCGCCGCCCTTGTGATGGGGCCGCGCAAGGGCTTTGGCACGGTAGCGATGCCGCCCCATAACCTGACTATGACTATCACCGGTGCCGGTATGCTGTGGGTGGGCTGGTTTGGTTTCAATGCGGGTTCCGCTTTAGCGGCTGACAATAGTGCGGCCATGGCTATGCTGGTCACGCACCTGTCAGCATCCTGTGGCGCCCTGGCGTGGATGACCATGGAGTGGGTGCGTCACGGCAAGCCGTCGGTGCTGGGTATGGTTACCGGTATGGTGGCCGGCCTGGGCACCATTACGCCAGCTTCCGGCTCAGTGGGTCCGGCTGGGGCGGTTATTATTGGCCTCAGTGCAGGTGTCATTTGCTACTTCGCCACCAACTACCTCAAGAAAGCCCTGAAAATCGATGACAGCCTGGATGTTTTTCCCGTCCATGGCGTGGGCGGCATACTGGGTACGCTGCTGGCGGGAATATTTTGCTCCACCCAGCTGGGTATTTTCAGCGGCAACGGCTTTCTCCGACGGCATCGACAGTATCGGTGGCCAGCTGATGGTGCAGGCCACCGGCGTGCTGGCTACCTTTATCTACACCCTGGTCGCCACCTTCATCATTCTCAAGTTTGTGGATATGGTGGTGGGCTTACGTGTAGACGGCGATGAGGAAATCCAGGGCCTGGATCTGGTGCTCCACGACGAGCGCGGTTACGACCTGTAACCCGGGCAGCCGCTTTTCGACTGGTGAATGACTCAAGGCGTCGAAGAGCGGTCACCTGGTTATTTTGACCAGATAGCCTATGTTGATATGATAAAGGCCAGCAAGGAGTCCTCAATGGATAAGGCACAGAAAGTACAAGACCCTTTCTTAAACGCACTACGTAAAGAGCGTATACCAGTCTCAATATTTATGAAGAATGGCATCAAACTGCAGGGGACGATTGAAAGTTTTGACCAGTTTATTGTGCTGTTGAAAAATGTCACCACACAAGTCATATATAAACATGCGATCTCCACCGTTGTACCATCACGCAATGTGCGCATTACATCCGCGAGTGAGTCTTAATAGGCAAAAACGATGGTATTTACCCCGGGGTCTGGGGGTCTACGACAGGCCCCAAGAGCCAAAAGCATCCATTCAGTTAAAGAACAAGAAGATGGCGATTGCCGCGGAACTGCTCAGTGACGAGGAGAAAGAATCAGTATGGGAACAGTTAGTCAGCAATATTCCCAACTACTCAGCGTACAAGGAGCGTACAGACCGCAACATAAAAGTCTACCGTCTGGTGCCACGTAAGGACTAGGCCGGGGTAAAGGGGTCAGAGCCCTTTTTTGTACATTACGATGCATTTAGCTTTGTCGCTTATAGTTTCGGAGCGGTCAGCCTTGCTGCAGGGGTATCGTGCGCTATCCAGACAGCTCCTCTTTTAGCTTCTTCATCATGGATGCCAACCTGCTATCAGGTGTTGCGACCAACTTATCCCATCCTATCCATGCATTGTCGTCAATAAATCCTTTCGCGCGTTGATACTGAATCTCCAGATTGATTACTCGAGTACTATACTGAAAACTTACGAGAGCTTGGGTAGATAGAGGAGGTGCAGCCTGCCATGGATAGCAAGGTCATTCTAATAACGGGTGGAAGTCGCGGCATTGGCCAGGCGTTGGCTTTGAGCCTGGCGGCGAGTGGCCATCGGATTGCCGTTACTGGTCGTAGTTCGGATCGCCTTGAAACGGTGCTAAAACTTTTACCTGAGAATAGCCTGGCAATAGAGGCGGATGTGTCTGATGAACCGGCAGCCGAGGCCGCTGTCAAGAAGGTGATCAGGGACTTTGGACATATCGATGTGCTGATTAACAACGCGGGCACAGCCGGGTCGGGTGGGCCGACCTGGACAACCTCAACCCTGGACTGGTGGCATGTGCACGAAACAAATGTAAAGGGACCACTGGTATATATGAATAATGTCTTGCCCGGCATGATTGAGCGCAACACAGGAACAATTATCAATATCGGTAGTTATGCTGCCGTACGGCCAACTCCGGGGAATTTAGACGGTTCGATTGAATGAGAGCGGGGTGCGGTATTCAGGGGACATACATGTCCCCTGAATTTAGAGGGTAGGCAATATGAACTGGCGACACTGTCACGCCATCATCAACGGCATTCACATGCACTATGTGGAGCAGGGGGAGGGCATGCCGGTGATCTTGTGCCACGGTTTTCCGCACCTGTGGTTTAGCTGGCATCGGCAAATCAGCGCCCTGGCCGCGGCCGGGTATCGGGTTATCGCGCCGGATATGCGCGGCATGGGCCAGACCGAGGCGCCCTCGGAAGTCGAGGCCTATGATATCGAGCACATCACCGGCGACCTGCTGGGTCTGCTGGATCATATCGGTGAGGAGCGGGCGGTGTTCGCCGGCCTGGATTTCGGCGCCTTTGCTATTTACGACCTTGCCCTGCGCCACCCGCAGCGCGTTATCGCGGTGATCGGCCTGGAGAACCCGGCGGCGCCTCACAACCCCGATGAACCACCGCTCACCGAGTACCGGCGTATGGGAGAACAGCATTTCCTGCACATCGAATACTTTCGGCAGCCGCCCCGGGCGGATGAAGAACTGGCCGCGCAGCCCCGGCGTTTCCTGCACAGGGTGTTTTACACGCTCAGTGGCGCCTGTAATTATTTTGATGTGTTCAAGCATCCCCCGGGCACGTCCTACATCGAAGCCATGGAAGAGCCGCCGCCTCTGCCCTGGCCCTGGTTATCCGAACTGGAATTGGAATTCTTTGTGTCCGAGTACAGTCGCAGTGGTTTTACCGGGGGGCTCAACTGGTATCGTTCATTTGATCTGAAATGGGCGCAGCGCAAGCCTTTTGAGGGGGTGCAGAGTGCTGTGCCAGCCTATTTTTTGGGGAGTGAACACGATGTGGATCTGGAGGGTTTTCACGGGGAGGACCCCATCGGTCAGATGCGGGCGATATTTGTGGACCTGCGGCAGGTGCGCATGATTCCCGGGGCCGGGCATATGGTGCAGCTGGAGGCATCGGATGAGGTTAATGCCATCCTGTTGGGCTATCTGGCTGATATCCAACAACACTAACTGATAGTCAGCTCCACACCTATCTTTTCCAGCACACCCTGCTCCTCTTTCAACTCCCTGGCGGTGAGGGGGTGCTCCTCCAGCCAGCCCTCCGGAAAATCCAGGGCCAGGGAGTGATCTCTTGCTCGAATGGAAAAGTCGGGCAGTAGTGCCAGCTTCGACACGTATTTGAAGCAGGTGGCCAGGCGCATAATGCTCAGCAGATACCGCATTCTCAGATGATCGGAATCGGCGATGTCCGCCAGCAGGTCGGCACCAAGTTTACCGCGTTGTCCCAGGGTCAGCACCGCCAGTTGCTCCTGTTCCTCCTGGGAAAAACCCGGCAAGTCGGCGTTGCGCAGCAAGTAGGCTGAATGGCGATTAAAATGCTTGTGCGAAATGGCCATGCCGATTTCATGAGTGCGCGCCGCCCAGCGCAGCAGTTCCCAATCGGTTGGCTCCAGCTGCCAGCTGGTGCGGGTGGCGGTAAAAAAGGTGAGGGCTCTACGCTCTACTATGTCTGCCTTATCAGTATCTACCGCGTAGCGCTGTATCAGCGCGTTCACCGTGCGCTCGCGCACATCCTCGTGGCTGAGGCGGCCCATCAGGTCGTAGATCACGCCCTCGCGCAGGGCTCCCTTGGAGGTGCGCATATGCTTTATTCCGAGCACATCGAACAGGGCGCTGGTGATGGCGACACCGGGCAAGATGACATTGCGCCGTGTAGCGGCCAGGCCTTCCAGTTCGATAGCGTCCATGGTCTTGAACTTGAGCAGCTTCTTTTCAAGTTTGGCCAGCCCCTTGCGATCGATGCCACCTTCGCCCCAGCCATTCTGGGTGAGGATGGATTCAATGGCCTGCAGGGTACCCGACGAGCCGACACATTCCTCCCAGTGGTTCGCGTTGTACTTGTGGCGAATATGAAAGGCCTGTACCCGGGCCCTGTCATAGGCGTTGCGGTAGTTGTCCTTACTGATTTTTCCGTCCGGAAAACAGGCCCTGCCGTAGGAGACACAGCCCATTTGCAGGCTCTCCAGTCGCTGGGGCTCGAAGCGTTCACCAATAATGAATTCAGTACTGCCGCCGCCGATGTCGATCACCAGTCGCGACTGGGCATCGTCCGCCAGTGAATGGGCCACTCCCAGGTAGACCAGGCGCGCTTCCTCGCGACCGTAGATGACATCAACTTTTGTACCCAGGATACGCCTGGCGGGTTTGGTGAAGGCACGACGGTTCTTGGCCATACGCAGGGCATTGGTGCCGACCACCCGTACTCTTTCGGGCTCGACGCTCTCCAGCAACTGGGCAAAGCGCGACAGGCAGTCCAGGCCACGCTCAATCGCCTCATCTGACAACTGGCCATTCTCCAGCCCCGCGCCCAATTGGACTTTTTCCGCCAGTACTTCCACCGGGCGCATTTCACCGTGTTCTATTTTGGCGATAATAAGGTGGAAGGAGTTACTGCCCAGATCGATAGCAGCTAACTGGCCGCCATCGGGGAGAGGTTCCTGCTTGTCTTGTTCCAAGGTCTGTTCATTCCGTTTTTTATTGCTTTGGACGGTCATGATAATGGATTCTAATGGATGGCGCACACTGCGCGGCGCACTATGCTATGTTCTTCCCCTGAGTATATTTGGCGTTAATCGCCAGGAATTCCATATGAATGAACGCAATGGTGAGAGAGCAGTGCTGCCCCTGGGCCTGAACCTCGGTATCTGGGACCGTATGACCAGTTGGGATGAGGTGATCGAAATCGCCCGCCTGGCGGATGAGCTGGGCTATGACTGCCTGCTTATTCCGGAGTCTTTCGGGCGGGACGGTGTCACCCTGTGCGACCGGTTACTGGTCGCCACCAGTCGTATCAACGTGTGTTTTGGTATTGCCAATGTGTTCTCCCGCTCACCAGCGGTACTGGCATCCACCGCGGCTACCCTGGACGAACTGTCCGGGGGGACGCTTTATTCTCGGTCTCGGAGGCAGTACGCCCAACCTTGTCGAAGGTTGGCACGGATTGGAGTTCAAGACGCCTCTGGCGCGTACGCGGGAGACCATCGCCATCTGCCACAAGATATGGGCGCGCGATCCCTCGCCGTTTGAAGGCAAAATTTTCCGCACCGGTGGGGTCAAGCTGGCTTTCAAGCCGCTGCGGGACAAAATCCCCATCTGGCAGGGCGCGGTATTGGAAAAAGGGCTGCAAGCCTGCAGTGAAGTCGCCGATGGCTGGATCCCCGCCAATCTGCCGGCTGAGTGCATCAGTTGGGGTAGGGAAGTGATCGCGCAGAGCGCGGCAGAATGTAAACGGGATCCGGCGGATATCACCATTGCGCCTACTTTTCAGTTAGCCATACACGAGGACCGGCAACAGGTGATGCCGCTGGTGAAATTCGGCCTGGCCATGTACTACGGGCAGGCCAACAGCCCCTATGCCAGGGCCGCCGCGGCGCTGGGCTATAAAGAGGATGTGCGGCAACTGCAGGCGGCTTACCTGGAAGGGGGTGCGAAACTGGCCGTCGCAGCGGTTTCCGATCGCCTGGCCGACAGTGTGGCGATCGCCGGGTCTATCGCTGACTGTGCCAGCCGCATTGATCAACTCCTGGCGGCAGGGGCTGACCGCTTGATCGTGACTATGCCCGCGACTACACGCGCCGAATGTGAACCATTACTGGAAGGTATTATTCCAGCCAGGTACCGGTAAGCCGCGCGGAATATGTACTACCATTAGTGATATAAACTGACTACGGAGCCATCGAGTGGATATCAGCGCTTTTATCACTGAATACTGGGTCTACCTGACCATCCCCGCGGTCAGCGCGGTGGTGGGGTTTGGCACCAACTGGTTGGCGGTGAAGATGATGATGTACCCGGTCGAGTTCAAGGGCCTGGGACCCATAGGCTGGCAGGGCGTAATACCGGCCAACTCCAAAAAAATGGCTAACGTGGTGGTAGAACACAGCGTTAAACGCGTACTCACCCAGCAGGAACTCCTGGATCGAATCGAAGCGGATAAATTGATCGATGCCCTGCAGCATCGCATCGAGCCGTTTGTGGAAGACATTGTCGACGAGGTGATGTCCCAGACATCGCACCACGGAATTCCGCTGAATGATTTTATCTGGAGCGCGGCACCGGGAATCCTCAAGGCCGGGGTCTATAACGAGGTCAAGAAGAGCATGCCGGATGTCCTGACCAAAGTGGTACAGGATGTGCGGGACAACCTCGATGACATGATCGATATCAATGAGATCATCATCGAGAAGTTGGGCAATGACAAGCGCATGTTGATCGATATCTTCCAGAGCGCGGCCAGGCGGGAATTCAAGTTTATCGAGCGCAGTGGCCTGTATTTTGGGTTTCCCCTGGGCATCCCCGTTATGTTCGCCTGGTATTTTTTCCCCGTGTGGTGGTTGTTGCCGGTGTTCGGTCTGCTGGTTGGCTACATTACCAATGCCGTGGCGATCTATTTGATACAGAAACCGTTGCAACCGGTGAAAATTGGACCGTTTACCGTGCAGGGCCTGTTTATCAAGCGGCAAAAGGAAGTCTCCAGGTATTTCGGCAAGGTCTTCGCCAATGACCTGATCACCGCCGAGGTGGTGATGGGCGAAGTGCTCAAGACAGAGCGCGCCTTGGACCGCATACGCGACGTGATTCAGCGGGAGGTCAATCGCGCGCTGGAGGATACTCAGGGTGTGCTCAAGCCCCTCACCGTATTGTCGCTGGGACGCACGGAATACGCCAAGATCGGCAAGATCATCAGTGAGCGCGCCTTCGAGGAATTCCAGAATCCGGACAAACGCTCCTATCGTTATCTGGATGAGGCCTTCGATATCGAAGAGACGGTGGCGGAAAGGGTGGGTAATTTGCCGCCGGAGGAATTTTTCGAACTGCTGCACCCGGTGATAGCCGAGGACGAATGGAAGCTGATTGCCGTGGGCGGTTTGCTGGGGCTGGGCGCCGGTTGGTGGCAGTGGGCCCTGCTCACCTGACAACGCTGTACATAATTCGGGTTATTGACGCGAGCAGCAACGGACCGAGGCACCTTAAACCTTGGCCGCCTCCTCTTTATGAAAAATATCGATTAGCGTTTCCCGCAACCAGCGATGACCTTCATCGTTGTCCAGGCTCCTTGGCCAGATCATGCAAACGTGGTCCACGGCTGTCGGTCACATCACGCGGCCCAATCTGTCGGGACAGCACATAGAAGGTGTGGTTTATCGTCATTAGTCGTAAAGTGGTAACAAACCGGTTAAACGAGGTTGCAATGCTTAAAACTCAATCACTAATCAGTATGATGCTGGCCGGTTTTCTGGTGGCAGCCAGTCTGCGCTGGCGGGCAACTTTGATGTTACGTTTACTGCCAATGACGGTATAAAAATTGAAACTGTTAAAGAAATTGTAGTGATTGATGTGGTTTACAAACATTACAGCAACTGGGAAGGTTTTTCATTCGATGCCACATGTGGCGGGGCCGCTGGAGATTGAACACTGGATTGATAATGTGGCCTATATTGTCGATGATGGCAAACAGACCGTCCTGCATCTGGGGGATGGAATGTTGTCGACGGAAAACATCAACAAAATCAAACACCGGGGTGAAAAGTTCGATTTGGTGGTATTACCCTATTGGTACGTAATGGTTGATCGGGCTCCGCCTTTACTGGACCAGTTTATGGCCACCATCAAACCGAAAAAAGTTGCCTTGATTCACTTGCCAGTTGCACGATTGGAGCATTTAAAGGATCAGGTTAATTCGTTGAGCTATCAAAATATCATCGTGCCTGCGCCGGGAGAGAATATTTCGATGTAGTAAACGATTTCCGACATACGCAGTATTGTCGAGTTGATATTTGGCGTACTGAGACCACATTACGATATAGGTGAGGTTCGCTATTCTGGATGGTGTCAGGGAGATCGCCTTCATATTACGCGGTGGGTCAGGCTGGAGCCGTCCCTGATGGCCAGGCAATTTTTTACCGCTACAGCGATACTGCGCGAGAATGTTTCATTGGTAAGCCAGGCTACATGGGGGGCCACGGACACATTGTCCAGGGACAGCAGCGGGTTATCAGCCGACACTGGTTCCTGGTAAAACACGTCCAGGCCGGCACCGCCCAGGCGGCCGTTGATGAGTGCCTTATACAATGCCTGTTCATCTACCAGACCACCTCTTGCCGTGTTGATCAACAATGCCCCCGGTTTCATCATGGCCAATCGGGAGGTATTTATTATCTGCTCGGACTGCGCTGTTAACGGAATATGAAGAGTGACAATCTCCGCCTTTTGCAACAGCTGATCCAACTGCACAAAATCATACGCCACTGCCTTGGGGCTGTTTGCCGTGTAGATGACCCTGGCGCCCATGGCCTCCACTATTGGCGCCAGGACCTGGGGAACGGCGCCGAACCCGACAAAACCCACGGTACGTCCGCAGAGCTCACCAAAGGTTTCACTGACGGCGCTATCCACACGCCACTGACCACTGCGGCAGGTTCTGTCGATTAACACTTGTTTGCGTAACGTCGAAAGCATTAACAGCAGGGTCATTTCCGCCACCGCTCGACTGTTAGTCCCCGGCATGTTGCATACTGCCACGCCGTTGGCCTCTGCCGCCTTCAAGTCGATGGTGTTGACGCCGACGCCAATTTTTTGAATCAGCTTGAGCCTGGGAGCCCGCTCGATAATTTCCGCGTCAATCGGATGCAAGACGTGCCAGATTACCTCGGCATTCTTGAGTAGAGTATTAAACGGCTCGGCAGGACCTTGAGGACAGCAGCTGACATTCAAGCCCTGTTTATCCAGTTGCGCGACTTCCCGGCGTAGTTTTTCCCCGGCATCGTAATGAAAGAGTATCTTCACCAGCCCCTCCGTTTGTTTGTCGCAACACTATACCGCCATTACACGCGAAAAAGTTGGCGGTCAGCAATGGACGATCAATCGGTATTCAGGCGCACCCGACCCCAGGGCGTACCGTAGTGAATACGGCCATCCATATCGATCAAGGTCCCGGAAAACAGCACATTGTAACGCTGGCCGCCGATCACATAGTGGAAGCGGGATTTACCCGTGTCCCAATCCATGGCTTCCAGCGTCCATTGATTATCGCGCGCGCCGATCAGGTAGGCGGTATTGGACCCCACCCCGACGATGGGCACGGTACTGGGTGAGCTCACCTCCTTATTCACCCAGGCTTCCTTGAAAGATTGGCTTTCGGGGTCCCATGCAAATTTTTGCACTCCATAGGGCTGGTGCTCGGGGTTGCTGCCCAGGTAGCTGATCAGCAGGCTGGCCGCCCGCTTTGGCATGTACCAGGGGACATTGCGCGGGGCATTATTAACCACCATGGCGCCGTAGCCCGCCACCACCACCGACTGCTCTGACTGGATCTCGGTGAGGGAATCATCGCCCATGGTCACCACGGCCTGGCCTGCGATACGACGAGCGGGGGCGTCCGGCAGTTGTTTCCAATCCTCTGGAATACCGTTGCGCCAGAACAGCACGACATTCATCTGCGGCTGCCCGTCAGTAATCACCACAAACTGGTCCTCGTCGCCAAAGCCCATCAGCGAGGGTGTGGCGCCGCTGCCGTGGCCCCAGTCATTGAGGTACTCGGCGGTCCAGGCGCCATCTGCCTCATCGGTGCTGAGGCCCGACCCGGTCCATATGACTTTGTGCATATGCTGCTGGGAGGCGATGTAAATGCCGCCGTCGTCATCGATCGCGTAGGCGTTGCGTATCCAGCCGTAGCCGGTGGGGCCGGTGGCTTTATCCTCCGCCCCTTCACTGTGCTTGATACGGATCAGGTAGTGTTGTTTGAAATCGCGACTGATAGCGGCGATGTAGCCGTGTTCGGTGGCGGCGATCAGCCAGCCATCGTAGGTCATGTTCAGGCCCATGATGGGGCCGGTGGCTTCCGCCGGCAGCTGAAACTCGCGCAGTTTGATGATGGCTGAGCCCGAGTCATTGGGGTCCTTATCGCCGTAGGCCGTGATCAGGCCGGATTTACTGCCCACATAGTAGATATGATCCTTGTCCAGCACAGTGTACAGGTTGGACAGGTTGCGCAGTTTCTGTACCGCCTGAAAGGCATCGTAAAGCGCGAAAAGCCCCTCGTTGCTGTCATCGAAATCAGCGATGGAGGCATCGGCCTGCTCGGCGCTCCAGCGCTCGACACCGGGGAAAAAATACTCAGCCACTATCTCATGGCTGTCATAGTCCAGTTTGACGATGCGATCCAGGCCATTGCCCCAGAATACGCGCTTGCCGTCGGCGTATTTTCCCGAGGTGCTGATGCCGAAAAAACCGGGGCCGGTGTGCACATACTGGATCTCATCCGCCGACAAGGTCTTGCTGGGTCCGCCCGGGCCGGCCTGGGGCAGGGCATCCTGCTGCGCCGGGTCCGCATGCGCCATCGAATAGTTGGAGTCCGCCAGGTAGGGGTTGGCGGGGGGCATGTTGAATGCCATTGGGGATTGGCTGGCCAGTAATACGGTGCCAGCCAGCAGCGATAACAGCCTTGCGCGGTGGAGTGAGGTCATAAGCTGGTCATCTCGTGGAATTCTTAGTGGTGTAATAATAGAGAAGCTGGGCTGCCTTGCCATGACTAATACGGTCAAAGTCGAATGACACTTATTCAACGCTATGGTGGCTCCACCCTCACCGTGCAGCGGGATTCACCGTAGCCTCCGCAGTTTAATCTGGTGACAGCACCAGGGTATGGCGGGTGTGTTCGCTGATCGCCTTGTCGCTGAACCACCAGTAACCGGGGCTGCCGTCCAGCCATAGTGCCAGGGAGTCCTGCTGATGCGAGTCGAACAGGCGTTCACTGACGCCGCCGGGAATATGTGCCTCCAGTTTGTCGGGATCTGACAAGTCGATTACCACACGGGCGGAGGGGATGATCTTCGCGTTCTGGGGGTCATCAAACATATAGAGCGCCCGATTCAGGGTTTCACCAGAGCCGTCCGCAGGATTGATGCCGCCCCCCAGCCATTTGGCGCCCGCTTCACCGGGTACCAGCGGGTGGAAAAAACTCACCGTATGGGCATCGCCCCAGCGCCACTGGCGGGGCTCGTCGCCAAAACGGTCGCCCAGTTCCCGCAGGATATCATGGGCGGCAAGGCGGAACAGATCGTCACGGGTTTCGACAGTGTCCGTGACTTTGTCATCGAACCAGTCGCTGTTATTTTGCTCTATCTTCCGCACCAGGTGCTCATGCCAATAGTAATAGCCCTTCAAGTATTCCGCGCTGAGTTCTGCGCCGAGTTCATCTTCAAAAACACGCCGGGCGAAGTGGCGAGCCACCCAAAGCTCACATGGTCAATATTATCCTGCCAAGCGCCCGGCGATCAGCAAGGCTGTGGAAGGCTTTTTCGTAGTCCTCTAGAGCATACGTTTGGCTGATCAAAGGCTTTATATCACCATCAAGAAAGAGCCTAAACAGGTCTGCCATATTTTTGCGGTGCTGGTCCGGATGTCGCAAGATCCAGGAATTCCAGAACACCCCTATCAATGAGGCTTCCTTGACCAGTGGCAGATTCAGCGGAATTTTCGGGATATTGCCGGCGGTAAAACCAAGCACGAGATGCCGCCCTTCTGGCGCTATACAGCGGAACGCCTTTTCACTGTAGTCGCCACCCACAGGATCATAGATGACATCGACATCCTTACGCCCGGTTTTCTCTAAAATAGCCGTTTTCAGATCCTCGCGGGTATAGTCGATCAGCCAGTCGGCGCCCAGTTCCCTGCAGGTTGCCAGCTTTGCTTCGGACGAGGCGCAGGCTATCACTTTGGCTCCCATTGCCCTGGCTATCTGGATAGCGGACGAACCCAGGCCGCCGGAGGCACCCAATATCAGTATGTGCTCCCCAGCTTGCAGAGCGGCGCGCTGACGCAATGCGTGATAGCCGGTGCTGTATGCGCAGATAAAGCCTGCTGCGGCGGAGTAGGGCATCTCGTCGGGGATGATGATGGCATCGGCAGCGGGTATGACAATTTTTTCTGCAAACGCGCCGGAGAGCGTGAAAAACATTACGCGGTCACCAACGGCATAGCCGCTTACATTTTCGCCCACGGCGCTAACGACACCAGAGCCTTCGCTACCGGGATAGAAGGGCACCGGCAGCTTGATCTGGTATTTCCCCTCTATCACCAGCGCGTCGGGAAAATTACAGCCCGCCGCTTTCATATCTATCAGCAGTTGTCCCTCGCCAACGGTGGGGTCATCCACTTCCTTGAACTGAAGTTTTTCCACCGGGCCATATTCTTCACATACTACCGCTTTCATGACGACTCCTTTCAGTAATGGGATAGCAGGCGGCCGCATCGTGTGGGAAAACAGCGAAGGGCGCTTGCGTATATTGAAATAACGTGACGTCACCGGCGCCCAATCCGGGGGCATCGGCGACGATCATTTCACAGGCGATGTCACGGTAATATTCGCGGAAATGGTTGGCGGATTTCAGCGCCACCAGGCGATACTCCTGGGCCACTATACCGTGTGCCCGCCCCAGTGAATCATCGAAGGTCTGTACGGCGCCCGCCATGACCACCACATCGATGCCGCCTGTTATCAGGCGCACAGAAGGGCCCACATCCCAGTTCATGTCCTTGTCCACACCGCGGCCCTTGATCCTGCCATCGGATATTGATTTAACATAGGCCTCGCCCGTGATGGGGTCGCCGCCACGCGGGTGATCAATCTTGCCGCCCAGATGCACCTCGATCGTAGCCCCTACACCGGCGCTGATAGCTTGCTGCACGGTGGCCGGATCGCGGATCGCCAGCATGCAGGCCTGTTCTACCCTGGCATCCAGCATCGCCTTTAACAGGTGAGTGTTGTCTCCGGCGCCACCGGAGCCGGGATTATCGCCGTAGTCGCAGATGACCACCGGTCCCTGACGTTGTTCGTCGGGCAGGAAACCGTAGGCCTGCATAGCCGGATCCGGCTCCTCAGTGCGGCATAGGGTCCGTCCCTGGGCGGCCAGTGCTTGTTCGGCCCTGGCGAGCGCCTGTTCGCAGCTGTGACCCTGAAACAGGCAGCACTGTCGATTCGCCCAGATCCAGTTTGCCAGCTCTGCGGCGCAGTGCTGGGCCAGCGCCACATCATTATCGGTGGTCACCATGACATACATGCCGACAAATTCGGAATCCTGATAGGGAAAGCCATGCAACACGCTGCAGTCCAGCACCTCTGGACGCTGCTGCATGGCGCGGACCCGCTCAAGAATTTCGGCGGCAACGGTGCCTTTATCCGTGGTGCAGACGGCAAACGCAATGGGCAGGTGTTCCACGTGCAGGGTGGGCAGCAGCTTGCCGCTCAAGATGTCAGGCAGATACTCCACCACCTCGCGATTGCGCGCGTTGATGTCATTATGGGGGTAGAGGTGGCAGGCGTTGAGAAAATCGAAGCTGGCGGCAGATTGCGCGCTGCACTTGCCGTGCAAGTCCAGCGTACCGACGATCTTTACTTCCGGGCCCACCAGTTCGCGCACGGCCGCGGCCAGGTCCCCCTCCAGATCGGGGGTGCCTTCCACAACGCCGGCGCCGTGGTTTATCAAAATGACCACATCGAGCGGCATGGCGTCGCGTATGCCCTGTAGAATTTCGTCCTTGGCCCTGGCATACGTTGCGGCATAGACCGTGCCAAAGCTCTTGTCAAAAAAATAGAAGGCCGTGGGGGCCAGTTCATACCCTTTTTCCAGGAACGCATCGACATAGCCACCCTGGACATTGGTGCCCTTGATCTGGTCCAGTATGGCCTGACCTCTGCGGATAATCATTGTACCCGCGGTGGTACTGCCCATAGACGCTGTTGCGTAGGTATTGGTTTCGTGAAAAAACCCACCGATCGCTGCCTTGATCATGTTTTCTACTCTGGGAAGACCAGCTTCAGCTCCGCCGCCAACTGCTCCAGCAGGGCCTGAACTTCAGCTGATGGCTCGGCCATCGCTACGTTGACCAGCATCTGCCCACCCTTGCCGATTTCAGCTTTGACATCAAGGGGCATTGACGGAAAATTCTCTGTAAGTGATTCCCTAACCGCCAGCTCAGCGGCCTTTTCCCGCAGACTTGGCTTATGGATCTTGCCTACAGCGGTGACAGGGAGCGCTTCCAAAACAAATATCTGCTTGGGACAAGCGGGTCGCTCGCTGATGTTGTCCAGTGCAAAAGCCACGAGTTCCTCGGGGCTGGCACTTTGCCCCTCGACGAGTTGAACAAATGCAATGGGCAGTTCGCCAGCATAGCTATCGGGTTTTCCCACGGCCGCGGCCAGGGCAACGGCGGGGTGTTTTTCCAGGCAGGCCTCTATTGCCAGCGGGTCGATGTTGTGCCCGCCGCGAATAATCAGGTCCTTGCTGCGCCCGGTTATATACAGGCGCCCCTGCTCGTCCAGGTAGCCCAGATCGCCGGAAGCCAGCCATCCCTCGGCGTCAATCGGGCATTCATCGTGATTCAGGTAGCCCTTGAACACGGCTTCACTGCGGATAAATATCTCCCCGGCTTCCCCCGGCGCGAGACCACCGCTACCAATTCGAATCTCTACTTCCGGGGGAACCCAGCCGGCGCAACCTTTAACCGGTTCCACATGCGGCGCTGGCAAGGCGGTCAAACCGGTGGTCTCGGTCATGGCATAAATTTGATACAGCGGATGGCCCGTCACTTGCTGCACGCCGTCGCTCACCACGTCGGGTACGGCCGAACCGCCACTGACACTGAGTCGCAGACTGCTGATGTCGGCATCGCTTGTCGGCACCTGCAGAATCGCGGCCATCGAGGTGGGGACACAGATATTGCTGGCAATCCTGTAGTGCTCAACCAGGCGCCATATATTGCTGATTACCGCTTTGTTCCGGTACCCGTCCATGGTCGGCAAAATGACATTCATACCACCGGCAAACATGCCCAGGCTGTTCAGGGTAGAGCCGCCAATGTGGAACAGGGGCAAGCCATTGATTATCGCTTCCCCTGCTTCCAGTCCGGAATATTTGCTGCGGGATTGCGCCGTTACGATATGATTTCTATGTGAATGTACGGCCAGTTTTGGCACTCCGGTGGTGCCTCCCGTATGAAAATAGGTCGCGACGTCGCTGGCATCGGGAAGCCAGTACCGTGGCAGCGGGGCGGCACTCTCTTGCGCCATCTCGGTGTCAAAATGATGATGATTGCTCTTCACATCCTTGGTGTGAACGCTGTAGATCTTTTTCAGCTTTTTTGCCCGGGGCGCCAGCGCCATGGCTTTTTCCCAGATACCAGGCTGTTCCTGTGGGCCAAGCGCAAACAGAATTTCAGTTCCAGCACTATCCAGCAGACTCAGCAATGTATCTTCATCCAGCAGGGGATTCAGCGGGTCGATGATGGCTACGGCTGAGCCGCCCCACAAAATAACCTGGGCTTGTGGAATATTGGGTAGCAGGAAAGAAACAACCCCCCGGCGGCCCTCCAGTTCGCGGTGAATCAGGCGAGCTGCCTGATTCATCATTTCAAGTAACTCCCGGTAGCTGATGCGGGTATCGGCAATAGCGGGAGAAACTGACTCGATGTAGGTTATCGCTGTCTTGTCCGCATGGGCGGCACAGGTCGCTGTCATGATTTCATAAATGCTTTCAGGATGGGTATTTCTGACCATGTCGATTGTTTCCTGTCAATTGGGTTGATACCGCACTGCGTTGCGGATAGCCTGGCCAGGGAAGGTGTCTTTTTGGACCCTGGCGTTTTTGACCACGACGGTGCCGTTGACGACTACGAACGGGATTCCCGTTGATGGCAAGCTGTTCGCGCCTTTGTCCCACCCCGCTTTGTCGGTGACCGTCACCGGGTCGAAGATGGTGATGTCCGCAATCGCCCCCGGCCTTAACCGCCCGCGAACTTTCATATCGGGCACCACATCCTCCAAGAACCTGGCCGGCAAATAGGACATTTTTGCGATGGCACCCATGAGCGTCAGATCCTCTCGCTCGCGGGCCATTCGCAGGACCTTCGCGTGGGTCCCAGCACCACGCGGGTGGCCATTCGCCTGTTCAAAGGGAGTATTCCAATCGAGCATATTTCCCTCGGAGTCGATGAAGGGCATGCCATCACTTCCGATAATGCTACCCGGGTGGGTGATGGCGGCCAGCATGTCCTGTTCGGGGATATGATTCATGATCATCAGGCCGCCGGGCTCATCCTGGCGATGCATCTCGAAGGACGCCTGGTTCTCCGGTTGCATGGTTTTGACCCAGGTAATGTCGCTGTAGTCCATCCCGGTACGCTGCTGGAAACCGCTGTCCAGATACCTGGCGCCTATAATTGAGGAGCCCCTTGTATAGGGGTAAGCCTCCGCCAGCACCTTGTTTCCGACTGCATTTGCCGCATCCACGAGGGCCAGCGCATCCGGCGTGAGAGCCATAGCATTACTGTGGAGGTGGTGCACCAGCAGGGGCAGGTCCAGCGCAGTTGCCACCGCCAACATTTCCTCGATACCCAGGTAACCGGTGGGATTGATGACGCTCAGATAACGCACATGAGTGGTGATTGGCATGCCACCGTATTTGACTGCCAGCTTGGCCACTTCGAAGATCTCCGGACCGCCCACGCCGGTGTAATAGCCAACCGGGAAGCCGATGCCGATTGCGCCCTGCGCAAGGCCTTCATCGACCAGCCGAATGATCTGCTTCAGCTGTTGGGGAGTCGAATGTTTCATGGACCAATTGGGGCTCCTGCCGGCTTCCCCCAGGCGGCCACCGGTCAGCAAGTGGCCATTTGAGTTGATCCCGTTCATCACCATGATCCGGGTCGAAACATGGGCGACGGAGGCACCGTAGTTGGCCTGCCACTTGTCCTCGCGTTCCGCATAGTATTGGTCGACCGGCCACGCACCGCCCTCGAGGTCAAGGGCCGAGGTCACGCCGTCGCGCAGGGATATCCTGATGCTGTAGGGATCCTGGCCGTGGCAATGAAGATCGATGAACCCCGGTGCCACCACATGGCCGCTGGCGTCAATGACCTCGTCACCCTGGATCACCTGCTGTGTGATGGTTTCTATTTTTCCGTCCCGTACGCCAACATTGCGTACAGCGTCCAGCCCGCTCTCTGGGTCCATTACCCTACCGTTCAGGATCACTAGATCGTAGTTCCTCGCTTGGGCAGAAAAGGAAGCGAGCCCGCTCCAGATCAACATTAGCGCGATTATTATCAGAAAACCTGATCGTGATGACATATATCCACTCTTCTGCTCATTGAAGGCGACTGACTGCGGGATGACTGACACCGTCCGCTGGGGTCGAGGAAAAACCCTGCCGGAGGGTAGGACCTCTGGCAGGAAGAGGGAGCTGGCAAAATGTCAGGCGCAGGGCGCCATTCATTCTGTCAAACCAGGTACTTAGAGCCAGTTGTAGCTGAAAGTGACACCGTAAGTGGTCGGCATACCGGTGTAACCGACAACGGCATCCGTGGTTTTTCTGGTATTGACCTGGTGGTACTCGTCGGTCAGGTTGCGGCCCCACACCGTGGCGCTCCAGGTATCATCAGCGGCACGGACGCCAAAGCGGGCTCCTACCAACAGCACATCATCAAGTTCAAATACTTCCTGAACACCGAAACTGTCACCGGCCTGAAGACCAAAATCGGGCCTGTCTTCAGTAACGGACTTGATCGCATAATCAGAGGCAAAGTCATCAGAATAAGACGCATCGGCGCCGACGAAGGCCATCAGGCTATTACCAACGCTCCACTCGTAGTTGACCAGGGCGGTGGCCTGGAACTCAGGCGTGAGCGGGAAATCAGAACCTTCCATGTCACCCTGGATACCCAGCTGGTTATAGCCTGTGAACTTCTTGATCTCGGTGTCGGTATAGCTGGCACCGGCACTGAGGAACAAGCCGTCGATTGGGGCCCATTGCAGGTCGAATTCAGCGCCGGTTACTTCAGCTTCAGGTACGTTCGCCAGAGCACCCAGTGCTCCAAATATGGTGATGGTTTTTGACAGCAACTGCTTGTCGGTGTAGTCGTAGTAGAACGCCGCTGCGTTCAGTTGCATCATGCCATCCAGCAGGCTTGCTTTCAGACCCAGTTCATAGGCGTCCAGTTTTTCCTGTACCACTGGGTCGAGCTGGGTGTCGACATTGGTAGAAAGTGTCGGGAAGGAGCCTGACTTGTAGCCGCGGCTGTATGATATGTAGGTCAGGATGTCGTCAGTGACATTCCAGTCCAGCGCCACCTTGCCAGATGTGGAGTCTTCATCCAGCTCTTTCTTGATGATACCGCCAGTCAAGGTGCCGGGCAGAAAGGTAATACAACCACCTGGAACGGTATCAGCAGTAGCACCGGCTGAGACAAGAACCAGTGTATTAATATACTGGGAAGCATCACCATCGCCATTATCAGATGAACAGCCTTCATAATCCTTGTCGTCTTCGGTGTAGCGCAGGCCTAGGGTCAGCTTCCAGTCGTCAGCAAAGCCCCATTCGGTGTGCCCGAACACCGCCCAGGTGTCTCCTTTTTGCTCACTTAAGTTGGCAACGGTCTGCAGACCGATTTCACCCGGAAACGGGAAAAATGCGATATTAGTGTTGGTGGACACATCGACGACCTGAGTCGTGGTCGAGTCAATTTTATCGTGGCTGTAGTAACCACCGAGAATCCAGCTCAACTCATCGAGATCACCGCTGAAACGCAGTTCCTGCGACCAGGACTCGATCTCCGAATCGTTGGTAAATGCAGAATGACCCAGGGTGTTATAGCCATCGTACTGGTCCCTCACGATCGCTGCGATGGTATCCTGAGCCGTGATACCGGCGACGGATTTGTCCAGTGGCATACCGCCATAGCCGTCGGTATTGTAGCTGCTATCGTTCTCGTATTTGCTGTAGCTGGACAGTGACGTCAGCGTGACCGCGTCGGTGATATCCCAGTTGATGGTCGCCGAGAAGGTGTGGGAGTTCATATCGGCCTCGGGCTTGCCCGGACGATTATTGCCGCCTGTCCAGTCGGCATCGCGGTTGTCATCGTCGCCCAGAGATGAAATACGGGCATTGTCGCCGCCGTCCAGCAGACCTTCGACGATCGGGTTTTGGAGGCCGAACAGGCCCTGGTAAGCCGACTGCAGAAATTGCGGTGCCTGGGTATCGGACTTGTCCTGCCACCAGCTGGCAGCCAACAGCACATCCAGGGTGTCGGTAAGATTCATATCCACCAGCAGCCGGGCCGAAGCCTTGTCCTTCTCCCCCAACTCCTCGCCGCGGGAAACACTTTTTTGCCAGCCCTCGTCGGATTGCACAGCCTTGACGGCTAAACGGGCGCCAATGCTGCCTGTCAGGGGGCCGCTGACAAAACCCCCGAGTTCCATAGTCTCAAAACGTCCGTAACCAACGGTACCCGATGCCTCGAACTCTTCGCCGGGCTTGTTGGCGATATAGTTGATCGCGCCGCCGGTGCTATTGCGACCGAATAGGGTACCCTGTGGACCCTTCAGGACTTCCACGCGCTCCAGGTCCATCAACAGACCCTTGGTCATGATCGGGAATGGCACGGCGATCTGGTCGTTGTATACGCCCACGGTCGCGCTGGCCTGCACCGCATCTTCGTTAAAACCGACACCGCGCAGGGTGTACACCGGGGTAGACAGGCCGCTGTCTGCGAAGGTCAGGCCGGGGATGGCTGCCGCCAGGTCGGTGGTGTCCAGCACACCCAACTCCTGCATGGCATCACCGCTTAGTGCGGAAATGGCCATGCCGATATCGTTGGCGCTCTGCTCGCGTTTCTGGGCGGTAACTACCACCTCTTCCAATTGCGCCATCACACTGGCGCTGGTGCCTGCCAGTAATACGGCACTGATGGCTGAACTCAGTATTTTCTGTTTCATGTTAAGTAACCCTCCAGGGTTTTGCGGATTAGCAACTATGCAATTTGTTATCGTAAGAGCCCGCTTGCGGGCAATATAAATGTGTGCGCCTCGCGCTCATTTCCCAAAATTGGGCTGCCCCTTTTTACAGGAGTGGCCAGTGTGCAGAATGGCAGTTTCTAGCGCTTACCATTTACCGACGGTTGATTTATCATTTACTGACATTGGCAATATTCACAATCGCCGCTACTGGACCTGCTGTTTCTGTAGCAGATCCAGCAACACCGCACTCAGTGCCCGGGTACCGTAAAGCACGGCGTCCGGGTCCATGTAAAAGGATGGGTTGTGGGGGAAGACGGGCAAATTACCCGCCTCCATGCGCACCCGCACTTCCGCGGGTCCACTGCCTACTTCGACCATCAGCACCTTGGCATCGGAACCCTTGCCGCCCAGCAAATGAAAGTCTTCAGACCCCATATGCGGCTTACCCGCCGGGAAAACCCGGTCATCACCGAGCACGTTTTTCATGGCAGCCGCGGCTCGCTGCGTTAGGGCCGGGTCATTCAGCACAGCGGGCACCTCGGATGTTATGGTGTAAGTCGGCATACGGTCGGCGGGCACGCCATACATCCGGGCAATACTGTCAGTAAGCGTCTTGATGCCGTTGACCATCGCATCTCTGACCGCCGGGTCGTACCAACGCAGGTTGAGTTTGAGCGTGGCGCTGTCGGGAATAACATTATGCGCAAATCCGGCTTGAAACGCGCCAACCGTAAGTACCGCGGGCTCACTCTGATCGACCATGCGACTGACAATGGTCTGGTAAGCCATGACTGCCTGACTCCCCATTACCACGGTATCGATGGCCACATGCGGTGTTGATCCGTGGCCACCCCTACCCTGTATCGTCACGTCCATCTGAATCGAACCGGCCATGCGAAAGCCCTCCATCAGGGCCACCGACCCAACCGGCCAAAACGGAAATTGATGGCCTGCGATGACATAATCAGGTGTTGGTATGATATCGAGAAGGGTATCGTTAACCATGGCATCGGCACCGGACAGTAACTCTTCAGCGGGCTGTGCCACCAGGACCAGGGTCCCGGACCATCGCTCTTTCAACTCCATCATCACCGAGGCGACACCCATCAGCCAGGCGGAGTGTGAGTCGTGCCCGCAAGCGTGCATCACTGGTACGGTTTCACCGGCCAGATCCTTCATCGTTTTGGTACTGGCGTAGTCGATCTCGACCAGTTCCTCGACGGGCAGCGCGTCCATATCGCCGCGGAACAGCACCACCGGGCCGGGACCGTTCTTAAATACGCTGACCACACCTGTGCCACCGACCCCGGTGGTGACCGGATAGCCCAGATTTTCCAGATGAGCTGCGATGGTGGCGGCAGTCTCAAACTCCTGGAAGCCAAGCTCGGGATTCTGGTGAAACTGCTTGAAGGTCGCAATCAGTTCGGGGGCACTGTCGTCAACAATCGTTTTGATCGCGCTGTCGATATCGCTGGCGGCTGCGCTGTCCATCCACAACGCCCACACTAAGAAGAACTGCGCAATCAGGTGTTTTGACTTCTGGTTTGATTCGTTACGAGTGAGCATGGTGTTGTGATACCTAATACGGGATAGGGTGGATTAAACAGTTTTGTGCAGGGTTGCCTGTGCCAAAACCGACGACGCCTACCGTAACAACGGCGCATGACACGCGTTTACCTTTAGACGACAGGCAAGTATCATTTCATGACACAAGCGGCAGGCTTGAGTCGAGACTACAGGTAGCCAAATGGCGGAATTTAAAGAGGCAGATCTCCCCAAGCTGGTCAACAGCCAGGTGCTGTTGGGGAGCAAGGAGGCAGCGCAAGAGCTTGGAATAGACCTGGGGCCCACACTCAGGGAGTACCGGATAGAAGCCCGGCTACTCAAGTCACCAGAGCGCTTTCTTACCCATTACCAGGTGATCAATTTTCTGGAGACCGTTGCAGAGCGTTTTGATTGTCAGCACTTTGGTTTCCTTGTTGGCAAGTACCAGACCCCGCTGCAATTCGGCCCGGTAGCACAGGTGCTCAAACTTTCACCGACCCTGCAGGCAGCAATCGAAAATACACTTTGTTATGCGGAGCTCTACACCGAGGGCACAAAACATGCCCTGGTGATAGAAGACGGTTATGCGAGTTTCAGGCGCTGGGATGCAACGCCCTATGATATCAGCGCAGTGCAACTGCATACCCTGGGCACTGTTCAGCTTTTCAAGATAATCAAGGCCTTGTGTGGCAGCGATTGGCAGGCCACCTCTATTTCTTTCGCCCACTCGGCGCCACAGGAAAAGCAACAGTATTCACGGTATTTCGGCTGCCCGGTGTTTTTTGAGCAGGAGTTTGACGGTGTAGTTTTCCCCGAGAGCGACCTTTCCAGGCCTATCGCAACCTCTGATGCCGACTTGCTGAGTATTGTCCGGGCCCACCTCGATACACTGCGCCTGGACCAGGCGCAGGGGGAGGACATCGTCAGCTGGGTGCGGAACTATATACGCCGGAAAATCGGCTCCAATCTGTGTAACCTGGACAGCTGTGCCCAGTTTTTCAACTTGCACCCCAGGGCTTTGCAGCGCGATTTGGCTAAACACAACTGCACCTTCAAGCAACTACTGCTGGAAATTCGTATGGAGTTAGCGGAGCAATATTTGCGCAGTTCTGATATCACCCTGTCAGATTTGACAGAATTGTTGGGCTACCAAAATCTGAGTGCCTTTTCACGGGCATTCAAAAACAAGAATGGCCTGTCCCCTGAGCTGTGGAAAAAAGAGTTGCTGTCAAATTAGCTGACCTGTATCGAAGGTCTGTCTATTAGTACATAAAAACGATTCAGACTCCTGTCGCACCCCGTTTATGTGGTCTATGCGCTACTCAAGGTATGCGAGGGTAATTCGCCGAAAAGCTTTTGGTAGTCGCGGCTGAATTGCCCGAGGTGGTTGAACCCAAACTGGTAAGCAATCTGGCTGACCAGAGCCGAGTCCGTATGGGTCTCGCGCAGCTTGCGGCGGGCTCCATTGAGCCGCCGGTACTTCAGGTAGTGGAGGGGACTTATACCGGTTTGATCGTTGAATATTCGCTGCAGTGTGCGTGAGCTCAGGCCTGTTATCTGACTTAAGCGGCCGATCCTTGCCTTCGGCAACTCGGACAGTGACATGCAGATGATCGAATATACCATGGCTGGCGAAGGTCGCCGCTTGGGTCTGTTTGTGCATCACACCGATGCGGATCGCGAGTATGCCTACGACTGTAAGAGCCACGTTGGCACCCTGAATAAAGCTCTCGATCAGGCGGCTGCTAATGGCTGGGTGATTGTGGATATGAAGAAGGACTGGGGGACAATATTTCCCGGGAAGTGATACTGTCCAGCGTGTACGTCGAAAAGGGGTAAGAGCCCTTTAATTTCTCCTGTGTTTAGCTCGCTTTGGTGAACTTGGCGCATACATTATCAGGTATGGTAGTAATGTGTGCTTGGCAAAGGCTCGCGCTGGCGCGGACGAAATAAAACATCAATACTAGTTGATATTGGAGGATAAGCTCATGGAGCAAAATCTATTAAACACCCTTGGTGCCCTGCTGGCAGCTTTCACTTTAACCCTCGCGACAGGGGCGGCGGTTGCGAAATCGGAACCAGACCCATATTACCTGCCGCAGCCGAAGCAACCGTTCGAGGGCAAAGTCGACACGCGCATTGGCAAGCTGAAATTCGAGAATCAGTATCCGTCCAAGGAATCCATGGAGACGATCTTGGATAGCATGGACTTCCACGGGGCCACGCAGGCCTACCTCTGGGGGATTCCTATTGCATCGTTTTCGAACCTCCAATATTTCCTTCAGGAAAAGTTTGGCTTCGGACAATGCGACCTAATGGAGACAAAATCACTGGCCGATAAGCTCGGCATCCTCACCGCAAACGCGACGACGCCCTACATCTTCTGCACTCCGAACCTTGCCAAGACCGGTCCAATGGTGGTCGAAGTACCTGAAGGGGCAATCGCGGGGATGATCGACGACTTCTGGCAACGACCCATCACTGATATTGGCTTGCCAGGGCCAGACCAGGGTAAAGGTGCCAAGTACCTGGTTACACCGCCCGGCTACAAGGGGGAAAAGCCAGGCGGCTACAGAGTCTTTGAGTCGCCAACGAATAACATCTTTCTGGCAATCCGTATCATTGAACCCGATCCCGCGAAATACGATGCACTGAAGGCTGGCTTTCGCTCCTACCCTTACAAAGATCGCGCCAACGCTAAGAAAGGTGTCTATAAGAATCCACCGGGGGAGTATTTCTTCGGGCCTCCGCGAGGTATGGCCTACTGGGAGCGACTTCATGAAATTCTGAACCGAGAAGTCGTTGCAGAACGGGATCGCTTCTTCATGGCGATGCTTAAGCGTGTCGGGATCGAAAAGGGCAAACCGTTTAACCCCACGCAACATCAGAAAGAGATTCTCGAAGAGGCGGCCTTCGTTGGCGAGGCAATGGCCAAGGCCAACGATCTGGCCAAACGTTCGACTGATCCCTATTGGAAAGGCGCGAATTGGAAGATCGCTCTTGGTCTTGATCCGACCCAGCGCCAGGAAAACTACGACGAGCTAGATGAGCGTGCGGAATGGATGTACGAGGCCGTCACCACCTCAGCCGGGATGGTTACCACCACTCCCGGGGTCGGCTCCATCTATCTCGCCTCTTACGCCGATAAGGATGGCGATTGGTTGGAGGGAAGCAAGTCGTACACGCTGCACATCCCGGCCAATCCGCCTGCTGAGCAGTTCTGGTCCATCGCCGTCTACAGCTGGGACACCCGCACCTTGATCAACAATAAGCAGAAGCGAGCGGGGCAATCCTCACGTCAGGACCTCATCAAGAATGCGGATGGCTCGATCGACCTCTACTATGGGCCCAAAGCTCCGAAGGGCAAAGAGAAAAACTGGGTACAGACCATTCCCGGCCAGGGCTGGTGGGTTTACTTACGTTTCTATGCCCCAACCAAGGCTTACTTCGACAAGAGTTGGAGCATGGGCGATTTTGAAGAGATGTAGCATCATCCCGGTAATCCCGGGTCTGGTGCAAAAGCCGCTGTTCTAGACTGGAGTTGATCAAGCATGAATCATAAAGTTCGAATGGCCACAATGTTGGCTGTGGCTGCCCTGGCATCACTGCCCGGAACCGCTCAAGCCGGGGCGCTGTACATCCAGGAAATGAGCAGTGCCTCCGAAAGTAGTTATGCCGGTGCCGGTATGGTGGCCCGGGCCAATGACGCCGGCACGGCATTTTCCAATCCCGCCGGCATGACTCGCTTCGACAAGCCCGAAATGCTCGCCGGTGCCTCCGGTGTATATATCGAGGCGAATTTCAAGCCCAACCGGGATACCACCACGGTTGAGGGTAGAGACGGCAGCGTCAACAAGCGACTCGTGCCCGCCGGTTCGTTCGCCTATGTTCGCCCCCTGTCAGACCGCCTCAAGCTGGGTTTCAGCGTGCACAATTATTTTGGCCTTGCGATTGACTGGAAGGACAACTGGGTGGGGCGTTACAGTGCCGTTAACGTTGCCGTGGTGGCGCCACAGTTTCAGCCCTCGGTGGGCTACAAAGTCAACGACTGGCTGTCGGTGGGCGCCGGTGCCGCCGCGACCCTGGGCTACCTGAAGGACAAAATGCGGGTGGCACCCCTGTTCGGCCAGGAGGGCAAGGATGGCAAGCTGCGGATTTCCGACGCGGACTGGGCGATGCAGTACAATCTTGCAGTCATGCTTGAACCCACCGACCGCACCCGTATCGGCATTCGCTATCTCACCGAAACCGACCTCGACTTTAAGGACGCACCCGATATATCGGGTATCGAGCTGCCAGGCCCCGACGATACCCCGGACACTGACTTCACTACCGCCTCCAGCGGCCTGGACCTTGGCATCAAAATGCCGCAAACCATACATGCCGGTATCCACCACCAGTGGAACGATGACCTCGCGCTGCTGGGCAGCGTGGGCTGGGAGGAATTTTCGAAGTTCGGCAAGGTCCAGGTCGGGCTTGACGATACCGGGGTGACCACGACGCTGGACGAGGATTTTCGCGATGTCTGGCACTTCGGCGTCGGCGCGGAGTATAAGTACAAGCCCAAGTGGGAACTGACGGCGGGTTTTACACTTGATTCCTCGATGTCCAGCGACAGAACCCGGCCCATTGTCATACCCCTGGGCACCATGTACCGCTACGCGCTGGGCTTTAAGCACAATGTCAGGGACGATCTCACCGTCGGCGGCGGCCTTAGCTGGATCTGGGAGGGCAACCTGCCGGTCAAGGAAACGTCGGGTGTGAATGGCAAGTACAGTCGCGTGAGCATTAGCGTTCTGTCGTTTTACGCACGCTGGCACTAGGCGCCGGAGCGGCAGCTGGGGTAGCCCAAATTAGCGGCGTGGGCCGAGTGTTCCGGTGGGGTATGCAACCGGTAAAAATGAGCATGGCGTACTACTACAACGTTGAAAAGCCGGAGTTCGGCGCTCAATGGGATCTGCAGCTTGAATTCACGCTGCTGTTTCTTGAGTAGTAGGGACTAAAACCATGAGGACTAAAACCATGAGGACTAAAACCATGAGGACTAAAACCATGAGAGCAATAGAAAGTTTCGCAATGTTGCTGCTATTGACCATCACTTTTAGTGCGGGTTCTGCCCAGGCGGCAGCCGATACCGATACAGAGACGCGCTTAAGACACTCACGAGCATTCGAGTCGATTATCTGGAGTGTGCCGCTGATGAACTACAAAGCTATTAAAGATGGCTTGAAAAATGGTGGCAATGTTAATTATGGTGATGTGGCTTATCACTCGAAAATCCAGACCGCAAAATTCGAGATACCAACGGGTAACTCGGTGCCTTATATCATGGCTTATTGGAGCCTAAAAGATGGCCCTATGGTAATCGATATTCCCAGTGAAACTGCCGATGTAGCTCTGTTTGGTGTGTTCATGGACTCTTGGCAACGACCTTTAGCAGATGTGGGCGGAAAGGGCAGAGATGGTGGTGTTGGAGCTAAATATCTATTACTCCCCCCAAATTATCAAGTGGGTGAATTGCCCGAAGGTTATTTAGTCCTGCAATCAAAAACCTACGAAG
>PVMK01178112.1_pt1 | contig 30598 bp, 29 predicted proteins | sample 1853481 | NCBI WGS metagenome assembly PVMK01 (sample SAMN08533507, study PRJNA380276) | Marine sediment metagenome, whole genome shotgun sequencing project.
CACGGCAGTGCCAGCGGCAGTGACAGCGCCAGTGACAGTGCCAGCGGCAGTGCCAGTGATGGCGTCGGTGTCAGTGACGGCGACAGTGTTCCTGTGACGCGACTTGGTCATCGTGATCTCCTTTTTCGCGAGTGAGTGGGGTCGGGCTGGCGCCCTTCTGGGGAACCCCACTCACTCGCGAAAAAGGAGATCACTCATGGGACTTATCATTCAGCAACGGGCGCTACAGGCAGCAGGTGGGCTGCGGCAGGTGCTTCCGGTCGTTCGGAAGCGCGATCGGTCGCTCTTCGACCAAATTCACCGGGCGATGAATAGCGTCGTGCTCAATGTCGCCGAAGCAGATGGCAACGATGCGGGAACCGCGAGAGCTCGATTCGCATCGGCGTGCGGCTCGGCCAAGGAAGTGCGTGCGGGCCTCCAGCTCGCGGTGGCCTACGGATACGTCCCCACCACGAAGGTCAAAGCGGTGGACATCGCGCTCGATGAAGTCTGCGCGATGTCCTGGAGGCTTTCAGGCCGTTAGAGCCGGCGGCCCAAGCACCAAGTGATGGCGCACACCTCGTCGAGTCTTTCGTCGAGGTGGGTCGCCATGTGCGTCTCGATGTAGCCCCAGTCGGTTGCGACATTCAGGGCGGCCCGGACTTCCTTGGCGGAGCCACACGCCGTGGAGAACCGCGCCCTCGCGGTCCCAGCGTCATTCCCGCGAGCCTCCGCGATGTTGAGGACCACACTTTGCGCAGCTCGCTTCAGCTGATCGGCCAGTGACTTATCGTGCTCGCGAATCGTGTGAAGAACCGGGACCAGCTCTCGCACCACCTTTCGTGCCCTATCGTAGACGTTAGATTTTTACATGAGCGACTCCGTGGAGTGGGTGTGGGGCTCACAAAGTGCGACCCAAACCCAATCCAAGGACAAGCGATGACAAAGCCGCATCTCGCAGTGCCAGTGCCCAGTGCCGAGTGCTCAGCGCCAGTGCCCAGTGCCAGTGCCCAGTGCCAGTGCCGAGTGCTCAGCGTCCGCGCCAGCGCCCAGTGCCAGCGCCAGCGCCAGCGACAGCGACAGCGACAGCGACAGCGACGGCGTCAGTGCCAGCGTCGGTGCTGGTGTCGGTGTCAGTTGCCAGTGTCGGCGTGCTGACCCGTTGAGGATGGGGAGTGTCTCCCTCGCTGGCTCAGTCGGTCTGAAACGCGTTCTCGATTGCCGTTTCCTCCGCCGTCTCCGCATCCGGCCCGATCGGAACATGACTCCCCAGCGTTTCCCTGATCGCTTCCGCCTGTCGTCGTGTCGCCCCGGCTTCGATCAACTGCGTCTCCGTCGCGGCCAGCACCTCACGCAGCGACCCCAAATTCCGCAACAGCTTCCCGCGTGTCTTCGGCCCGACCCCTGGCACAGCGTCGAGCTCGCTTCGCAACCGTCTCTTGCGCCCCACCTTCTTCCGCAAGGCATTGGACGCGCGGTGGGTCTCGTCGCGCGCGAGGAGTAGTAGCGACAGCGCCGCGTTCCCTCTCACGGGCACCGCGTTCTTCTGTCCGGGGCGGAAGACCCGGTCGCCTTCTTCTTCCCCTGCCGCGGTCACCCGTGGCTTTGCGACCGAGGCGATCTCGAGGTCCGGTACGCCGATGTCCTCACGAGCGCGGATGGCTACACCGAGCTGTCCTTTCCCGCCGTCGACGACCAGTAGATCCGGCAGCTCCCAGCCTTCTTCTCCGCTCTTTCCGCGGCGAAGTCGCCGCATCAGCACCTCGTACATCGCCGCATAGTCGTCGCCGCCGCTCACCTGTTTGACCCGAAAGCTCCGGTATCGTTCCCTTGTCGGCACCCCGTCTTCCAGCGAAACGAAGACCGCCACGGTCTCTTCACCACCGGTGTGGGAGATGTCGACGCATTCGATTCGGTGGGGAACCAATGACAGGTGAAGATGCCGCTGAAGCTCTGTGAGCCGCGCCTCGACGTCCTCACGGGCGCGTTCCTTCTCGTGGAACGCGTGCTCCGCGTTCTCGCGGGCAAGGTCCAGCAACTTGGCCTTGGCGCCGCGCTTTGGTTCGACGATCTGCACCCGGCGCTTTCTATTCTCGCTGAGAAGCTCTTCGAGCGCTTCGCTCATTTCGATCGTCACCGGCACCAGAACGTCGTCAGGGAGAGAAATCCGCTCGGCGTAATGCTGCAGGATGAACGCGCCGAGCATCTCGTCGTTTGGTACGGCCACTCGCCGCAGCGGAAGCGTCCGCACGTGAAACAATCGGCCGCCACGCATGCTCAGTACGGCCACCTCCACTTGGTCGCCCTGGCGGTGAAAGCCGATCACGTCCTGGTCCGACTTCTGCACGCCCGCGACGCGCTGTTCCTCTTGGGCGCGCTCTACCGCGCGAAGCTGATCACGATACACCGCGGCGCGTTCGTACTCTAGCTCGCCCGATGCGCCTTTCATTCGCCCGTCGATGTCGCGGACCAGCTCGTCGTGCCGCCCGTCGAGAAACCGCGCGACGTTTGCAACCTGTGCCCGGTACTCCTTCTGGTCCACCGCGAGCACGCACGGGCCCGGGCACCGCTTGATCTGATACTGAAGACACGGCCGAGACCGCTGGCGAAATTCGGTGTCCGTGCACGTTCGAAGCTGGAAATAGCGGTTCACGAGTCGAAGCGTCTGCCGCGCGGCAGTCGCCGAGTGGTACGGCCCGAAGTACTGCGCGCGATCGGGCTTCGGCCGGCGAACGACTTCGAGCCTCGGCCAGGGCTTCTTCGCGTCGAGCCGCAGGGATAGGTACTCCTTGTCGTCGCGCAGCTTCACGTTGTACTTCGGCTGGTGCGACTTGATTAGCTGGTTTTCGAGCAGCGCGGCTTCCTTATCGGTGTACGTGACGAACGTTTCGATGTCGGTGAGCTCGCGTTCGAGTCGACCCACGAACGCGCGCAGATCGCTCGATCCCGGTTGGAAGTAGCTCCGCACGCGATTCCTGAGACTCCGTGCCTTGCCGACGTAGAGAACATTCTCGTCCGCGCCGTGAAAGACGTAGACCCCCGGCGACGCCGGAAGTTTGTCGAGCTTTCGCTGTGCTGCATCTGCAACCACGCCGAAGCTATACCACTGCCCCCGCCATGGATCGCCCCGCGCCTCACCCGGCGCGAATCAGGCGCTCATCGGTGACGACGAGATCGACCGCAACGTCGAACGGAAGCTCGGGCACTTCGGAGATCAGCTGAAAATCGTAGGCGACCGCGCAGGTGCATGCGCGCCGGAGTCGCGGGATCAGTTTGTCGTAGTAGCCACCGCCGTACCCGATCCGGTGACCACGTGGGTCGACCGCCAATGCGGGAACCAGTGCGAAATCCACGTCGCCGGGTGCCACCTGCGCGGCGGTCTCCGGTGGCTCCGGCACGGAAAAGGCTCCTTCGACGAGCACGGTTTCCGAATCGACGAGGCGAAGTTGCAGCTCGTCTCCGACCACTCGCGGCAAAGCCACTCGCTTCCCCGCGGCCCACGCCGCTCGCATACTCGGTTGCGTTCGCACTTCGTTGCGAATCGACGCGAACGCGAGAAACGTTTCCGCCCGTGCGAGCTCCGGGAGCCCGAAAAGACGTTTGGCGATCTCGGCGGAGCGCGCCTCGCACGCCGATCTTGGAAGCGCCTCGCGAACCGCGCGCATTCGAGTGCGTAGCGCCAGCTTGGCGCGTCGACGGAGCTCGGTTTCGGCGTGCTCCGTCTCGTCCGCGCTCACGGCTCGATTTGCTGCGCGAGTTCGGCGTCGGCTTGCAGTCGTTGATCGATGCGCCGAATCGCGGTGTCGACCACCTGGCGCGTCTTGGCCTCGAGGCTCTCCCGTCGTCGCTCGGACGCGTCGAGATCCTCGGCGAGGCTGAGCGCGACGACCGCGAGAAGCTGTGCAGATGTCGCCGCTCGCGCCGCCTTTGGGCCAAGGGCCTCCACCCGCTCATTCACAATGTCGGCGAGGCGTTGGAGATACGCTTCATCGGCGTCCGAAGACATGCGGTAGCGGGCGCCGGCAATTTCGATCTGAACGTTGCGCTTCACGGTTGAAGGGAAGGTAGTCCTCCAGCTCCTCAGGCGTCAAGGTAGGACATGCACACCCATCACCTCTACGTTCCGCTGCGATCGGAATACGACTACGAGGGTTTATGAGACGTCGAGCAAGCGTGTTATGTTTGATCCCCAGGGGACAGTAGGGGTCATGATCAAGGTTAGTTGCCCGTCATGTAATGCGTCTTACGACGTGGACGAGCACCGCTTGCCCGAGGACGGGCTTAGGATGCGGTGCCCAAAGTGCAGCGAAAGCTTTCAGGTTCATCGCGACGGCTCGACCGCGAAGACCGGAGGTGGAGCTGAACCGGGGGCCAGAAGGCGCCCACGGCGCAAGCCGACGCAGGTCGGGCTGGGGCCGCAAGTGCCGCCACCCGCTCCGGCAGCGGCGCCGCCCTCCGATTTGCCGGCGCCCGCTGGAGAGATCCATCTGCCGGCTCCTTTGGGTGCTGGCGAGATCGCGGATCTTCCCGCGCCTTTTACGGGCGGCGAGTTCGGAGACCTCCCTGCGCCTAAGAACAGCGGGCGCTCGCTCGATTTCGACCCATTCGATGACCCGGGAGCGGCCGACCTTCCTGCGCCGAAGGCTCAACCGGAGTCCTCGGGCTTCGATCCTTTTGCCGACCTCGACTTGCCTGCGCCGCTCGAAGCACCGGGGGGCACTGACCTTCCTGCGCCGATGTCCAGCTCCTCGTCGGGCTCCTCGGGAACCGACGTCGACTTGCCAGCTCCCATGGGTGCCGCGCGGGCGCGGGACCTCGAGCCGATCGGTGAGGAGATCGACCTGCCGATGGCGCTTTCAGACGCCGAGCTACCGGCGCCGAGGGCGGCGTCCGCCGTGCCAGCACCGATCTCGCTCGACTCCGAGTTGCCCGTGCCGATCGGGCAAGAAGATCTGCCCGCGGTCCGGGAAGACTTCATGGACCTCGAACTCGACGGTCCCGAGCGGATTCATGGCGGGGGACCGATCGAGCTAGACCTCCCCGACGGGGACCTCGATCTGGAGATGGAGCTCGATGCGCCTCCCCGGGCCCCGGGCCCACCGCCGCCCCCGGGACCGCCGCTGGGCACCCCTGGTGCAGCGCCTCCGGGAGAGATCCCGGGCGTCAGCCGGGACTCTGCTGAGCTCGAGCTGCCAGAGTCTGACGAGCTGGAGTTCTCAGGGCTTCCAGGTGAAGGCGATGATGGCGTGCACCGCATGCCCAACCCCGGCGGAGCTGGATTGGGCAGTGCCGCCGAGTCCAAGCTCAGAGTGAAACCCAAACGGCGCTCGATCACACGGCCGCCGTGGTTGATGAAAGTTGCGGCCGCAACGGGCGTTATCGCCGGGGTGCTAGGCGCAGGCTTCTATCTCGGCACCACCCAGTACGGCCTCTTTGGGGTTCACTTGGTCGAGCCCTTCCTCCCCGCGTCCGGCGATGCAGTTGGGGTCGCGCAGGCGGTCGAGGAAGCCGAAATGATCGCGGCGGCAGACACCTACGCCGCCACGCGGCGGGCGCTTGCGAGACTCAAGGGCGAGCGCAACGGCGCGAGCCTGAACCGCTCGCTGATCGCGAGGAGCCTTCTGCACGAGTCGTACTACCAGGTGCGCTATGGACAGGACGCCGAGAGCGCGGGCATCGCCGACGTGCTTCGCGTGCACTTGCAGCGGAGGGGCGACGAAGCGCCGCGCGTTCATGTCGCGCTTGCGGCTGATGCTCTCCGCAACGCGGACACCGCCACTGCGGCTTCCGAGATCGCGCTCGCTTCGCAAGAGGACGTGACGGATGTCTACGTCGATTTCCTCGGCGGTGAGATCGCGCTCAGAGCCCGCCAGGGGCAAGCTGCAGTCGACGCGTTCGACAGCGCCATGAAGAAGCACGACAGCGCCCGCGCGCAATGGGGCCTGGCCCGCGGCTATCGCGTGCTCGGCGACCCTGACAAGGCCGCAGCCGCAGCGAGAGCGACTCACAAGCTCAGTCCGAACCATGCGGGCGCGCGCGTTGCGGTCGCGGGCCTGCTGATCGAAGAGGGCCGCATGGACGAGGCCTACGAGCTTCTTCAAGCGCCTGCGGGCCTGGCGCCGGTGGAGGGGAACACCCTGCAGGCGGCGCGCGCCGACAAGTCCTCCGCCCTGACCCTCATCGCGCGCATCGAAGAACGCCGCGGACGCTTGGGCGCCGCTCGCGAAATGTACGAGAAGGGGATCGAGTTCGACACGAGCAACGCCGATGCCGCGCTGGGCGCCGCGCGACTCGTTCTGTTGCAAGGCGCCTATCAAGACGCCTACGCCCGTTTCGAGACCGTGCTCGGGTCGGAGATTCGAACCGGCGCTGAGACGGACGTGACCGGGAAGCCCAAAGTCGTGGTCGATGCCAAGCTTGGCGCGGCTGAGGCGCTCCTCGCCATGGACAAGGCCGACGATGCCAAGAAGCTGCTTGCCGACCTCGTGACGCCCGAACCGGTGAACGCAGACGTCGAGCTTTGGCAGGGAATGGTCGCTGAGGGCTTGGGCGACACCAAAGAAGCCGTACGTTACTTCCGAAACGCGATCACGCTCGAGCCGAAGTCGTTCCGAGCGTACCTGGCGCTGGCACAACACTACAGGTCCACGAGGCGCCCCGGCGAAGCGGTCGGGGTCATTGTCGAAGCGCAGCAGAATGTCGAGATTACGGCGGAGATTCGGCGCGTGCTCGGTTGGGCCGAGCTGGAGCGCAACCGCCTGGACGACGCGCTCAAGCAGTTCGTGCAGGCGCTCGAAATGGAGCCCCGGGATTCCGCTGCCCAGTTCGGGCTTGCTGTGGTTTACCGCCGCAAGGGCATGCTCGACGAGGCACGCGTGGAGCTCCAGAAGGTTCAGGAGCTGGACGCGAAGTTCCCAGCCCTTGCATTGGAGAAGGGTCGACTCGCCGAAGCGAGTGGCGATATGGATGCCGCCGTCGCGAGCTACCGTGAAGCGCTCAGTGCGTCACCGAAGGATGCCGTGCTGAAGTCACGCTTGGGGGCCGTGCTGGTCCTCACCGGCCAGCTCGACGAGGGAGAAAAGCTGCTCCTCGAGGTCATCGACGCTCAGCCATACTCCGCGGAGGCCGAGCACTATCTCGGCCGCATCGAGTTGGAACGTGGGCAAACCGAGCCGGCGCGGCAGCACTTCCTCCGAGCCGCGCGTCTCGAGTCCGACAGCGGCCTCTACCGAATGTACGTCGCCTGGGTGGCGCTCGAGTCGAACGAGATGACGACCGCGCTGCGGGAGCTCGACACTGCGTTGAAGCTCGATCCGACCCTCGGTGACGCTTACTGGCTCCGCGCGCGGATTCGGATTCGTGCCGGCGTCGTTCGTGACGCTCTCGGCGACTTGCGGAAGGCCATCGAGCTCAATCCGGATCGCGTCGATGCCTGGGCCGCGATGGGCGAATGCCACTACCAGCTAGGTCAGATGAAGGAAGCGATCGCCGACTTCGAAAAGGCCGTCGCGGGCGATCCGGAGCGTGGGTATTGGTGGTATCGCTTGGGGCGCTTGCAGCTCGACGAAGGCCGTCGAGCGGAAGCGCTGAAGTCGCTTGGCACTGCGGCTTCTGTTGGCGACAAGGCTCCCGGCCGCAAGGCCTGGCTCGCGGACGCGCATCGGTTGACGGGTGATATCTACTACGCGCGGAAGAAGCGACAGGACGCTGTCGTTCACTACGGGCGCTACCTGGAGCTTGCCGGTCCCGTCGCCATCGATCGAGCAGACGTGGAAGCAAAGCTTCGAAAGATCGCCCAAGGCCTCCCCTGAGCAGGTATCAGTCGAGCTGATCGCGACCGAAGGCATTGGGTAGGAGCGACGAAAGTTCGTACTCCACGTGTGCGTTGTCCGTGTAGCTCCGTATCGGAAGGCTCGGCGCCAGCTCGGCGAGGCATTGCCGGCAGATGCCGCACGGTGGGGTAGGGCTCGTTGCCCCGGAGGCGATCACGAGTGCCATCAACTCACGCTCGCCCGCTGCGACGGCGGCAGCCAACGCTGCACGTTCAGCGCAAATCGTGGCGCCATAACTCGCGTTCTCGACGTTGCACCCCGTAAACACAGCGCCGCTCCTCGTCTGGACGGCGGCTCCAACTGTGAACCCCGAGTAGGGGGCATACGCGTTCGCGCGTGCGCCCATCGCGGCCTGCTTCAACCCATCCCATGCGCCTTCTTCCATCACATCGATTCCAGCACGCCCGACAGCAGCGACTCGAACCGCGACTGAACGCGGCCCGCGGTTTCTTGCACCTCCTGGTGACTCAATGGGCCTTTCGACAACCCGGCAGCGAGGTTCGAGATGCACGAGATCCCGAGAACGCGGAGCCCCATATGACGTGCGGCAAGTACCTCGAGCACCGTGCTCATCCCCACTGCGTCGGCTCCGAGCGTTCCGAGCATGCGAACTTCGGCGGGGGTTTCGTAGGCGGGCCCCAACAGACCGGCGTAGACACCACGCTTGAGCTCAAAGCCTTGCGCAGCCGCCACGCCGCTGGCCGTGTCGATGAGTTGTGGGTCGAACGCGACGGTCATGTCGAGAAATCGCGGCCCTCGCTGTTGGTCGTTCTCGCCGATGAGGCTGCTTGTTCCGGTGAGGTTGAGCTGATCGGTGATGGCCATCAGGTTGCCCGCTTCGAGGCCTGGCGAAATTCCTCCGGCCGCGTTGGTCACGATCAAGGTTTCGGCGCCGAGGGTCGCCATCAAGCGAACACCAAACACAACCTCGTCGGGCGAGTTGCCTTCATAAAGGTGGGCGCGCCCCTGCATCGCGACGACCCGTTTGCCTGCCCGCCGTCCGGAGACGAGGTTGCCTGCGTGCCCTGACACGCTAGAGAGCGGCATGTGAGGGATTTCCCCGTACGGGATCGCGCGCGCGTCTTCCAAGCTGTTGGCGTAGTCGCCGAGCCCGGAACCGAGAACCATGGCGACGTCTACCTTTCCAGTCCGATCAGCAACCACCTCTCTGGCTTGGTCGAGTGCCTCCATCATCTCCCCGCATTGTACGCCACCTCAGCTATAGTGCCTGCCGGATGACGAGACGAGCCTCCATCGCCTGTTTGACGCTGTTGCTCGCTTGCTCCGGCAGAGGCGCCGACGGACCCGCCAGCGAGACGGCGCGAGAAGCCTCCGATACGGACGACGTGCCCACTGTCGTCGAGCCGCCGACCCTCGTGTCGATCGTGCCAATCGCGACGGCAGAGGAGATTCCGCGCGACTGCTCCAATCCCGTCGAAGAGTCCTGCAATGCGATCGACGACGATTGTGACGGCGTGATCGACGATGGCTGTGGATACGGCACGGGGCTCATGCAGGTCACCGCGTCGTGGGACACCGGTTCGGACATCGATCTCTACGTCACGGGCCCGCTCAGAGACACACTGAGCTTCCAGCGGCCGGCGACCCCCTTCGGCGCGCGCGTGGATCACTCCGGACGAGGCGAATGCGTCGGCGACATGCCGAACCCGCAGATCGAGAACGTCCGCTGGGTCGGCACCCGACCGATGGACGGAATCTACGAGGTCGAAGTTCACTACTGGGGTGAGTGCGTCAGCAGTGGAGGTCCGACCAACGTGACCATCTCCGTCGCGGTTGGCCGCCGAATCGTAGGCCAGTACCGTCACAGCTTGCTGCCCGGCGAACGGATTCGCGTCGTTCGGTTCGTCGTGCAATGAGCGCCCGCCGGGACGGCTCGCTCTTTGCTCTGTTCGTGACCCTGCAAGGATGCATCGTCGCCGGCCTTGCGCTCGCGGCACGCGCCGGTTGTTCGCCGTCCGTCCTCGTCGCTGGACTGGCCCTGTGCTTCGTTCCCTACGCGGGGGCCATCCGTCACTCGAGCTCCCTGCCCAGCAAGCGCTCCTTGGACCTGGTTGCGATTGGGGCAGCACTGCTTTTCGGCGCCCCGCTCCTTTTTGCACCTCCCCTCCTGTCGGACGACCTCTACCGGTATCTTTGGGAGGGGCGGGTCTGGCTCGAAGGGCTCAGCCCCTATCGGCTCGCCCCCGATGACCCAGCGTTGGCCTACCTCCGAGACGATGTCTGGGCGAACATCAACAACAAGTCACTTAGCAGCATCTACCCGCCGCTCTCGCAGCTCATCTTCGTCGCCGCACAATGGCTCGGAGGGACACCCTGGGCGCTCAAGCTCTTGGCCCTTCTTGCCCACGTGTTCTCGGTGGCTGTGGTTGCCCGCGTTTGCACGGAGCGAAAGGCCTCACTAGCGCTCGCCCTCAATCCGCTGCTGCTCGGTGAAGGGGCGCTCAACGGTCACTTCGACATTCTGTGCGGTGTTGCTTTGCTCATCGCAGCTTGGGCGATGTCGCGGCATCGCTTCGTGCAAGCGGGTATTGCGGTCTGTTCGGCGGTTGGGCTCAAGGTGGTGGGCCTGGTCGTTCTTCCGCTGTTCGTGCGGCGGCCCAAAGCGTTGGTCGCGGTTGGGTTTGGCTCGGCACTGCTCCTCGTTCCGCTCGTCTGGTCCCGGGCGCTCCTCGACCCCGCGTCGGGTGCGGGGCAGTTCGCCACTCGCTGGCGCGGCAATGAGAGCGTGTTCGCCGCGGTCGATCTGCTGAGCCGGCAGCTCGTCGAGTCGGCTCCTGCCGATCTGGTCGCGCGCTGGGTCGTTGCGGCCGGGCTGCTCGCGCTGTGCGCTCTGGCCGTGCACCGCCGCGTCCCCTCGTTGCGGGCGACCCGCGCGCTCGTCTGGGCGCTCCTTCTTCTGTCGCCTCAGGTCCATCCCTGGTACCTCGGGTGGCTTCTTCCACTCGAGGTCGCTGCTCGGGGCGCGGCCGGCGTGGTCTGGAGCGCTGCGGCGCTTTGTGCCTACGCGCCACTCGATCGCTGGGTCTCCGAAGGCGTCTGGGACATGCCGCTTTGGATGCAGATCTTCGAGTATTCGGTCGTCGCCCTCGCCCTGATCCTCGATCCGCAGCGTCCGAGCCTCGACAGACCTGCTCTCGAGGAGCAGGTTCCGGCGTGATTCAAGGGACTTAGCGTGCTACCACCCTTCGACCTCCGAGGCGCTCGGTTTTGGCTTGCAGGGAGGGCGCGAGCCCTTAGACTACGCGCCCCTGAATCCCAGGGATTGATGGATTCACCATGTACGCGGTCATTCAAACAGGCGGAAAACAGTATCGGGTTGCTGAAGGCGACACGATTCGCGTCGAAAAACTAGTAGGCGACGTCGGCTCCAAAGTGGAGTTCACCGATGTCTTGATGGTCGGCGGCGAGAAGGTCGAAGTAGGCAAGCCGCATGTCGGCGGAGCCAAAGTGACGGCTGAGATCGTCGCACAGGACCTCGCCAAGAAAATCATCGTCTTCAAGATGAAGCGCCGGAAGGGCTATCGGAACCGTCGTGGTCACCGGCAGCCATACACCGAGCTCCGAATCAATAGAGTGAAAGGCTAGGGGAGCGCCATGGCACATAAAAAAGGTCAGGGCTCAACCCGTAACGGCCGCACTTCAAACCCGCAGTACCGCGGCGTCAAGGTTTTCGGTGGCCAGTCGGTCCCCGCAGGCAGCATCCTGGTTCGCCAGGTCGGCTCGACGTTCCACGCTGGCACAAACGTCGGCGTGGGCAAAGATTACACGCTCTGGGCCAAAGTTGACGGCGTCGTGACGTTCGAGCGCCGCGGCCGAACCGGTAAGCGCGTCAGCGTCTACCCGGCCGACAACTGAGCGACTCGTTGCAGGAGCGTTTCCCGGCGCCCGAGTTCGACTCCCCCACAGGGAGCGTCTTTCCGCCACCCGCCGGGCGCAGGGTGTACTGCAATCGCAACCTGAGGCTCGATCAGGTCAGGGCCGTCGGCTTTGACATGGACTACACGCTTGCGATCTATCGCCAAGCGGAGATGGATCGCCTCAGCATCGACGCGACCGTCAGCAAGTTGGTCGACCGGGGCTACCCCGAAGAGCTGCGGTCGATGAAGTACCGGACCGACTTCCCCATCCGCGGGCTGCTGATCGACCGAAAGCTCGGCAACGTGCTGAAGATGGACCGCTACCGGTACGTAAAGGCCGCCTACCACGGGTTCCGCCGGCTCACCCGCGAAGAGCGTCGTCGCGCATACCATACCCGTCGACTTCGTCCGGGTACGGGGCGCTATCACTGGGTCGACACCTTGTACGGGCTGTCCGAGGTCGCGGTATACGCCGCCGCCGTCGACCACCTCGAGCCCCCTGGAGGGACAGTCGATTACGGGCAGCTCTTCGCGGACATTCGGGAGTGCGCCGACATTTCGCACCAGGATGGCTCGATCCTCGACGCCGTGCTCGAGGAACTGCCCCGCTACGTCGACCGCGACCCGAACCTCGGGCAGCTGCTGCACAAGCTTCGCAGCGCCGGCAAGCGCGTGTTCCTGCTGACGAACTCCGGGCCCGAGTACACCGAGGCCATGATGTCGTACCTGCTGGACGACGCTCTCGACGAGTATCCGAGTTGGAAGAACTACTTCGACTACGTTTGCGCCGCCTCGCAGAAGCCCGGATTTTTCACCGAGAAAGCGCCCTTCGTCGACGTCGAGTCGGGGGAGGAGACCCGGGACATCGCGCGCGGCCGCCTCTATACGGGGGGCAATATCTCGGACCTTCAGCGGGCCTTGGGCCAGGCCGGCGACGAGGTGCTCTATGTGGGCGACCACATCTACGGCGACGTGCTCAGGGCCAAGAAGGAATCCACCTGGCGCACGGCGATGATCATCCAGGAGATGGATGACGAGCTTCGGGTCCTGCGCGAGCATACCCTCAGCTTCCAGCGCGCCGATGCGCTCGAGCAGATGAGAGACGCCGTGCAGGACGAGCTTCGCGAGCACCAGGCGCGTCTCAAGAAGGTCGAACGCCAGCTGAACGACCACGAATCAGGCCCCGAAAAGGCCGCATGGGACGCGAAGCGGGTCCGCCACAGGCGCTCGATCGACCGCCTAAGAGCCCAGCTCAAGGACCTAGACGCAGAGCACTCGGAGCTGCACGAAGTTCTCGACCAAGCTTTTCATCCGTTCTGGGGCTCGCTTTTCAAGGCGGGTAACGAAGTCTCGAGTTTTGGCAGCCAGGTCGAGCAGTATGCCGGGCTTTACACGTCGCGCGCGACCAACCTCCTGCAGTACTCGCCGATGCACTACTTCCGGAGTCCGAGACACCGCATGCCCCACGAAAGTGGAAGTGCACCGGGCGCGTAGCCGCGCCAATTTTTTGTTCGCAAACCGCCTCGCTTGTCTATACTGCTCCCCTATCTCACAACGGAGCGTGCCATGGCGAAAGCGGCCACAAAGAAATCTACCAAGAAGCGGACGGCAAAAAAATCGGCGTCCAAGAAGACCGTGAAGAAGGCCGCCAAGAAGGCGACCAAGAAGAAAGCAGCACCAAAGAAGAAAGCAGCACCAAAGAAGAAAGCAGCACCAAAGAAGAAAGCAGCACCGAAAAAGGCGGCCAAGAAGCGAAGCGCAGCGAAGACGGTGAAGGCCGAAGCGGCTGCGCTCAAGAAGAAGGCGGCCAAGACGGGTGCTCAGGTGAAAAGGAAGCTCACCAAAGCCAAGAAGGACGCCGAGAAAGAAACGGTAGCCTTGAAGCGCAAGGCGAAGAAGACGAGCTCCGACCTCAAGAAGAAGATCACCAAGGCCAAGAAGCAAGCGACCAAAGCGAGCGCAGCGCAGAAGAAGAGGGCCACCAAGGCGATCGCCGATCTCGAAAAGAAGGTCGAGAAGGCAGCGAAGCAACTAAAGGCAAAGACCTCGAAGAAGAAGGCGCCCGCAAAGAAGAAGTAGGCCAACGGGATCGAACCCATGGCCTGCGCACTGCCAGGGAGAGCGTCGCATTCTGAAGAGTGCGACGTTCTGCCTAGCGCGCCTGTTTCGGGTCTACATAGTGGAGCGACGGGGGATCGAACCCCGGACCCCTTCACTGCCAGTGAAGTGCTCTCCCAGCTGAGCTACCGCCCCGAAAGACGGCCGAGTGTAGCAGATTGGCGCCAGGGTCAAATGCTCTCAGACGGGGAGCTAGTCGCCCGGTTCAAACGGTCCCGACCGAATCCGAAGAGCCGCATTATCCATCTTGTGGAAGCCGGTACGAACAAGCATGGGTCCACCTCCGATCGCTGAGATGGCAGGTCGGTCGCGTCACGACCCTAAACCTCGAGAGTTGGGGTCTTCGCGAGCTTCTTGGCTGGATCCTAGACGGCACTGCGGTGCTGGACACCACACCCTCGGCTTTCTTGACGTTTCTCGGCGCCCCGGCGAAACGAAAGGGCGATGCGAACGGCCGTCTTCTTCGCCATCTTCCTCTCCGCGTGCAGCGGTCATGACGACCTCGCGCTGCTCGAGGTCGACACCGTCGAACCCGCTGAGATCGAACCTGGCGCGACGCTTCGGATTCATGGTCACGGCTTTCCGCTCGGACGTTCGCCTGACATCGTGCTGCGCGGCTCCGCTTATCGTCCGGGGATGCGGGCGCGCACCGTGGATGCCCGCCTTGCTGGCGACGTGCAGTCGGAGTCCTTGATCGAGATCCCGATTGGAGAAGAGCTCATCGACGCTCTGGGAGGCCGCGCCACGGTTGACGGGGAGCTCAGGGTGGGCTTTCGCGCCGCGGACAACAGCCGCGATGTGTTCGCCGTGGAGAGCGTTCGCCTCGACTTTCTACCCGACACATCTACCCAGCTGCGTGCCGACAGTGTCCGCGAGGAGCAAGCCGAGCCAGTCGACGCTCAGAGCTTCGGGCTCGAGCTTTCACGCGAGGAGCTCGGAACGGTGGGGGTTCGAGTGGTTGCCGTCGAAACGGACGGGCTCGCCGCAATTCAGGGGGTGAAGCCGGGGGACACGCTCCTCGGGCTCGATGGAATGAGTCTCTACAGCTGGCGCGACTTCGTCCCGGACCCGACCAAGAGCGAGTCCACCGTGCTCGTCACCCGCGACGGGCTTCGCGGGGTTCACGCGCTCCGCTGGCCGCGCGAGGCCACCGAGCGTTCCGTGGACCCGGTCGGGCTCGCATTCTTCGTCGTCCTCGGGCTACTGCTTGGTTGGGTCTCTCCCGCGACGCTCTGCGTTCGGACCCGCCAGGTGAAAGCCGCGCCTGCCGTGTGGCTCACTCGTTCGAGCCTAGTTCTAATCTTTGCCGCCCTGTTGCTCTTCGTAGAGGCGCTCCAGTGGACGACCATGTGGATCTTGGCGTTGGGAACCTTTGCCGCGCTCGTCACACTCGCCGCAAGGCATCGGGCGGGAGCGTCCAGCTTTGCGTTCGCCGTGATCGCGACGCTCACCGTCATGCTGGTCGCAGGGACCGCAAGCATTGCCAGCATCGTCGCTGCGCAGAGTCCGACGACACTGCGTTGGTATCTGTTTCAGTCCCCCGCGTCGTTCCTCGCGTTCGGGGCATACCTTTACGGGCTCGGCGCCTTGAGCTCACGCGCGCCCCTTTCTTCGTCGCTCTATTCCGCAGCCGCCGCTGTGTTGGGAGCCGCCTTGTTCCTCGGAGGGTGGCCCTTGGCCGACTCGATCGCGGGCGTTGCGGTACTCGTGGGCAAGGCTGCAGCGATCATGCTCGCCGCTCAGGCCTTCGACATGAGCCGCAAAGCGGCCATCACGTGCGCGGGGTTGGGTCTCGGACTTGCGTTGGCCGGGATCCTGGTCGACCTGGACGCACTCTTCCCTCCATGGAGTGCCCTCGCGGTCGGGTGCGTCTGCGCCGTTGGGGTGCGCGCACTGGTGCCGCCGCTACGGCGTGAGTCGGCCCCCGCGATGGTCTGAGCGTTCGGTTGGCTAGGCCGTCTGCTTCAGGAAATCGTCGACCAGCTCACGCTGCAGTTTGGAGGGCGACAGAAACTGTAGCCCCGCTTCGTGCATCTCATCGCGGGCCGGCTTGATCCAGCGAATCGAGGCAGCGCATTCGAACGGCGATCGGTCCGCATCCTCGATTCCGTCCTGCGTCAGGAAGAAACTGACGGTCACGACCTCTCCAACGGTGAGTGGCCGTGCAAACACGATTGCCGCGCCCCCGGCGCTCAGGTTCTTCATCTCCGCATGCAGCGTCTGCCCCGAGATCGTGAGCTCGCAGGAGATGCGCACGAGGTAGCGATCGTGTTGTCGCTTCTGCGTCGGAGCCTGTGTCACGCCTTCATGATGCGGAAGATGGCGCGCGGAGCAAAATTTGGTGGCATCAATGCGCTTGCGTTCGCCGCGCCCGCGAACGCGCGCGAACCTCCTTGACCTCCGTGCTCAACTCAGGGTCGCCAGGCTCGCTCCGCAGCAACCCCGCGTAGATGGCCAGAGACCGCTTGAAGTGTCCCTGCTCCGCAAGGATGCGCGCCATGGTCAGCGTCGGGAAGGGCTCCTCGAAGATGCCCGCGCTCTTCGAGAACACGCCAGCGGGGGGGCGGCTCGGAGGGCCGGAAGCGGTTGAGCTCGCATTGTCCGCCTCGGTCGAGGCCCCGAACGCGGTCCCGGTCGGCTTCGCGGTCGCGGTAGCGGTCGCGGTCGCCGACGCTGGCACTGGCTCTGACACTGCCTCTGCCGCTGGCCCTGACACTGACGCTGGCACTGACACTGCCTCTGGCACTGGCACTGGCGCTGACACTGACACTGACACTGCCTCTGGCACTGACACTGCCTCTGCCTCTGCCGCTGGCACTGCCTCTGACACCGTTTCTCGGCGGGGCTCTTCCTGGGTGGCCTTCAGCGCCCACTTCGCGAAGCCCAGGACCTTATTCAGAAGGCCCTCGGGGGGCTGGCCTCCGCTCGCCTGGTTTCTGATTGAATGAATCAACTGGCCGCGACTCATGGCGTACGTGTCGCCCACGCCCATGCGCTCGGCCTCTTCTCGAAGCTCTGGGGTGGTGAGGTTGTAAAGTCGGGTTAGATCCATCGCACCAGGTCCGGGCTCAGCTGTTGTAGCGCGTTCTTGGCTTGGTCGCAGTCCTGACTGATCTGTTCGCGCAAGGCCTCGAGACCATCGAACTTCGATTCGCCACGAATGCGCGCGACGAAGCCTACCCGCAGGCGTTTTCCATAGAGATCTCCGTCAAAGCCGAACAAATGCACCTCGACCGAACGTCCCGCCTCGAACGTCGGCCGATTGCCCAAGTTGGCTATGCCGTGGAGCAACGGGGCCCCGGCCTCGTCGAGCACCCGCGCGACGACCGCATACACGCCGTCTTTCGGAAGCTGCAACGGCCCCACCTCGAGGTTGGCCGTCGGAAACCCGATCTCCCGGCCCCGCTGATCGCCCTGCACGACGAGTCCCACCGTTTCGTGCAACCGGCTCATCATGAAGGCGGCATCTTCGACGTTGCCTTCTTCTCGAAGGACTCTGCGAAGGCGGGTCGAGGAGACCGTCTCGTCCTTGAACATGACGGGCGCGACCAGCTCGACCGTAAACCCCTCCCGCTCGCCCCACTGCCGCAGCGTGGCGATGTTCCCCGCGCGCTTGTGCCCGAAGTGGAAATCCGGGCCCACGACGACCCCCTTGGCGTGACAGGCGTCCAGCAGGACGCGCTCGACGAACCGATCCGGGGTCATTTTCGAGAACTCGTTGTCGAACGGCAGGACCACCACGTCGTCACACCCCGCTCCCTTCAAGATCTCGACGCGACGCTTTATGTCGGTGATCAGCACCGGCGCGCGCTCCGGCGCCAGAACCGCGGTCGGATGCGGCTCGAAGCACATGGCGACCGTCTGCCAGCCTCGGGCGTCCGCGGTCCGTTTGGCCGCGTTGATCAGCGCCCTGTGACCCAGGTGAACACCATCGTGGTTGCCAGGGGTGACGACAGATAGGGATCGGCGCATCAGCTCAGGGGCCCGGGAGCGGTGAACGTGCTCCTCCTTCACACACCTACAGCGCCCTCGGGGACACTTCAACTCGAATGCGCCCGATACCCACGTTGGTGACGAAGGGCTTTGGGTGCTGTATGGTTGAAAATATGGGGAAATCAAAGGGTCGGGGCGGTCCCGCAGACCAGCCTCCATTCGAGGAGGTCATGGAGCGCCTTCAGACGGTCGTCGAACAATTAGAAGAAGGAGATTTGCCTCTCGAGGCGTCTCTGGCGATGTTTGAAGAGGGAGTCCGCTTGTCGCGGGCCGGAGCGAAACGACTGGATGAAGCTGAGCGTAGAGTAGAGGAGCTCCTCGCGGCCGGAGACGAGCTGCAAACGAGTCCTCTCGAGGAAAGCGAAGCGGGGGAATAATGAGCCAAGTCCTCACGGTACCGACACACTTCAACGACCTCGGAGAGCTCTCCGAAGGTTTTCTCGATCGCGTCGAACAAGACACGTTGATCCTCTACGGGCCGGTCGCTTACGAAGACGGCTCCGAGATCGAATTCGTGGTGCTGCTCGCGGATGGGTCACCCGCTCTCGAGGGAGCCGGGCGCGTGCGCGCGGCAGTCGATGGGGGTGCCGACCGCGTCCCTGAAACTCGCTACGACGTCGTCGTCGAGGCGCTGCAACTCGACGGTCGCTCTGAAGTCGTCTTCGAGCGCCTCGTTCTCGCGCGTCAGGCGGTTTCCGATCGTCCGCCCGCCGACGACGCAGAGCCGCCCACCGGCAACATGGACGTTGCGCCGTCCGATGAAGACGCGCCGGACACCGTGCCGCCGGAAGCGTCGGATGACGAAGGCGACTACGATGACGATCCGGCAACGGTGATTGCTTTGGTTGACGCACAAGCAATGATGGCAGAGGCGGAAGCCGACGTAGAGACAGAGCAGGCGGCGGCAGAGACAGAGACAGCGGCAGAGACGGCGGCAGAGACAGCGGCAGAGTCAGCGTCAGTGCCAGAGTCAGCGTCGGAGCCAGTGTTGGCGTCGGAGCCGGTGTCGGCGTCGGAGCCCGCGCCCGAGTTGGAGTTTGGCGAGGAACAAGACGTTGCGGTCGATGCGGCGATCAGTGAAGCACCCGAGTGGGACGCGGAACCGTCGGTCGGGCTCTCCTCCGATGAAGACGCCGCCCTAGAGCAAGAAGAAAGCGGGTTCGACTCTGAGTATGCGTTCGAGCAGGGCAGAGCCGCTGAGCCGCAAGTCGGGATGCCGGTTCCCATTCCTTCGATGGCAGCGCCTCCCGAGGCGCCGCCTGCTCCCCCGACGCTACGCCTGGCCGAGCCGCCCGAGGGGCTTACGAGGCCGTCGCTGGCGCAGGTCGAGGAGTCGCTATTTAGCGCCGACGGCGAGGTCAGCGACGTCCACACGACAGGGCTCTTCGTCTACGAAAACGGCCTTCCGATTCCATCCAGGCCGCCGCTTCCCGATCTCAATCGTCCCCGAAGCGCGGCTCCGGTTGAAGCTGCCGACGGTTACGACGTCGAAGAGTCAGAGCCCCCCGAAGGCAATGATGACGAATACGAAGAAGTTCGCCTCAGCGATTTCGCCGAAGCCGCTGAAGAGGGGTGACGCCTCATGAAGCACGTCGCTGCCATCCTCGTTTGCGCACTGAGCCTCACGGTGACGACGCCGGTCAAGGCCGACGCAGTCGTCCACGTCAAGGTGCGTAGCGCGGGCAACAAGCCGGTCGACGGCCGTGTCGAGCTGAGCGGCGATGGTGGCACGTTTACCTGTACAACCAGTCAGGGGAGCTGCACGATGCGCTCCGTGCCCGGCGGTCGATACGTCGCTGTATTCAAACCGAACAGCGGCCGCTCCACTGCGCCCAAGAACGTGATGATCCCGCCAGACGGCAAAGCGGATCTCCACATCGCGGCCAAATAGCTCTTGAAGTTGGCGTTGGGCGCCCTTGAAATGGCATCATTTCGGGTGGAGAACAGGCGAGGGGAATGCGCAGGAGCTGGATACTGTCCTGTCTGGGGGGCATCGTGGCATTGGCATGCGCTGCATCGGTGTATGCCCAGCCCGATCCAGCGTCCGACGCAGGCACGCGTCAAGCTCGTCTGGCCGAGGTTCAGAACAGCTTCAGTGGGCCGACCGGCGGCCTTCGCATCATCGATGCGGCGTCCGGCCCCAAGGGCACATTCCGCCTCGCGCTCCACAGCGAGTTCTTCATCATCCGTGACTACTTCGTGTCGAGCGACGAGGCGCACCACTTTGCTGGCAACCTCTCGCTGAGCATCACGCCGACGGAGTACTTGGAAGTGTTTGCCGCGGCCGAGGTGACATCGGCGTGGGACGACTCCAACGACCCGATGTTGATCCAGCGCGTCGCCGACCTGCTCTTGGGTCTCAAGGGTTTCTATCAGGCATTGCCGTGGGTGGCGGTCGGCGGTGATGCGAGCGTGGCGTTTCTCGGCGGTGTGGGTGACGGCAAGGCGAGCCTACGCGCGACGAGCTTCGGCTTTCGCGGCAACCTGACCTTGGACTTTCGCGAATACGCGCGCCGCAAGATCCCATTGGTGGCGCGCTTCAACACGCAATACTGGTTCGACAACTCGGCGAAGCTGACCGAGGGAATCGAAGATCAACGGTACGACGCGCTAGGCGGCATCGTGCCCCGCCCGCTGGAAACCCGTCACCTGCTGACCGCATTCGAACGGTTTGCCTACGGCGTCAATCGCACGGACTTCGTTCGCCTTGCGGCCGGACTCGAGGCCCCGCTCGAAGCCGGCAAGGTGGGGCTGCACCCGATGCTCGAATGGCAGTGGGACATTCCGATCAACCGGCAGGGGTTCCAGTGCGCGGCTACCGCAATACCGAACGACGACAGCTGTCTGACTGATGAAGGGCCCAAAGCGTTCCCGATGTCCCTGACGCTGGGTCTGCGCATTCTCACGCCGCCCAAGGGCCTCGCGTTCACGGTCGCAGCCGACGTCGGCCTCACCGGCACCCGCAACTTCGTCCGCGAGCTCGCCCCCAATGCTCCGTACAACATCATCCTCGGCATTGCGTACGCGTTCGATCCGCGGGCTGCGGCGTCCGTCCCGGCAGCCACCGAAGAGGAGCGTGTCGTGGCGGTCGCAGCGACTGGGCAAGTGCGCGGCCGTGTCCTCGAGCAGGACAGCGAGCGGCCGGTCGCCAATGCGGTCGTTGCCGTCGTGGGCCAGGAGACCTCCCCACAGGTCACCGACTCTGCCGGGCGATTCGCTACATACGGCCTTCCCGAAGGTGAGGTCGTGTTCGAGGTTTCGCATCCGGACTACGAGACCGCACGGTGCAGCGCGCCCGTTCCATCGAACGCGACCTGCCAGCTGGTGCCTTCGAGCCTCGACGGGCAGCTTCGGATTCTGACCATCGACGGCCAGGGCAAGCCGTTGCCCAAGCTTGCCATCACTGTGCGGGGCCCCTCAGAGCATCAACTGATTTCCGACGCTACCGGTGTGGCTGTGGTCGAGGCGCTCGAGCCTGGGGCGTACACCGCTCACGTCGACGACCCGGCCTATCTGATCGCTGTTGCAGGCCTCGACGTCGTCGCGCGGGAAGAAACCACCCTGCAGCTGCGCGTCCTGCCGAAGCCCGCCCGTCCCCGTGTGGTGGTCGAGAAGAGAGAGATCACACTTCGACGCCAAGTCAGCTTCGCCACGGGGAGTGGCGAGATCCTTCCGAACAGCGAGCCCATCCTGCTCGAGGTGGCCGATGCGCTCCTTCGAAACCCGGACCTCGAGCTCGTGGAGATCCAAGGTCACACCGACAGTAGCGGCAACCCCGAGCTCAACATGCGGCTGTCACAGCAACGCGCGGAGGCTGTTCAGCGCTGGTTGATTCAGCATGGCGTCGAACCCACGCGGCTGATGGCAAAGGGCTACGGGCCGACGCGTCCGATCGCGCCTAACATCACGCAACAGAACCGCGCTCGCAACCGACGCGTGCAGTTCAGGATCGTGCGTCGCGTCGACCCGAACGCCGCCGCAACACCGTGAGCCCCAGCAATGCTGCAAGAAGCGCCGTCCATGGGGCGTCAGCAGGAGTCCGGGTCGCGCTGCAACCGCCCCCGCCGCCCTGGGAGCCCGCGGGGTCGTCGCAAGCGATGGGGTTGCCGCTCGCGTCTGTCTCGCAGTTGAGCTCGAGCCCGCCAGTCGGCGCGGCGTTACACGACGTGTCCAAGCTGCCGGGCGGGTAGATGTCGCAGACGGCGTTGCGGTCGTCTTGCTCGAGCGTGCGCATCGCAACCGATGCCCGGATTGCGTTGGGGAACATCGTGGCCCCGTTCACGTCGGAGTGGCCGATGCCGATGAAGTGCCCAATCTCATGGGTGACGATGCTGGCCAAGTCGGCCTCGGGCGCCGTACAGCCCGAGTCGGGGCAGTTTGCGTAGGGGCCCCCGGCATTGCCCCCGGCCGCGAATTCGTCGTTGATCATCATGTCCGCGTCGAGGATCTCGCCGGTGCTCGTGTTGTGCCAGACGATCGTCACCGCAAACGCACGCGGCGGGTAAGCTTGATCGTCGCACGGGTCCTGAAACGGGTCGAGAAAGGCAATGGTGTTCACGTTGCCGGTGGTGTTGAACTCCGCCCGCTGACAGTCCGAGGGTTGAAGCCCTTTGAAGACCAGATTCGGAGTAGACCCGCCACAGTCGGCATTTTGCCAGGCCGCGAAGGACGCATCGACGGCGGTTTCGACGTCGGCGTAGTCCATCCACCCCGAGCCCCGGTAGTCGATCGCGTACGACAGACATGCATCCTTCCAGAACAAGGGCGCGCCCTCGGTCGGGCAGGGAGCGTTTCCGACCTGTGAGCTGCCGTCGGTGGTCATGCGGCAGTAGGCCGACGCGCGGTCCGCGCTGAAGGAAGCGACGAGCGCGAGCGCCGCGGCGCAAAGGCTGCGATTATTCATTGATGCCCCCTGCGCGCTGCTCGACGATGTCTTGGAGTTTCGAGAGCAACGTGTCGAGGCGCTCCTTTTCTGGAAGCGCGCCGAGGCTCCGCTCGAGCCGGCCCTGCGCGTTGCGGCGCATGAGCATCAAACCTTCGCGGTTCTGCCAGACCATCTCGATGCCGTGCTCCGTGCGCACCCGCATGACGCCCTGTCCCATGCCGACCGGCCGGAACGCGGTGTAGGGGCCGCCATCACGAATGAACACGAGCACCCGCTCGCCGACGGTGAAGGAGGGCTCGCCCTCGACACGCATCGCGATATCGCCGATTTGGCCGCCCAGGGTTTCGACAATCACTTCCTGCTCGTCCGGGGCGCTGCCGCGAAGGTCACGCTCGACCGCGATGCGGTGCCAGGTGCCGATTTGGCCGTTCGGATGCTGGAATGACTCCGAAAACAGCACTCGTCCGAGCACGATTCGGTCGGCGTCGGCGGCCAGCTCGTGCAGCTCGAGCCCTTGGACGATGGAGCCATTGGCGGGGCTCGTCAGAAGGAGGGCCCCGAGCAATACCCCCATGACCCCAGGGAGAGACTTGAATCTAAGCATTTCCTAAACGTGCGGGTCCTCGGGCCCTACGTCAAGCGATCCCTCCCACACGATCGCGATTGACAATTTCCCCCTAATTTTCGTACACCTTAGCCCATGTACCAGGATTTGTTGTCCCGCCATCTACGATCGGCGCTTGGGGTGCTTTGCGTCGTAGTGTTGGGTGGCTGCGACATGGCGAAGTTCACAGCTGACTCGACGTCAGGGCTGTTTGCGCGCGCGGCGCCTGCGTTCGAGACGTATTGGGACTACGACCTTGCAGGCGAGGCGGTTCCCGCGACGATCGTGCAGTTCGAAGGGATTCTCCGGGTCATTCCGGACAACGACGCCATGCTGGCGCAACTGTCCCAGGCCTATGTCGCCTATGCGTACGGCTGGGTCGAGGCGGAGGCCGAGGCGCTCGAGTTCGAGGGCAACTACGACCAAGCCGACGTTCAGCGTCGGCGTGCGCGCGCGATGTACCTGCGGGCGATGGACCTGACGCGGCATCGTATTCGACTGCACAACGCAGATGTCGACACCGCCGTCAGGGGGAGTGTCGAGGAGCTCGAGGCGTGGCTTCAAGCAGCGTTCGTGGAAAAGTCGGACGCCGATATCCTGCTCTGGCATGGGTATGCGTGGGGCTCGTACATCAACTCCGCGAGGGACGACATGGAAGCCATCGCCGATCTTGCCTTTGCGAAGGCTTTCGTCGCGCGTTCGATCGAGCTCGACCCGGGCTATTACAACGCAGCGGGCTATACCTTCATGGGAGTGGCGACCGCGTCACAGATGGCTGGGGACATGGACGCTGCGAAGCTTTACTTCGAGAAGGCGCTGGCCGGGACCGAGCGTCGGTCGCTCCAGGCCCAGGTCAACATGGCGCGTCACTACGCCGTGAAAACAGGCGATCGCGAGCTTTTCGACAAGCTCCTCACCGAGGTGATGGACGCGCACGATCCGCTGCCCGAGGCGCGGCTTTCCAACAGGATGGCCCGCGAACGTGCCGCGCTCTACATCGAGAACGCAGACCAACTTTTTTAGTGTTATCAGCCATCAGCCACTATCGAAGCTACTCTGCGAACCCCTGGCGTCTTGCGCTGACTGGGCCCGTATGAAACTGAGACTCGCACCAACCCTAGCCCTCGCGTTCGCTGCGTTTGCGGTTCCGACTGGGGTTTCGCGGCCTGCGGTGGCCGAACAGGCCGTCGCGCTTCGTCTGGCTACGCTCGCGCCGGACGGGTCGCCGTGGATGCGGGTGTTCAACGCCTGGAACCTCACCGTCAAGGAGCAGACAAACAACACGCTGGAGCTGGGCTTCACTCACGGGGGCAGCGAAGGCGACGAGCGCGATTTCGTACGCAAGATGCGCGCGAGCCAGATCGATGGAGCCGCGCTCACGACCACGGGTCTGGGCAGGTTGGTGCGGTCCGTGCTCGTGTTGTCGGTTCCCGGTGTGATCGTCGAGTACGAGCAGCTCGACCATGTGCGCGACGAGCTCAATGCGCGCTTCGAAAGAATGTTCGACGACGAGGGCTACACGCTGCTCGGGTGGAGCGACGCCGGCAAGACGCGCCTCTTGTCGACGGAAAAGATCGAACGACCATCCGACATCAAGAAGCTCCGTCCATGGCTCCGGACAGACGGCTTGATCTTCGCCGAGTTCTTGAAGATGGTTGGCGCGAATCCGGTTCGCCTCGGCGTCCCGGAGGTTTATGCGGCGCTCCAAACACGAACGGTCGATACGGTGCACGCGTCCGCGCTCGCCGCGGTGTCGCTCCAATGGCACACGCAGCTGAAGTACATTTCGAAGAGCAATAGCGGAATCATCGTGGGTGCCACTCTCATTCGAAAGGACAGCTTCGAGGCGCTCACCGAAGATCAGCAGAAGGTCCTGGCAGCCACCGGAGCTCGTGCCCACAAGGCCCTGAACAGGTTGGTCCGACGCGAGGACGACAAGTCATACGCTACCCTGCTCAAGCAGGGGATCACCGCGGTGGACATGAGTGAGCACGAAGCCGAGTGGGACGAGGCCGGCAAACACGTTCGCGAACGGCTTGCAGGCCGCGCGTATTCAAAGAGTCTGCTCGACGAAGTCGTTGCTGCAGCGGGGAAGCAAGAGTGAAGTATCTTCGGCGCATTGACAGAGGTGTGGCGCGCGGTGAGGCGGCCGTTGCTGCCAGCGTCCTTCTGCTCATGATCTTGGTCGCGTCCGCACAGGCGGCATTCCGCAACCTCACCAATCTCGACTTCGCCTGGGCCAACGTCGCCCTCGGGCACATGGAGTGGGCGGACTCGTTCCTCCAGAAGGGCACGCTCTGGCTGGCGTTCTTCGGTGCCTCCCTTTCGACCTTCGACGAAAAGCACATCGCCATCGACGTGGTCCCCAGACTCTCACCGCCCCGAGCCAAACAGTTCTTCCGCGCCATCGTGTGTGCCTTTGCGTCGGTGACGTGCTTCTACCTCGGCCGCGTCTTCTGGCTATCGGTTCTCAATAACGCGAAAGAGATTCCGCTCGCGTTCTCGGTGCTTGGCCCCTCTGACGAGATGATTCACATCTGCGAGGCGTCCGCCTCGGTCTTGACGGACACCGGGCTTGCGAGGCCGAACATATTCTGTGCCCTACGAAGCGCCCTCGAGGTGTTTGGCGCGCAGATGTCGACTCCAGACGTGACCATGCAACTCATCGTGCCGGTGCTGTTCATCTTCATGTCCGTGCGTTTCGTGATGCGTGCGGTGGGCGCCAGCGTGGCTTTCGTCACCAAGACCTACCCCGACGACGCGGAAGGGGAGGGCTGAGCGATGGACGGCATTTGGATCGTACTCCTCATCGCGCTCGCCATCATGGGCGCACCCCTCTTTGCGATTTTTGGCGCGGCGTCGATGCTGCTCTTCGCGGCGCTACCGGACACGAGCATCACCGGCACCGCCAATGACGTCTTCAGTGAGAAGTTCGCCGACTCCCCGCTGCTCGTGACGATTCCGCTGTTCACCTTCGCCGGCTACGTGTTGGCGGAGAGCGGGACGCCGCAACGCTTGGTCAAGTTCTCCCGGGCGTGGCTCGGATGGATGCCTGGCGGATTGGCGATCGTCTGCCTCGTCGCCTCGGCCTTCTTCACGACGTTTACGGGCGGAAGCGGCATCACGATCGTGGCAATCGGCGGCCTTCTCTACCCGGCTCTCGTTTCGGACAAGTACGACGACAACTTCTCGCTGGGTTTGGTCACGACGGGCGGCTCGCTGGGGCTTCTGTTCCCACCAAGCGTGCCGATGATCATCTACGGTGTCGTCGCCGGCATCATGATCGAGAAGCTGTTCTTGGCGGGTCTGATTCCCGGCATCGTCACCGTTGCCGCCCTAGCCATCTACAGCTCGATCACGGGCATCAAGCACAAGATGCCCCGGACCCGCTTCGATCGGGTCGTTGCGTTGCAGACGCTATGGTTGGTCAAGTGGGAGGCCCTGCTTCCCATTGCGCTGCTTGGCGGCTTGTACAGCGGCTTGCTCCGCATCCACGAGGCCGCCGCCTTCACCGCCATCTACACCCTAGTCATCGAGGTATGGATCTACCGGGACGTCAGCTTCCGCGTCGACCTCCCCCGCATCATCCGCGAGTCGATGACACTGGTGGGCGCGATTCTCGCCATTCTGGCTACCGCCATCGGCTTCACGGCGTTCCTCATCCAGGCGCGCGTCCCGATGGTGATTCTCGAGTCGATGGAAGGATTCATCAGCTCCCGGGTCATGTTCCTGGTCGCATTGAACTTCTTCCTCCTCGGCGTCGGCATGCTGATGGACATCTTCTCGGCGATTGTCGTCGTCGTGCCGCTCATCGTGCCCATCGCCCTCCAGTTCGGCATCGATCCCTACCATCTCGGGATCGTCTTCCTGCTCAATCTCGAGATCGGCTACATGACCCCGCCGGTTGGTCTGAACCTCTTCATCGCGAGCTTCCGTTTCAACAAGCCGATCACACAGCTCTATAGAGCCGTCTTGCCGTTCATTGGCCTCCTGGGCATCGCCCTGATCATCGTCACCTACATCCCAATTCTCTCGACTTGGCTGCCGGACATGATGGAAACCAACGAGGTGCGACTCGGTGAGCCGATGGAAGGCATGGATGACGACGACCTGGGTCTCGACCTCGACGCGCTCGAAGGCGACGACGAGCTGGACCTCGACGCGCTCGAAGGCGCTGGCGGCGAGCTAGATCTCGATGACTTCGAAGACGAAAGCGACGAGCTAGACCTGGATGCGCTCGAAGGCGACAACGACGAGCTAGACCTGGATGCGCTCGAAGGCGACAACGACGAGCTGGACCTGGACGCGATCGAAGGCAAGGGCGAGGAAGAGCCGGCCGAGTAGCTCCAACTACACGATCGGAGAACGGCTCGCGACGCACGTGCTCGAAGCAACCGGGACACGGCGGAACGCGACGCGGGGCTTCTGCGGACGGGGCGCCTTGCAAAGGTGGCCGGAGGGACTGGGGAGCGCGAGGGCCACGCAAGGCGCCCCTCGGAGCTCGCGCCAATCGGCCGTGGTTGCTGTCTTGGCCGTTTGTCACTCACACGCCGCCGAACCCCCACATCGCGCTCCGCCGTGCCCCTCCATACGACAATGGGGAATCCACCATGTCACGACGTGCTCTCCGTACGTCGACGTCTACATAGGAGAACGGCTCGCGATGTGCGGCACAGCGATTGGGTCGGCGCCTAGCCGTGTGTCGACGTATGGAGCCGTGGCGACGGGGCTCCCAATCGCGAGCACGTGCGTCGCGTGCCGTTCTCCGGTGACCCAGTCCTATGCGCGGAGCAGGTTGGCTGATGTTTCTTGGAGCATTGCCAAGCGGTATGCGATGTCGCCGGTGATCTGGCCCGGGGCGCTTGCGAGTGTGTTCACTCGATCCAGTAGCCAGCCTAAACGGCGCTCCAAGTCTTCTCGGGCTCAGCTCGCGCCTTGTTTGAGGAGCGGTTAGCTTGGCGCGGCGTGCATCGACGTAGCCCGTGTCGCCGGCCGCGCGCCGGTTGCGTTCGTGCTTTGTCAGCAATGTCGCGGAGTGGACCTCCCGCAGAGGGGAGTTGCAGGAGACGATCGCGGGGAAGGGCGTTGGGCTGTTGATGTCGACGACGCACGTGAAGTACTGGGCCCAGCAGTGGTCCTCACCGCGGCTCGTGTCGCTGATTCCGACGATCTCGACGTCGGGCCCGCCCACGCGGTCGCATAGCTCCCGGAGACGGTGGATTTTGGCCTCGCCGCTGTTGATCTGGTCGAGCGTCGAATAGTGAACGTGGTCGACGCGGAGTGCCTCGCCGGCGACCTCGACCGTCGGCTTGGGTGAAGCGCTGGTCAGCACGACCTCAATTTGTGGCCACTGGGCGCGAACCCATGCGAGGTCCTCGCGGTCGATCACCTGGTCAGGTTCGTGCCGATGCCAGATGTGTTGTGCGAGCTCACGCAACACCTCTTCGGAGGTCGTCTGCAGGTGTCGGAGCAGGGTGAGTTGTGGGACCCGTTGAGCGGCGCGGATCGGGTCTGCGATGAAGTGCCGAAAGCCGCGCCGCCGAAGCCAGTCGATGCGCGCGGCCGCTTTGCCCCACAAGCCGTAGTAAGCGCCGGGGTACGCCCAGATCTTCAAGCTGCGGGCGAGATACCGCGCCGTCTTCTGCGGGTGGTCCCAGTCGAGCAGGAACTTCCCGCTCTGTTGTCGGTCTTCGAAGCGCTCGAAGTGCTCGCGCCCGTAGCCTTGATACGCGCAGAGTTCCCAGCCGAGATCTTGGCCCAGATCGCGGCCCAGGTGAATCGTTCGGTCCAGATCGAGCACCAGGTACCGGGTCTCTGAGGTGAGGACACGCGCGCAGAGCTCGCGAAACGAAGCGACCTCGCCATGATGAACCAGGCGGTCCACCAGACGGTTCGGAGAGCTCGTTGGTGTCGTTCGCGCCACGACGCCAATGTAGGACGGGAACCTCAGCCCGTTTGTAATACTTGCGTCATTGCGTACGCGGCACGGAAATGTAGGCGGTGTCGTTCTATTTTGCGAATCTCAACGGATTGAGCTTGAACAAGATCAAACTAATCCGGTCGAGTCGCGCTTGGAAAACCCACGATTGGGCCTAGGGCGACGTCGAACAACTTGCCTCTGCGGAACCTCCACAACTTGTGTCCAAGCGCCTCCAAGGTGATGTCCCCTAGCCCAGTCGTTCGACCGCTTCCGGAGAGCGCGTCATGTTCGGAGGCTACCACAGCGAGGCTGCGTTCAAGCGCTGAGAATCGCTTCACGAGCGACCAGGTTTTCGATAGGCTCCGGCAGCCGCCGACAGACTAGAGAGATGACCCACGATCAGGCCTTAGCGTCGGACGCAGTGAGGAGACCTTCATGAACGACGACGAATCAAACCTTCCAGCCAACCGACTGTGGCAACCGACCACGGCGAAATGGTTCGCGGTGGTGTTCGGAGGCTCCGTCCTTTACTCGATCGTTCGCTACCACCTCGTTGGGGATGTCGAGTGGCGTCACTTCCCCGTCTTCATCCTCAACAAGGCAACGTCCCTGGCCGCCGTCATCTTCGTGGCCGCGTCGTATCTCGTTGGGAAGACCATTCGCTGGTATGATGACGACAAACGCTTGAGGTTGGTCGTCATCAAGTTCTGCGGGCTGATGGGGTTCTCTCTCGCCGGGATTCACGCGGTGTTGGCGCTCACCATTTGGACGCCCGCCTATTTCGCGAAGTACTTCGACGAGGTGGGTCAGCTCAATCCGCAAGGCTCGCTTGGCATGTTGGCCGGGGTCGTGGCGCTGTTTTTCCTCACCTCGCCGGCGATCTCGACGTTGCCGATGATGCCAAAGGCGCTTGGCGGAAAACGATGGAAGCGGGCCCAGAGGATGGGTTACGTGTCGCTTATCCTCGTCGCCGTGCACCTGGTGGCGCTGGGTTTCAAGGGCTGGTTGAAGCCGCAAGCATGGCCCGGCTGGCTTCCGTCGATCAGTCTCGTTGCCCTCTTCGCGGCGATCATCCCCCTCGTCATTCGACGCAAGCTGATCTACGAACGGCGAAAGAGGGAACGTTCCTAGAAGAACACGCGCAGCTTGATCCCGCCAACGGCTAAGACGTTCTTCGTCGTGTTGTAGGTCGGCTTGAAGATGACCTGCAAGTCCGGCGTCACCCAGATGTCTTCCGAGAGCAACACCTTCCAGTAGGTTTCGATGCCGTATTGGTCGCGCAAGGTGCGATTGATCGGCTTGGCCCAGACGGCCCCGAGGGACCACTCGCCGTTGACGCGAAAGGGACGCAAGAATGCTACGCCCCCCGCAGCCGCCTGGTCCGCGACC
>PVMK01126626.1_pt1 | contig 30597 bp, 31 predicted proteins | sample 1853481 | NCBI WGS metagenome assembly PVMK01 (sample SAMN08533507, study PRJNA380276) | Marine sediment metagenome, whole genome shotgun sequencing project.
GATTCATTCAACATCTTAACAATTTTTTCTTTTCCATAACTCAGTTCTTCTCTAAGTGCCGAAGAAGTTAATTTTATATATAAAGTATTATTGTTCAATTTGATAGATTCTGTATAACTCATCACACCTTTTCCCATCACATTTTCCCATGCTTCTTTAACATCAAATTGATCAATGCCTTTTTGTAATTTATTTTCCTGCAACATATGTGGCATTAAATCCTTTATTTTATACGATTCTTTTTCTCGTTTACTCATTATATTAATTGTATAAACTTAAAACTCATTATAATTAAAACAACTCAAACATCTTATAAGATTGTTTTGTTTTTTTTATCAATTTTTCTGTTCGTTCGACATGTGTATCTGATATAAATAACTGACCAAAGTTTTCATCATTTACCAAATCAATTAATTGACTTACTCTTTTATCGTCCAGTTTATCAAAAATATCATCCAACAACAATATCGGCTTTAATTTTGACTTCTTTTTAATAAAATCAAATTGAGCTAATTTTAATGCTATAAGGAATGATTTTTGCTGCCCTTGTGACCCCACTTTTTTTATTGGATATCCATTTATTTTAAAAATCATATCATCTTTATGCACTCCGACAGAAGTGTATTGAAGAATTCTATCTTTTTCAATATTTGCATTTAATAAATCATCAAAATCATAATTATCCAATTGAGTCCTATATAATAACGAAACTTCTTCTGAAAAATTCATTGAAACAGAGTTATTTATAATATGAGAATACCTGGATTGAAAAATTGGAATAAATTCCTGGATGAATAATTTTCTTTTTTCATATAATTCTATACCAACATTAACCAATTGTTCGTTGTAAATTTCAATATTATCAGAATCAAAGGTAAAATTAGCCGCAAAATACTTCAATAATGAATTTCTTTGGGCTAATATTTTATTGTATTTAATTAAACTTCGTAAATAATCTTTATCATTTAAAGAAATGATACTATCCATGAATTTTCTACGCAAATCGCTTCCTTCTACAATTAAATTTGAATCTGATGGAGATATAATAACTAAAGGAATTAGGCCGAAATGATCAGATATTTTTTCGTATTCCTTCCCATTTCGCTTTATTATTTTTTTTAGCCCTTTTTTTAAACTACAACTTATAATTTCTTCTCTATTTTCCTTTTCAAAAATACCGTCTAAAACAAAAAATTCTTCTCCATGCTTAATATTTTGAGATGCTACAGAATTAAAATAACCTTTCGCATTTGATAAATAATAAATGGCATCTAAAACATTTGTTTTTCCTACACCGTTATTACCAACAATACAATTAATCTTACTATCAAAATCAAATGTTTTTGATGCAAAGTTTTTATAATTTATAATTGATATATTTTTTAAATGCATAATCGATTCTAATATTGAATCAAGTTTATTCCGAAAATGATAACTTTAATTTAATTAAAAAAATACTTTTTTTATAATTCGCTATATATCAACACAATAAATAAACAAGAAATTATTGAGGTCTACATTCACAAAAAAACAAAAATTAAGTTTAAAATAAGTTATATTTTTGAATAAAAATTATATTTTTGCGCAATTAATAAATTTATAGATGGCAACATATAAAAAAAGAGGAAATAAGGCAAATAAAGCTAATAAAGCTAACATAGAAGATCAAAGTACCGCAGCTGAAGTTTTTAATACCTTAGATGAAACGGCATCAAGATCAGAACAATGGGTTGAAAAGAATCAAAAAGTTATTTTTGGTGGATTAATAGCAATTGCAGTAATTATTGTAGCGTTTTTGGCCTACAATAAATATGTGTTGGAGCCAAAAGAAATTGAAGCGGCTGATGAACTTGCGTACCCAAAGAAATATTTTGAACAGGCTCAGAATACAACTATAGCAATTGATTCACTTTATAACTTGAGTTTAAACGGCGCAGATGGAAAATATGGCCTTATTGATATTGCTGATAATTATAGCAGCACCAAAGCAGGAAATCTAGCCAAATATATGAGCGGTATAGCTTATTTAAAAACTGGTGATTATGAAAATGCAATAAAATATTTAAGTGATTTCTCTTCAGATGACGATATGTTAGGTGCTTTAGCTTTAGGTAATATCGGTGATGCATTTGTTGAAATCAATCAAAACGAAGATGCATTACAATATTATTTAGATGCTGCAAGTATTAAGGATAATAATTTCACTTCTCCTTTATACCTTTTTAAAGCCGGAATTATTGCGATGGAATTAAAGGAATATAGTAAAGCAGAAGGTTATTTTGAAAAAATTAAAGATAATTATTCTAAATCAGAAGAAGCAAAAAATATCAATATCTATATCCAAAGAGCAAAATTTGCCAATAAATAAAAGCTTATAAATTATGGCTACAACCAATTTATCGGCATATGATAAAAACACCATCCCAAATGCGAAAAATTATCGATTTGGGATTGTTGTTTCAGAGTGGAATGAAGAGATTACTAATAACTTAAAAGTTGGAGCTTTTGAAACCCTCATTAAAAACGGTGCTATAGAGAAAAATATAACAATTATACATGTACCGGGTAGTTATGAGCTAATTTATGGGTGTAAACATCTAATAAAAAATCAAGAATTAGATGCCTTAATTGCCATTGGCAATGTAATACAAGGAGAAACAAAGCATTTTGATTTTGTTTGCGATGCTGTTACTCAAGGCATTAAAGATCTAAATCTTCAATTTGATGTACCAACCATTTTTTGTGTATTAACTGACAATACCAAACAACAATCTATTGATCGCTCAGGGGGTAAACATGGTAATAAAGGTATTGAATGTGCAGTTGCAGCGATAAAAATGGCCGCTTTGAAAAATAATCACCATTAAGGCTGGCTGATAATTTCTTTTACACTTAATTTTCTTTTAACATAACTTTATTTGAATAGCTAATCTTATTTGATTAATTTTGTTTGTGCCAATTAATTGAAATGCCATGTTTGGAAACGCTTTTAAGCCAAGAGCTCATTACGTATTTGATTATAAACCTCGTTATTATGACGAGCGTAAAGAACGTTTGGAAAAAATAAAAAAGAAATACAAAAATAAAGAAGAGACATCTGAAGATATTCCAAATATTACACTAAGCAAAGACAATCTTAAATCTGAATGGCATCGTCATAAAAAGATTTCATCAAGTGGAGGTGTTAATCGCAGGCTTGCCATAATCATTGCTATTTTAGTTGGTATTTTAGCCTATTTTTTTGAATTGCATAAATTATTTTAATGCTAGATTTTATTCAATTACTTCCTGACAATGTAGCCAATCAAATTGCAGCTGGAGAAGTGGTTCAACGACCCGCTTCTGTGGTCAAAGAATTGCTTGAAAATGCCGTGGATGCCAATGCAACCGAAATAAATCTGGTTGTAAAAGATGCAGGGAAAACTTTGATTCAAGTGATTGATAATGGTGTTGGTATGAGCCATACAGATGCTCGTTTAGCTTTTGAGCGCCATGCAACTTCAAAAATAAAAACGGCTAATGATTTATTTAACATCCATACCAATGGGTTTAGAGGAGAAGCTTTAGCTTCAATTGCTGCAATAGCACATGTTACTTTAAAAACTAAAAGAGAAAATGAAGAATTAGGAAGCCAAATAAAAATAAATGGTGGTGAAATTCTTTCTCAAAATATGATATCAACACCTAAAGGATCCAGTTTTGAAATTAGGAATCTTTTTTACAATATTCCGGCCCGTCGCAATTTCTTAAAATCTAATGCGGTGGAAACACGTCATATCATTGACGCATTTCAAAGAGTTGCTTTTGCTTACCCAAATATTACATTTAGTCTATATCATAATGAAAACGAAATATACAACTTACCATTCGGTAAGACGGACCAAAAATCCGGAAACTTGCGTCAAAGAATCGTTAACATATTAGGAGCTAATTCAAATGAAAAATTAGTACCAATTAATGAAGAAACTGAAATCTTAAAAATTGAAGGATTTATTACCAAACCAAATTATTCGAAAAAAAAACGTGGAGAACAGTTCTTTTTTGTCAATAATAGATTTATCAAAAGCCCTTATTTGCACCATGCTGTTGTAAGTGCATTTGAAGGTTTATTAAATCATGGATATCACCCTTCATACTTTTTATACTTAACCGTACCGCCAAAAAGTATCGACATCAATATTCATCCAACCAAAACTGAAATCAAATTTGATAATGATAGAGATCTATATGCTATTATCCGTTCAACTATTAAACACAGCATAGGGCAATACAGTGTTGCACCAGTTCTAGATTTTGACAGAGATTCTACCCTCGACACTCCTTATTCCTATAAAAATAAAGACTTGGGTAAAACTCCGATTATTGATGTGGATTCTGACTTTAACCCATTTAAATCAGATAATATATCTAATGTAACAAGTGGTAAAACCGGATTTAATATTAAAAACCATGAAGTTAAGGCTAACTGGGAATCTTTATATGTGAATACTAAAGAAGAAAGTAAAATTATAGATAATATTGAGGTCGAAGCAGAGAATATAAGTCAGATGCTTTTTGATGAAACCAAAGAAACTACTTATCATACTACTTATCAAATTCACCAAAAATATATTACAAGTTCAATTAAATCAGGTATTGTTCTGATTGATCAAAATCATGCACATCAGCGCATCTTATATGAAGAATTTTTGGAGAAATTAACAACAGATGGGTTTGGCAATCAACAATTATTGTTTCCTTTAAAAATTGGCTTAAGCAAAACAGATATCGAAATTATAAGCGAAATTAATTTGGATTTGCAAAGTGCCGGGTTTCATTTTTCAAAAATATTAGATGATGCTATTGTATTGGATTGTATTCCTGTCACGATTTCTGAAAGTGAAGTTATTGGAATCCTAGAGAAATTAATTGATGATATTAAAAATGAAATTCCAGATGCTAGTTTTAGTCAAATCGATACAATTGCCAAGAGTTTGGCAAAAAGCTTATCGATAAAATCAGGAACCGAATTAAATCACCAAGAACAAGATGATATTTTAAATAGGTTATTTATTTGTAAGGAACCAAACTTTTCACCATTTGGTAAAAAAACGTATATTACACTAACGCTTAAAGAATTAGAAGATAAATTTAATTGATTGAATACTATGGGAAGAATTACAGATGCTGTTAAACATTTAATCATATTAAATGTTATTTTTTTTATTGCCAGTTCAATGTTTGGTATAAACTTGTCCAATTGGTTGGCACTTTATTTTCCACAAAATGAACACTTTGGATTTTGGCAATTTGTTAGCCATATGTTCATGCATGGAGGGTTTATGCATATACTTTTTAATATGTATGCCCTTTGGGCATTTGGTTCACCATTAGAACAAATGTGGGGAAGGAATAAATTCTTTTTTTTCTATTTTTCTGCTGGGATTGGTGCCGGATTAATTTACACGGCAGTGAATTATTTTCAATTTAACAATATCTATAATGAAGTGATCAATGCAGGTGTTCAAAATGTTGAAATTGAAAAATTATTAAAAACAGGTAGTTATAATACTGGAATTTTAGAGCTAATTTCAGAAAAAAAACTATCAGATTTATATCAAATATATAATATTCCTGCTGTTGGAGCTTCCGGAGCAATTTATGGTGTTTTAGTTGCATTTGGCATGACTTTTCCAAATGCAAAATTGGCACTGATTTTCTTACCAGTACCTATTGCTGCAAAATATTTTATTCCGGTTTTAATTGGTTTGGATCTATTTTCAGGTGTAACAGGATTTTCACTATTTGGTGGAGGAATTGCCCATTTTGCCCATGTTGGTGGAGCCATTATAGGTTTCATCATGATGAAATATTGGCAGAAGAACCAATTCAAAAGATGGAATTAATAAAAAATAATTATTTGTGATTAATTGGATAAATAATATTAAACAAAAATATTTAAACGGAAATATTGTTCAACAAATTATTTTTGTCAATATTATTGTTTTTATTCTAACTTACTTGTTAAATACACTTTCTTTCTTGTTGAATTTTGATGAGAATTTTATAATTAACTGGTTTGCCCTAAGACCTAATTTTGATACCTTAATATTAAAGCCCTGGACAATATTTAGCTATGGGTTTTTACATGGAGGCTTTTTCCATATTTTATTCAACTTGCTCTTTTTATATTATTTCGGTAATTTATTTTTGGATTTTTTTAGTCGAAAACAATTTTTAACCTATTATTTTCTTGGGATTATTTCTGGAGGATTTATTTATATGCTGAGCTATAATTATTTACCAGCTTTAAAAACTCAGGAAACAGTTTTAGTAGGTGCTTCTGCAGGTGTAACTGCAATTCTAATTGGTATTGCAAGTCATATTCCACATTATGCTTTAAGATTTCAATTCATAGGAAATATTAAATTGTTGTATATTGCTATTGCCTTTGTTGCTTTAGACATTATTCAAATTCCCAATGGAAATGCCGGAGGTCATCTGGCCCACTTAGGCGGTGCTCTCATAGGTTATTTGTTAACAACCAAATTGCAGCAAGGTTCAGGTCTTATTTATTGGATTGAAGGTTTGTTCGTTCATAAAAAACAAAAGCCATTAAAAACGGTTTATAAAAACAAAAATGGTTCAAAAACGAAAACAGGTAATCCTAAAGATCAGCAAGCTAAAATTGACAAAATTCTAGATAAAATTAGTAAATCAGGTTATGAAACACTGACCAAAGAAGAAAAAGACTTTTTGTTTAAAGTTGGTAAAAATTAATTAATATATTCCCCTCTTGAAAAATTTAACCTTTTTAAATAAAATTATTTTTATTATCAATAATGTACTGGCATTATTGTTTTTCGCTTCGTTTATTTTACCTTATATTTCACCTAAGACTTTCCCATTATTATCTGTATTAAGTCTTGCCGTACCATTATTAATCTTTCTTCATATACTTTTTATTTTGTACTGGTGGATAATAGGAGTAAAAAAACAATTCTTACTTTCTGCTTTATGCATTGTTCTGGCAATTAGTTTTTCATTTTTCCCATATAAATTCAAAGGGAAAAATGTTATAAGTGGTAGTAGTTTTTCTGTAATGAATTTTAACGTAAGGATATTTAATCGCTATCAATGGATTGACGATAAAAATGTCCCATCTAAAATTTCTGATTTTATTCATCAAAATAATCCCGATATATTAACCGTTCAGGAATACCATCCTTCAAAAGAAATCAGCATAAATTATCCATACCAATATGTAGAATTAAAGGGAAATAAACATAATTTCGGTCAGGCAATTTTTTCTAAATTTAAAATTATAAATAAAGGCTCTTTAGATTTTAGCAAATCGTCAAACAATGCAATTTTCGTCGATATTCTTAAAAATAATGATACTATCAGGATATATAATTTGCATTTAGAATCTTATGGGATAAAACCAAAAAATGTAGATTTAGCTGAATTGGATGAAAAAGAATCCAAAAAATTATTATTTAGACTTACCAAATCATTTACTAAACAACAATCGCAAGTTGAACAATTTATCAGTCATAAAAATAATTGTAATTATAAGATTATTATTTCAGGCGATTTGAACAATACAGCATTCTCATGGGCTTATCATAATGTTAAAGGAAATTTAAAGGATACTTTTTTAGAAGCCGGTAAAGGTTTTGGGAAAACATACTCCTTTAATAAATATCCGCTAAGAATTGATTTTATATTGGTAGATGAAAAATTTAACGTTAACCAACATCAAAATTTTGATATAAATCTATCCGATCATGAACCAATTTTAACCAAATTAAGTTATTGATTTATCAAATAAATCCCCTTATAAAATTATTTAGAACTTTCAAATCCATAATCTTTTTCAACTAAACAAATCCTAACCTTAAAGGCCTTATACCAAATCTTTTTGCCTTTTTTCTGCACAATTCTATGTTCAGATTGCATCTTCCAATTTTTGATATTTTCTAAAGAGTCCCAGTAAGAAACGGTAATTCCAATTTCGTTTCTTGCAGATTCAACTCCTAAAAATCCTTTTTGCTTATTGGCCATCTCTACCATTTGATTAGCGGTTTTATCATATTCCTCATCTTTGTTTTTTCTTATTGAAGTAAAGATCACCGCATAATATGGTGGTTTTGGTGTATTTGAAATCATAAATTTATGTATTTTTGCATTTTCTAAAGATACACGAATGATGAATGAAAAAAAAGTTGCATTTTACACTTTAGGTTGTAAATTGAATTTTTCTGAAACTTCAACAATTGCAAGAGATTTTCAAGGCGAAGGTTTTGAAAGAGTTTCATTTGATGAAAAAGCTGATATCTATGTTATCAATACTTGTTCTGTAACGGATAATGCGGATAAGAGATTTAAAACTATCGTCAAATCGGCATTAAGACAAAATGAAAATGCTTTTTTGATCGCCATAGGATGTTACGCCCAATTAAAACCACAACAATTAGCTAATGTTGAAGGTGTTGATTTGGTATTAGGTGCAACTGAAAAATTTAAAGTAACAGATTATATTAACGATTTAAGTAAAAACGAAATTGGTAAAGTTCATTCTTGCGAAATTGATGAAGCCGATTTTTACGTAGGCTCCTACTCCATTGGCGACAGAACCAGGGCATTTTTAAAAGTTCAGGATGGATGTGATTATAAATGTACCTTTTGTACAATTCCTTTAGCAAGAGGAATTTCACGTAGTGATACTCTAGAAAATGTTTTAAAAAGCGCCAGAGAAATTTCAGAAAAGGGCATCAAAGAAATTGTTCTAACAGGGGTAAATATAGGTGATTATGGAAAAGGTGAGTTCGGAAATAAGAATCATCAACATACTTTTTTTGAATTGGTAAAAAAATTAGATAATATACAGGCAATTTATCGATTGCGTATATCATCTATAGAACCAAATTTATTGAATAATAAAACAATTGATTTTGTAGCCCAATCAAAGTGCTTTGTGCCTCATTTTCATATTCCACTACAAAGTGGCAGCAATAATCTTTTAAAGTTAATGAAACGACGCTACAATAGAGAGCTTTATGCAGATAGAATAGATCATATTAAGAAATCAATGCCAAATGCATGTATTGGTGTTGATGTAATTGTTGGATTCCCTGGAGAAACAGATGAGCTTTTTTTAGAAACCTATAATTTTATTAATGAATTGGATATTTCTTACTTACATGTATTTACATATTCTGAGCGTCCTAATACTGAAGCAGTTAAAATGAAGGGAGTCGTGCCTCAAATTGTAAGATCAAAACGAAGTAAAATGCTCCGCGGTTTATCCGTTAAAAAAAGAAGGGCTTTTTATGAGAGTCAGTTGGGTAAAGACCATAAGGTACTATTTGAAGGAGAAAACAAAAGTGGGTATATTCATGGGTTCACAGAAAATTATGTTAAGGTTAAAACTCCCTGGAATCCCGAATTAGTCAATACAATTCACCCTATTAAATTAACAAGTATTGATAAAGATGGAATAGTTAGATTTGATTGGTTGAAAGAAGCTATTTTAGCTTAAAATTAACATATGGACTCTTATTTTACATTTGCAATTTTAATTTTTACTTCATTTTTCACATTGATAAATCCTTTAGGCACAATGCCTATTTTTATGTCAATGACGAAAACATTAAGCAATGAAAAACGTAAAAGTACTGCTAAAAAGGCAAGTATAGTTGCATTTATTACCATTATAGCCTTTGCTTTTTCAGGGCAAGTTTTATTTAAATTTTTTGGAATTTCCATTAACAGTTTTAGAATTGTAGGAGGTGTCATTTTTTTTGCCATGGGTTGGGATATGCTACAGGCAAAATTGGGCCAAATAAAACATACAGATGATGAAAGTAAAATAGATGCATATGTTGATGATATTTCAATTACTCCTCTCGCTATACCCATGATTTGCGGACCTGGAGCAATAACAAATGCCATAATATTAATGGAAGATTCAGATACCATAATCATGAAAACAATTTTAATTTCAGTTATATTTGTTGTTTTATTTTTCACCTATTTAATTTTAATCGGTGCTAGTAAAATAACGGATAAACTTGGTGAAACCGGCAATAAAGTAATGATGAGGCTAATGGGACTGATCGTAATGGTTATCGCTGTTGAATTTTTCTTTAGTGGATTGAAACCTATAATTTTATCGATAATAAATGCTTAAGAGCTCAGGTATAATACATGTTTATTTCATGCCGGGATTGGCTGCTAGTTCAAAAATATTTGAATATATCAGATTACCTTCCGATAAGTTTGAGCTTCATTATTTAGACTGGCTGATACCTGAATCTCAAGAAGAGAGTTTAGAGAAATATACGCAAAGATTATGTCAAAAAATTAAATATAGAAACCCGGTTTTGATTGGGGTTTCCTTTGGAGGTATAATTGTTCAGGAAATAAGCAAACATATAGCGACCAAAAAAGTAATTATCATATCAAGTATAAAAAATAAAGAAGAGTTTCCTAAAAGGCTAAAATTTCTTAAAAAAACGAAAATCTATAAATTATTTCCATCTAAAAAAATTGCTGCAATTGATGATTTTTCAAATTATAACTTTAATAATTCATTTAAAAAAAAGACAGATCTTTACAATAAATATATGGACGTAAGAAATGAAAAATACTTAAATTGGGCTATACATCATGTTCTGCATTGGGATTCTGAAAATAATGAACAAGATATTATTCATATTCATGGTAGCGATGATGAGATTTTTCCGATTAAACATATAAACAAGTGTATTGAAATAAAAGGGGGCGGTCACGCGATGATAATTACAAAAGCGAAAAGGATTAATGCTATTTTGCAAGAAATAATTTTATAATTATGATTATTGAAAATACTTTTATTAAGGATTTGATACTAATAACACCCAATGTTTTTAGTGACGACAGAGGGTATTTTATGGAATCATATAATCAAAAAAAAATAGATAAGGTAATAAACACAAAATTTGTTCAAGACAATGAATCCCTGTCTCAAAAAAATGTTTTAAGAGGTTTACATCTTCAAAAGCCTCCTTTTGCACAAGCAAAATTAATAAGAGTTATTCATGGTAGTATACTGGATGTGGCAGTTGATCTACGAAAAGATTCTGAAACATATGGCAAACATTTTAAACATATTTTAAGTGGTGAAAATAAAAAACAATTGTACATTCCGATAGGATTTGCCCACGGATTTTTATGTTTGGAAAATAACACTATACTTAATTATAAATGTTCTGAATATTATCAATCCAAAAGTGAAGCCTCAATATTTTGGAATGATAGTGATCTAAATATTGATTGGGGAATTAATAACCCAATTTTAGCCGAAAAGGATCAATTTGCCGAAAAATTTATTACATTTGAAAACCCCTTTTAATTTTTAAATTTTTCGTTATGAATAAAGCTCCACGTTTTGTTGTTCTTGCTAGTATTATAATTATTGGTTTCTTTTTTATGAATGCTGAAAAATCAACAAATAAAAAAGAAAATACACAAAAAATAAGTATCGACTCTTCAAAAAGTACGAGTTCAACTTATCAAATCAGAGCATTAAAAATACCTAAAAATTTAAGTTTTGCCGGTGAAAAAGTTCAATTGAACAAAACAGATATTAAAGAACGCGTTGATCGTGAACTTTTGGTAAATACTTACTGGCAATCAAATGCGCTCCTCTGGTTTAAAAGAACACATAAATATTTTCCGGTTATTGAACCAATATTAAAAGAAAAAGGTGTTCCTGATGACTTTAAATATTTAGCTGTTATTGAAAGTGATTTAAGAAATGTAACTTCTCCGGCGGGTGCTAAAGGCATGTGGCAAATGTTAAAAGGTGCAGCAAGAGAAAATGGTTTAGAGGTCAATGATAATGTTGACGAGAGATATCATTTAGAAAAGGCAACCAGGGCTGCTTGTGATTATATAATCCGTGCAAAAGAAAGGCTTGGTAGCTGGACCCTGGCTGCTGCAGCTTATCACGCTGGGAACTTCGGTATTGAGAAAAGACTAAAAGATCAAAATGTCAATAATTATTATGATGTATTAGCCGGAGAAAATACCGAAAGATATATCCCAAGAATTGTTGCAGCTAAAGAAATTTTAAGCAATCCAGAAAAATATGGCTTTATATTTGATGATGAAGATCTATATAATTTCAAGCCCAGTTATACGGTAAAAGTTGATACTGCAATAACAAATATAGCTCTGTTTGCTAATAACTTTAACACTAATTATAAGGAGTTAAAAATGTATAATCCATGGCTACGTGAGAACAAACTAAATAATAAGTCAAGAAAAGAATACGAAATTAAAATTCCAAATTAATAATCTTAATGTCAAAATCATTCATTTTTATTTTTATATTAATATTGACTACATGTGATAATGAAAATGAAATTCAAGATTATCCCGACTGTATGCAAGAGGTTATTGATAATTATTTAAACAACTATCCAATACCTGAGTCAAAACCTGCGACTATTAGTAAGTATAAATACAAAAATCAAGAATTATATATTTTTGATCCTGGTTCCGGATTTGCGGATTGGCTTTTTTCTGCTGTAAATAAAAACTGTATAGTTGTATGTGAATTTGGTGGAATAGCTGGAATTCAAACATGCAGTGATTGGGATTCCGAGGCAAAATTCATTAAAATAGTTTGGAAAGATAAACGTTGATATTTATGGAGAAATTAAGAAAATTATAATCTGAATAATCAAAATATAAAATCCTCAAGATCTTTTCTTGAATTTTCAAATTCACCAATGATATCAGTAACAATTTCTTTCGCCGGTTTAATTTGATGAATCAAGCCTGCAATTTGCCCAATTTCCAATTCACCATTGATTAAATCTCCTTCAAACATTCCCTTTTTTGCTCTGGCTCGTCCTAATAAATTCTTGAGTTGTTCTATACTTGGGTTCTGTAGATAGAGGTCTTGAACTTCCTCATAAAAACTGTTTTTGATCAATCTAACAGGGGTCAATTCTTTCAAAGTCAAATGTGTTCCACCATCTTTCGTTTGTACAACTGTCTTTTTAAAATTAATATGCGCAGAAGATTCTTCACTAGCAACAAACCTGCTTCCAATTTGAACACCATCTGCACCCAATATCATTGCCGCAAGCATACCTCTTCCAGATGCAATTCCACCGGCAGCTATTAATGGAATTTCAATTTTTTCTTTAACCATTGGTATTAAAGTTAAAGTAGTAGTTTCTTCCCTTCCATTATGACCACCCGCCTCAAATCCTTCTGCAACAATAGCATCAACGCCAGCTTCTTGTGATTTCAAAGCAAATTTCACACTACTAACCACATGTACAACCCTAATACCATGATCTTTTAAAAAGGATGTATATAATTTAGGATTACCCGCAGATGTAAATACAATTTTCACCTTTTCTTCTATAATAATTTGAAGAATTTCATCCATATCAGGATAAAATAAAGGGATATTGACACCAAATGGTTTACGAGTTGCTTTTTTACATTTTTTAATGTGCTCTTTCAAAACATCAGGATACATGGATCCGGTTCCTATTAATCCTAAACCTCCTGCATTACTAACCTCTGAAGCGAGTTTATAACCACTAACCCAAACCATGCCGGCTTGAATAATTGGATATCTAATTTTAAAAAGTGAGGTAATTCTATTTTCCATTTAATTCAAATTCAAAACAAAAGTAATCAATACAAACAAATTAAAATATTTAATTAATTTCATTCCATTCATTTAACCATGTTACTAAGAATTATTATTTTTAACCAGTAACAAATATTATAATGATGAATTTTAACGAAGAGACTCTTGATCCTGAAAATTGGGATGAAGCAAAAGAAATAGCACATAAAATGATAGATGATGCTATTGATTATTTAAAAAATGTTAGAGAACGGCCTGTTTGGCGAGAAATGCCAAAGGATGTTGAAGACAGTTTTAAAACATTTTTACCCAAAGACCCTTCAGATCTAAAAGATGTTTACAATAAATTTGTCGAAAATGGTTACAACTACCCTATGGGAAATGTACATCCCCGTTTTTGGATGTGGTATATGGGAGCAAGCAATTTTACTGGTGCCATGGGTGATTTTATGGCAGCAATTATTGGTTCAAACCTTGGAGGTGGAAATCATGCTGCTGCCAGAATTGATGATCAGGTTGTAAATTGGTGCAAGGAAATGGTTGGTTTTCCTGACTCAGCTAGTGGAACATTAGTTAGTGGTGGTTCTATGGCAAATATAATCTGTTTAACCGTTGCAAGAAATATGATAGCAGATATAGATGTACGTGATAAAGGAGTTGCAGAAATTACAAAACCGCTTAGATTTTATAGTTCGGATCAAGTACATGGCTGTCATCAAAAAGGTTTAGAAATTTTAGGCTTGGGAAATAAGGCTTTGAAAAAAATAAAATCAAACAAAAATTATGAAGTTGATATTGAAGCATTAAAAAGTGCCATTAAAAAAGATAAAGAGAACGGTTTAAAACCAGCTTGTATTATTGCCAATGCTGGCACTGTGAATACAGGGGCAATTGACAACATTAAAGCCATTCACGAAATTTGTAAAAAAGAAAAAATGTGGTTCCATGTAGATGGATGTATAGGTGCCTTGATAAACATTGCGCCAAAATATAAACATTTAGTTTCAGGAATGGAAATGGCAGATTCTATTGCTCTGGATCCTCATAAATGGCTGCATGCACCGTTTGAGGTTGGATGTGCCATTATAAGAAACAAACATGATCATTTTGATTCGTTTTCAACATCTGCTGAATACCTGGAAGGAACTAAAAAAGGGATTCCGGCAGCTAAATGGTTACATAACTATGGTATGCAAATTTCAAGAGGATTCAGAGCTTTAAAAGTTTGGATGGCTATTCAGGAACATGGAATTGTAAAATTTGGAAGGTTGATCGATCAAAATATCGAACAGGCCTTCTATCTTACTAATTTAATAAAAAATAACAATAAATTTGAATTATCAGCTCCAACCAAAATTAATATTGTGAGTTTTAGATTTATAGTTGAGGATAAATCTGAAGAAGAGATTAAAGAAATTAATATGGAAATCATGTTACGATTACAAGTAGAAGGTATAGCAGCCTTATCTGATACGACGGTTCATGGTAATCACTGTTTAAGAGTTGCTATTTGCAACCACAGAACTAAAATATCAGATCTGGATCTTCTTGTTAATCAAATGGCCCAATTGGGCGACATAATTATAAATGAATAATTTATTAAAAACTATATTGCTAACAGCATTGGCTTTAATCGCTTTTGCAGCGAATTCTGTGCTTTGCAAAATGGCCTTAGGCGAAAATGCTATTGATGCTTCGGGTTTTACAATTATAAGACTGTTATCGGGCGCAATTGTCCTGCTGGCTATAGTAAGATTAAAAAAAAATAAAAGTACTTCCACTAAAAAAGGAAGTTGGTTTTCAGGTTCAATGCTATTTTTATATGCTATTGCATTTTCCTTTGCTTATAATTCATTAGACACCGGTACAGGGGCACTTATATTGTTTGGTGCCGTACAAATTACTATGATCACTATTTCAATAATTAAAGGAAATCGCTTGCTTTTTACTGAATGGCTTGGTGTAATTATAGCTTTTTTTGGATTTGTTTATTTGATCCTACCGGGAGTAACAGCCCCCTCAATTAAAGGTTTTGTTCTAATGACATCAGCCGGTATGGCATGGGGAATATATACCCTTAATGGGAAGCAATCGAAAAACCCGCTAATGGATACAACATTTAATTTTATCAGAACAATTCCTTTTTTAATCGTTTTATTAATCCTTGCTTTTAAACATGTTAATCTTACTTATGAAGGAATTTGGTTAGCAGTTATATCAGGAGGTGTTACTTCGGGTATAGGGTATACCATCTGGTATATGGCTCTAAAAGATCTAACGGAAACACAAGCGGCTGTAGTTCAATTACTTGTTCCGGTAATTGCTGCTTTTGGAGGTGTTATATTTATATCAGAATCTATTACCCAACGTTTATCAATTGCATCTCTTTTGATACTTGGCGGTATTTTAATTGTTGTTTTAGGTAAGAAATACTATATTAAAAATTAATATCTATGAAATAACTCCTGATCCCAGTATTTCATCATCTTTATACCAGGCAACAAACTGACCTTCAGTTATGGCAGATTGTGCATTATCAAAAGACACATATAAACCTTTTTTTGTTTTATATAAAGTAGCTTTTTCAAGAGATTGACGATACCGGATTCTGGCTTTAACTTGCATTTCTTGACCAACCGACAGCTCCAAATCTTGTCTGATCCAATGGACTTCTTCATTGGTTACAAAAAGGACATTACGATACAAACCAGGATGATTTTTACCTTCACCTGTATAAATAACATTATCTATAACATCAGTTTCAATCACAAAAAGTGGCTCTACAGTTCCTCCAACGGCAAGTCCTTTTCGTTGTCCTTTTGTAAAATAATGGGCCCCTTGATGTTTACTCACAATTGCACCATCATTTAAATTATAAGTGTACTTTCTACCGTAATATTCTAACTTATCCTCTCTATTTCCAAAGTTTGGCACTTCTTTATTGTATATAGGTGAATCATCTGGAATTTGCACAATTAGTCCTTCTTTTGGTTCCAATTTTTGTTGTAAAAATTCTGGCAACCTTACCTTACCGATAAAACACAATCCCTGGGAGTCTTTTTTTTCGGCAGTAACTAAATTCAACTTTGTTGCAATTTCTCTAACTTCGGGCTTGGTTAATTCACCAATTGGAAATAATGATTTTGCTAATTGTTCTTGTGATAACTGACATAAAAAATAGGATTGATCTTTATTATTATCAAAGCCGCTAAGTAATCTATAAATTTCATTTCCATTTTTTTCAAATTTTGATTTACGGCAATAATGCCCTGTTGCGACGAAATCAGCTCCCAAATCCATTGCGATTTTCATAAAAACATCAAATTTAATTTCTCTATTGCATAAAACATCAGGGTTTGGCGTTCTTCCAATTTCATATTCTTTAAACATATAATCAACAATACGATCTTTGTACTGTTCACTTAAATCAACAACCTGAAATGGTATTCCTAATTTTTCTGCAACAAGCATTGCATCATTACTATCTTCTAACCATGGACATTCATTAGAAATTGTTACTGAATCATCATGCCAATTTTTCATGAATAAGCCTATTACATCATAGCCTTGCTTTTTTAATAAATAAGCAGCAACACTCGAATCAACTCCACCGGAAAGTCCTACAACAACTCTTTTCATTTCTAAAAAAATAAGAGTTTGCAAAGTTAGTGAAAGTTTTAAGAAAATAAAGTTGTAATAAAATTATTAAGATGTAGAAATACATCTAAAGTTTCAATGCAAAATTAATATATTTTGCTTATCAAGTAGTCTAATCTTCTTTTTTAGGCTTTATTGCAGGTTGCTCAGTACTCACTAATTCTCCATCAACATAATTCTCCCAGGTACCAACTCGTAAATCATTTTTATAGGGTCCCTTTTTTATCAGGTCTCCAGTTTTTCTACTGTAGTATATTGCCATACCATTTAGCATTCCGCCGACATAATTAAAATCTTGGTATAAAAACCCTTTTATAGAATATTTCTTATAATTTCCATCTTGAAGTCCGTTTTTATAAAATGTGATCTCTGTAGGTTCACCACTGATATAAAATGTTTTATATTCTCCTTCAAGTTTTCCATTTTTATAATTTTCTTCGCTCATTATAGATTTGCCATCTGGATGATAGTACAACCATTTCCCTTCTCTTTTCTTACCATTCATTTTTCCTTCACTTTCTAATATTCCAGAAGGTGTAAAAAATTGAACCTCAGCAAAATCACCGGTATCATGGTATTTTTTAATAAGTATCGGATTATCAGAATTCGAAGCTGAATAATATTTAAACACACCTATTTCCTTCCCATGATTAAAATTACCCACGTATCTTATTCTATCATTGCCATAAAATTTTTTCCATACGCCATGCCTATTTCCATTATCATCAAATTGATTAATATTGCCTTGTGCCATTACAGAAAAAACACAAGCAGTAAAGAATATAAATATGAATAATTTATGCATAACAATATGTATAACTAAAAAAATAAAATTTTGTTGTTTTCAAAAGCAATTCTGTTATAAATTTAGAATGGTAAAAATAAAAATAATTTTTAATAATTTTCCATGCAAAAGAAAATAAACTAAATCTAACTTTTAGTAATTCATTTAATCTTTATAATATTACAAATATACACCTGTAAGGTTTACTTGTTTTATAATACTATTAATACTCTAATTTGAAAGATAAATCAAATATAACTGTACCAATTCATTATAAAAACCGGTTTAATAAATTAAAGAATAATTTTAATCTAAACTTCTGATGAAAAAAATTATTTTAATATCAATGTTATTGATAACGATAATAGGATACGCACAAACTCATGTTTATGATATTAGTTCAAGAAACAAACATCTTGGAAATTTAACTGTTAATAGAACAAAAGTTAATGACGTATATCAAATTGAAGCAGTTAGTAATGTGAATTTTAAATTTTTTATAAAGATTGTCTTAAGCTACAAATTGAATTGTACCTATAAAGAAAATGAGTTGCTTTTTAGCTCGGTAACAACTTATGTTAACGGCAAAGTCAATTCAACTTTAAAAACTGAAAAACAAGATCAATTTTATGAAGTAACAAAAAATGGTCGTTCATCAAAGTATATAGATAATATTGGAATGTCAGGTGCTTTGTCCTACTATGAAGAACCTTTAAATATGTCAACAATTTACTCTGATTTTTATGGATATGATAAAAACCTGGAGTTAATAGGCCCACACGTCTATAAAGTTACAAATCCAAAAAACGGACAAATCAGTGAGTATTATTATGAAGATGGAATACTAAAAAAAGCCATTATTCATCATTTTTTAATGACATTTAAACTTCAACTCGTATCACAAATTTAAAAATATTTTTATTTTTGATGTTCAATTGAATAATAATGCGCGAATCAAATTTTTGGTTTTATACCATAATGATACTGGTAATTGGGCATATTTTAGCAGGATTTATCTATTTAATGATTAAATTATCTCCAAAGAAAAAGGATAATCACAAAGGCAATGAACAAAAATGATTTAATTATTAAAATTATTGCTATTAAAAATGCCAAAAGAGTTTATAGAGATGCCGCTGCTGAATTTGTAATTCAAAATGATGAGGTATTTTCTTATTTATTAGAATTGGTATTCGAAATTAGCTCTAAAGAAGCCATTAAATCTGCTTGGGTGTTAGAGTTGGTGTGCCAAGAAAATGTATTATTGATGGGCAATCACCTTAATTTATTTATAAATAATTTAAATAGAATAAAGGAAGAAAGTGCTTTAAGACCTTTAGCCAAAGTTTGCTCATTTATTGCTAAATCACACCAAAACAATGAACTTGAATTAAAAAAAGATCAAATAGATAAAATCATTGAAGTTAACTTTGATTGGCTTATTGATAACCATAAGGTTGCAACTCAAGTTTTTGCCATGGATACATTATATATTCTAGGTAAAGAATATAATTGGGTACATATCGAATTAAAACTAATTTTAGAGAAGAGTTTTTCTGCAGGAAGTGCTGGATATCAAAGTCATGCAAAAAGAATATTGCAAGAATTAAATTAAATTGAGATCAATGAGTCATCATTAGAATGGAATAATTCATAAATGATTAAAAGTGATAACCAAATTTTAAGCAAGCTCAAGATTGCCTTATATCCTTCCAATTTTAAATCTATATTATTAATATTTTATCTAAAAATTAACTTATTTTTGATGCTTATTTAAAACATCATTCAAATGATTTTAACAAGCTTAAATGCAATATCTCCAATTGATGGAAGATACCGAAGCAAAATTGAATATTTAGCTCAGTTTTTTTCAGAAGAAGCATTAATAAAATATCGTGTAAAAGTTGAAATTGAGTATTTTATTGCGCTCTGCGAAATTCCATTACCTCAACTAAAAAAGTTTGACAAGCTAATGTTTAAAGACTTGAGAAACATTTATATTGATTTCACTTCTAATGATGCCCAAAAAATAAAAGACATTGAGAAAGTTACCAATCATGATGTTAAAGCTGTAGAATATTATATTAAAGAAAAGTTTGATGCTTTAAACTTAGATGTATTCAAAGAATTCATTCATTTTGGATTAACATCTCAAGACATTAATAACACTGCTATTCCACTTAGTATTAAAGATGCCTTTAATAAAGTATATGTCCCCGAATTAAATACTTTATTAATTAAATTAGAAAATTTATCTAATGAATGGGGTGCAATTCCTATGCTGGCAAAAACACACGGTCAACCCGCATCCCCTACCCGATTAGGTAAAGAGATATATGTTTTTGTAGAAAGAATTAAACAACAAGTATCTTTGTTAAATTCTATTCCTTTTGCAGCTAAATTTGGTGGTGCAACAGGAAATTTTAACGCGCATCAGGTTGCTTATCCTAAAAACGACTGGAAAAAATTTGGAATTAATTTTGTTGAAAATATTTTAGATTTACATCACTCTTTCCCTACAACACAAATAGAACATTATGATCATTTGGCAGCATTTTTTGATGCTTTAAAAAGAATCAATACTATTATAATTGATTTAGATAGAGACATTTGGCAATATATCTCAATGAATTATTTTAAGCAACGAATTAAGAAAGGTGAAGTTGGCTCATCAGCTATGCCACATAAAGTGAACCCAATCGATTTTGAAAACAGTGAAGGAAACTTGGGATTAGCGAATGCCATTTTTGAGCATTTATCAGCCAAACTGCCTATTTCCAGATTACAACGTGACTTAACTGATTCAACTGTGTTAAGAAATGTTGGCGTTCCAATTGGGCATACTTTAATAGCTATTAACGCAACTTTAAAAGGTCTTGACAAATTGTTGCTTAATAAAGAAGCTATAGCCAGAGATCTGGAAGATAACTGGGCTGTTGCCGCCGAGGCCATTCAAACCATTTTGCGTCGTGAAGCTTATCCCAATCCATACGAAGCTTTAAAAGGTTTGACAAGAACAAACGAAAAAATCACACAACAATCCATTTCTGATTTTATCGACACATTAAATATAGATGATACTATTAAAAATGAATTAAAATTGATTACTCCTGGTAATTATACTGGTATATAAATCTTAATTCAATAAATTTATTTAAGAGATAATGGAACATTTTATTTCTATTACCTCTTTTTATATATATTTGTTATTATGAATAATTTTACATTTTTATTTTTGCCCATGCTTTTTATTTCCTGTCAGGATCAAGTCAAAACTGTTCCAAATAATTTTAAAACCGGAACTTTTAAAACCGTCCTGGAAGATAGTGAAAATACGTCTTTTGCCATTAGAAACGATAGTATTCAAATAGAGACATACGAAAACAAAAAAGATACCTTTAACATTAAATGGACTAATAATTTTGAATATGTTTTACTGAAGAAAAACCCAAAAAACCTCCTTGATAGTACTCCCTTTCATGTTAAAATAACAGCTGTCAAAAAAAATCATATCGATTCAAAGCATATTATAAAGGTTCTGACATAAAACAAAAAGGAAATGCATATAAAATAGATTAATACCGTTCAAAACAAACTTCATTTAAATGGAAATATTTTTACAAGCTGAAACATGGGTAGCGCTACTCACATTAACTTTTTTAGAAATTGTATTAGGTATTGATAACATCATATTTATTTCAATAGCCGCTGGTAAATTGCCAAAAACCGAAATAAAAAAAGCAACTAATATTGGTTTGTTATTGGCTATGTTGTTTAGAATAATACTTCTGGTTGGTGTTACTCACCTAATAGCGATGAAGGACCCAATTTTTACAATTGATCTGTCTTGGTTGAAGGCTGGTATTTCAGGCCAAAGTATAATATTATTTGCAGGCGGTATGTTTTTATTGTACAAAAGCACACATGAAATTCATCAGAAAGTTGAAGGGATTGAACACGAAACTAAGGAAACAAATAAATTAAAATCATCCTTAACAGCTGTAATTATACAAATTGTATTGATTGATATTGTTTTTTCATTCGATTCTGTTTTAACAGCTGTAGGAATGACTAATGGTGTTAATGGTGCCCTGACAATTATGATCACCGCAGTTTTAGTTTCTATGGTGGTTATGATAATCTTTGCTGTTCCGGTCGGAAAATTTGTAAATAAACATCCATCAATTCAAATGCTTGCTTTATCCTTTCTAATATTAATAGGATTTATGCTGGTAATCGAGAGTGCTCACTTGTCACATGCAGAGGTTTTGGGCCAACATGTTGGTGCAATACCTAAAGGATATTTATATTTTGCAATTGCTTTTTCCTTAGGTGTTGAAGCATTAAATATGAAAGTCAGAAAGAAGAAAGTATAATAACTTCATTATCATTTTATCTTTTAAACATTATACCTCATCTAGTATGAGGTTTTCCGCCTATTACTGTAATTCGGCACAATATAGTTTAAAATATTAATTATCAGTTAGTTATAGTTATGTTTTTTTGAATGAATACAATATTTTCGATAACTTTATGTGCTCTATGTTACTTATAAAAATACCTAATCAGGTTATTTTTGCACTTTTTAAAATCAATTCTTATGATATCTACTAACAATTTAATCAAGAAATATATATACTTTTTATTAGGACTAATCATTATCCCAATATCTACTGGTTTAAACGCACAAACCAAAATAGAAATAAGCTTGGATGATGTTATAATAAAAGCGAAAGAAAATAATAAAGATCTTAAAATATCTCAAAAAGATTATGCAATAGCTAAATCCAATTATGAACAAACAAGAGCGGTTATTTTACCAAAATTAAGCATATCAAACACAAGTACATTTACTAATAATCCGCTTCATGCTTTTGGGTTTAAATTACTACAACAATCGGTTACAGTTCCTGATTTTAATCCTATTCAATTAAATGATCCAGGTCAAGTAGAGAATTTCAATACCAGAATTGAATTATTACAACCAATTATCAATGTTGACGGATGGAAAAAAAGAAAAGCTTCTAATTTACAATTGCAGGCAGCAAATTTACAAACAGAAAGAGTTGGTGACTTTTTAGAATTAGAAGTGATTAAAACCTATATGCAATTACAATTGGCCTATAAGTCAGTAATTGTAATTGAAAAATCTAAAGAGACAGCTATAGAAAATCAAAAGATCGCAAAAAATAGTTTAGATCAAGGTTTAATTCAAAATGCAGATTTTTTGAATGTTGAAATCAGAGTTATCGAAATAGAAAATCAATTGCAATATGTGAATAGTAATGTAATAAACGTATCCGATTATTTAGCATTTTTAATTGGTGAAAACAATGCAGTTATCTTTCAACCAAGTACCGAACTTATTTTGCAAACACTGGCTTTTAATGATGGTATACCTTTAAATCTCAATAGAAACGATATTCAGGCCATGCAGTTTGGTGTTGATGCTCAAGAACAAATTCTTAAGTCATCTAAAATGAATTTTGTACCCAGAGCAAATGCTTTCGCTAACTATGAATGGAACGATGATGAAATTTTTGGTTTTGGTGCCAATAATTACCTTTTCGGATTACAATTATCATGGGATATTTTTGGGGGCTATAAAAATATTGGAAAAATACATTTTGAAAAGGCGCAATTAGAAAAAGCCAATTTGAACAAAGATAATTATATCGAACAAAGCAAATTGGAATTGAATAAGACCAAACGACAATTAAATGATGTTAAAAACAACCTTACTTTATCAAGATTGGCTATGGACCAGTCGGAAGAGGCCTTACGAATAAAATCAGATAGATTTGAACAAGGCCTGGAAAAAACAACGGATCTATTATTTGTTGAAACCCAATTTCAACAAAAAGAATTAGATTTTTTGCAAGCTATATTTAATTATAACTATACGCTTGCCTATTTAAATTTCTTAACTAAATAAAATGATAAAAATGAAATACTCAAACAACCATATGAAGATATTTATACCGGCTTTATTGTTAGCCTTCATACTAGTTAGTTGTGGCGATAAAAATGAAACTGTAATTGATAATTCAAAGCCTGTTAACGTAACAATTGCAACTCCATCAACACAACAAGGAGGGTCATATTTTAGTGCAAGTGGCCAAATTGAAACGGAACAATTTGCAAACATCAGTACCAGAATGATGGGCTATGTTTCTAAAGTACATATTAAAGTAGGTGATAAAGTTAGAAAAGGGCAACTATTAATAAATATCAACAATACAGACATTGAAGCAAAAAGAGCCCAGGCCAATGCAGGTCTGATCCAAGCGGAGGCCAGATTTAATATTGCGGCAAAAGATTATGAACGTTTTAAAAAGCTATACGAACAGAACAGTGCCTCACAAAAGGAATTCGATGATATAACTACCCGTTATGAAATTGCTAAGGCACAAGTTGAAGCTGCAAAACAAATACAAAATGAAATCAATGCCATGCTTTCCTATAGCAATATTAAAGCACCTTTTAGTGGAGTTATAACTTCAAAAACTATTAATGAAGGTGATATGGCCAATCCTAGTATGTCATTATTCAGTTTGGAAGCTCCTGGTAAATATGTTGCAACGGCTTTAGTTCCGGAAACGGATATTACACAGATTATAAATGGTGAAACCGTACAAGTATATATCAAATCAACAGGTGATAAATTACAAGGAAAAGTAAGTGAAGTAAGTACCTCATCACAAAATACAGGCGGTCAATATTTAGTCAAAATTGCTATAGTAAATGATAGTGATATAAAGCTTTATTCAGGCATGTTTGTTTCTACTAATTTTCCTTTAAAAAACAGCGTAAATACTAATATTACGGTTCCTAAATCTTCTTTAGTGTACAAGGGTCAATTAACTGGAATATACACCGTTAGCAAATCAAATACCGCTATTTTACGTTGGTTGAAAATTGGAAAAAATCTTGGAGATAAGGTTGAAATTTTAACCGGGATAACCAAAGATGAAAAATATATTGTTTCGGCTGACGGCAAATTGTACAATGGTGTTAAATTAAATGTAAAATAATTATTATGAAAAAAGGTTTTGCAGGAAAAATAGCAGCATTATTCTTAGAATCAAAACTTACTATTTTACTAATGATCATTTTTATGATCATAGGTATTTATAGCTCTTTTTTGATTCCCAGAGAAGAAGAGCCACAAATTGAAGTACCAATTGCCGATATTTTCGTTCAGTTCCCGGGGGCGAGTCCAAAAGAGGTAGAATCAAAAGTTATTAAACCTCTTGAAAAAATTGTAAGCAATTTACCCGGTGTTGAATATGTGTATTCAACCTCTATGAAAGAACAAGCAATGCTTATTGTGCAATTTTATGTTGGTGAAGATATAGAACGTTCCTTCGTGCAATTATATAATGAAATTATTAAACATTTAGATCAAATACCACAAGGTGTGTCTATGCCCTTGGTTAAAACCAGAGCAATTGATGATGTTCCTGTTTTAGGTTTGACCTTTTGGAGCGATAATTATGATGATTATCAATTAAAACAAATTGCCGAAGAGGTTAATACTGAAATTGAAAAAGTAAATGGCGTAGCTATATCAAAAATTATTGGCGGAAGAAGTAGGGAAGTTAGTATTATTCTTGATAAGGATAAAATGGCCGAAAATAAGGTTGATTTTTTAAGTGTTGCCCAAAAAATACAAATGAGCAACCAACAATCCAATTCAGGAAAAATTACTAATAATGATACGGAATTTTTAATTCACACTGGTAACTTTTTAACTTCCGTTGAAGATGTACAAAATTTAATTATTGGCGTAAATAATAACAAACCGGTTTATTTAAGGCAAATCGCACAAGTAACTGATGGTCCGGAAACACCCAAAGAATATGTCAGTTTTGGTTATGGAAAAGCATCTGCTGACGCTGTCAACTACCCATCATTGTACAATGCTATAACACTTTCCATTGGAAAACAAAAAGGTGGGGATGCCATGCAAATATCTGAAGTTATTTTAGATAAAATCGAATCTTTAAAAAAAGACTTAATACCAGATGATGTTCATGTTTCTGTTTCCAGAAATTATGGTGCAACCGCATCACACAAAGTATCTGAATTATTGAGCCATTTAATAATTGCAATTATTTCTGTATCGCTTGTAGTTATGTTGGCAATGGGCTGGCGTGGTGGTTTGGTTGTATTCTTATCAGTTCCTATAACCTTTGCTTTAACTCTGTTTAGTTATTACTTTATGGATTATACCTTAAACCGAATTACCTTATTTGCCTTGGTTTTTGTTACCGGTATTGTAGTTGATGACTCCATTATTATTGCAGAAAATATGCATAGGCATTTTAAAATGAAACGATTACCTTTTAAACAAGCTGCGATTTATGCTATCAATGAAGTCGGTAATCCTACAATTTTAGCAACTTTTACAGTAATTGCAGCGGTATTACCTATGGCATTTGTTTCCGGTTTGATGGGACCATATATGAGTCCTATGCCTATTGGTGCATCAATAGCTATGATGATATCTTTGTTTGTTGCATTAACTATTACCCCTTATTTGGGATATATTTTCTTGAGAGAAAAAAACACCAATAAGAAAGGAAATAATGAAGAAGGAGTGACCTTGGAACAATCTAAGATTTTTATCATTTATAAAAATACAATCGAGCCGCTGTTAGATAAAAAGATGTATAGATATGCTTTTTTTGGTATCAACATCGTTTTACTCCTGGCGACATCAAGTATGTTTCTGACCAAATCTGTTGCTGTAAAAATGCTCCCATTTGATAATAAAAATGAATTTCAGGTTATTATTGATATGCCTGAAGGAACAACTTTAGAGCGTACCGATATGGTTACAAAAGAGATTGCACAATATATTAAACAAAGTGAGTTTGTAATTAATTACCAAACATACGTAGGTACGGCTTCTCCGATTACATTTAACGGTTTGGTCAGACACTATGATCTGAGAAGAGGTTCAAATGTTTCTGATATCCAGGTTAATTTAATGGATAAAGGCGATCGAAAAGAACAAAGTCATTATATCTCAACGATTTTCCGACCTGAAATACAAAAAATAGCAAAAGCATTTAATGCTAATGTTAAGGTTGTTGAAGTTCCACCAGGACCACCGGTTTTATCCACATTAGTAGCGGAAGTATACGGGCCCGATTATCAAGAACAAATAAAAATTGCCGAACAATTAAAACAAATATTTACATCGACAAAAGATGTTGTTGATGTGGATTGGATGATTGAAGCCGATCAAATTGAATATCGTTTTGAAATCGATAAAGAAAAAGCAATGTTGAACGGTATTGCTCCACAGCAAATTGTTGCTACATTAAATATGGCTTTATCCAATCGTCCTATTAGTAAACTATATCAGGAAAATGCGAATAAAGAAATAGGCATAGTTTTACAATTAGAAGAAAAAGAAAAAGCAACTTACAAGGATCTATTACAGATCAAGGTTGTTTCACAAAATGGCAATGCAATTCCGATAGGAGATCTAATTCATGTAAAAGAAGATAATATTGAAAAAAGCATCATGCATAAAAATTTGCGACGTGTAGTTTATGTAACTGCGGATATGGCTGGTGATCTGGAGAGTCCTGTTTATGCCATTATGGATTTTTCAGATCAGCTCAAAGACATTAAAATGCCTCAGGGTTACACTTTACAGGAAGAATGGAATAAGCAACCTGAAAATGAAAGTGAATATACTGTAAAATGGGATGGTGAATGGCAAATAACATTTGAAGTATTTAGAGATCTGGGTGCAGCTTTTGCTGTTGTGATAATTATTATTTACATATTACTGGTTGGCTGGTTCCAAAGTTTCAGATCACCAATAGTTATGCTCATTGCTATACCACTGTCGCTAATTGGGATTATTTTAGGACATTGGGTATTCGATGCCTATTTTACAGCAACTTCAATGATAGGACTAATTGCCCTTGCGGGAATTATGGTACGAAACTCTGTTTTATTGGTTGATTTTATCAATTTACGTTTGGAAGAAGGTATACCTTTACGACAAGCGGTAATTGAAGCCGGAGCTGTAAGAACTACACCTATATTACTAACAGCTGGTACGGTTGTGATTGGAGCAATTGTTATGTTATTTGATCCAATTTTTCAGGGCTTGGCCATTTCTTTATTGGGTGGAACAATTTTCTCGACTTTCTTAACTTTATTAGCGGTACCACTACTATACTACTATTTAGAAAAAAGTAAAATTAAAAATCATTAATACATAAAGTATGAAATTTCTCATTATAACCTGTATCAAAGAATACGAAAAAGAAACCGTTAGATTATTCAAAAAAGCCCAAATTACAGCTTTTAGTAATATGGATATCAACGGATTTAAAACAGCAGATACTGAAAACCTGATAAATAACTGGTTTTCATCCTCCACTGACAATGTGAGATCCATTTTGTTTTTTACCTTTACAGAAAAAAAGAAAATAGATATTCTACTTGAAGAAGTACAATTATTTAATAAAAATATTGAGAGTGATAACCCCTTAAGGGCTATAGTTTTAGATATAGAAAAATTTGTTTAATAAAAAATATAAAGTGATGATTAATAGATATATAAATGCAATTGCCGGAAGTTTTATTTTAATAAGCTTATTATTGGCTCATTTTGTAAATCCTAACTGGCTATGGTTTACGGCTTTTGTCGGGGCTAACCTTTTCCAATCGGCTTTTACAAATTGGTGTTTAATGGGTATAATATTAAAAAAGTTAGGGGTGAAATGATAGAATTAATTTAGGTTAAATATCTGATTTTCAAATATATTTACTATATTTGATTTGTATTGATTTTTAAAACCCCTTGCTATGAAAAAATTTATACTCTTTTTTCTATTTTTTTCAAGTGCCATTATTTTAAGTAATGCACAAGTAATTGATCTCATTGGTAAAGGAACATTTGGTCAAACCAGTTCTAATTTATCTTTTTCGGATTTAGACAATCTTAATCATGTTCATGTAGGTTCTGTATACAAGGGACCTTTATTAGACCCAATACCTCTAAATGGTGTGGCCTTCAATGATTTAGACGAAAGCCCTACTTCTATTTGGAATGATAATTTTACGGATACGAATCCCAATTCAAACAGAACAAGAGGTTATTATTCAGCCATCTTTAACACCTTTGATACAGATGGCATTGATGCTAATTTCTCAATAAGTAATATACATTCTTATTATGCATTTATTTATAGAGATATTCTTACATCGACATTTAAAAGTTCTGCAAGTTTGGAAACAGTTTTTATGTATCATAATGGATCGAACGAGCCTTTTGTTTATAATATTGCAATAGATTCAGATTCAGACATGAGGAACATTAAGGTTAAAATTCCAATTACGGAATTGGACGAAAAGGGCAGAATGGTAATTATTGATATTGATGCCGGGCCAAAAACTCATCATGCTGAAGAAAATACTTACAACTTTGGTAATTCTTTATTCCTTGGAGAATACACAATAACTAACGTACCTGGTGACGTTACAAATGTTACGATCAGTATTTATTCTCCAGATCCTATAGTGGATGGAAGAGACGGAGACTCATTTTTTATAGGAGGAGTTGTTGTAGATGTTGATAAGGTAGGTTGCACATTAACACAAGGTTATTGGAAAAACCATTCCACTTGCAAAGCAAAAGGACCAAAAAGAGACGATACCTGGAGCGATATACCTGGAGGTGAAGCCGAAGAAACCGTATTCTTTTTATCAGAACAAGACTATTGTCAAGTTTTTGATACAAATCCGGGAAAAGGTGGTAAATATTATATTTTGGCTCATCAATATATTGCTGCTCAGTTAAACCTTTTAGCCGGTGCAAATCCAACAGATGTTGCTGATGCTTTTAATGAAGCAACAGAATTTTTGAAAGATCATACACAGGATACTGTTGAAGGTAATAAGGATTTAGAAAAAAAGTGTGTTGAATTAGGTGGTATTCTGGACGACTTTAACAATGGTAGAATCGGACCAGGTCATTGCGATGATAATGATGATGATGTATCCATTGAACCTATAAAACAAGTTGTGAGCAAAAAAGTAGCCATATATCCTAACCCTGCTACAACCTATGGTAAAATTGAATTCACATCAAAACAAAGTGCTATTACCATTGTTGAATTGTACAACGTAAATGGTCAAAAAGTAGGTATTTTATTTAATAAAAAAACAACAAAGGGATCGCCAGTTTCCATACAGTTTGATACTCAACAATTTAAAAGAGGATTATATTTTGCAATTATAAAGAATGGTTCGGATGTTTATAAAGAAAAAATATCTATTCTAAAATAAATTTATATTAAATAATATTTTCGAAGAGATTGTTTAAAAACAATCTTTTTTTTATTGAAATTATTCATATATAGATCAATTAAAATCCAAATTAATATTAATTTTACAATATTAATGAAACGCAATATTTTACATATTATAATTTCTGGTGTACTAACTGCTGGTTTTTTACTACCTATATGTATTAGTTTTT
>PVMK01127887.1_pt1 | contig 30597 bp, 29 predicted proteins | sample 1853481 | NCBI WGS metagenome assembly PVMK01 (sample SAMN08533507, study PRJNA380276) | Marine sediment metagenome, whole genome shotgun sequencing project.
CTTGCGCCAAGCCCCACCGGTTTGACCCGATCGTCTTCACCAGCTTTTAGCAATTGTTCCCACACCTGTTGGGCTTCTCCTGCCGGAAGGTACCATTCATAGCCGATTTCCCCCGTGTAGCCTGTACGGCTCAGCATCCCTGAGAATCCATTCGTTTCAAGGATGAGACATTGACGAGGTTTCAGCGTATCTACAGCAGATCCAACCACTTCTTGAAGTAATTTCTGTGACGATGGACCTTGGATAGCCAGTTGCGCTAACTCTTCCGATTGATCACGAATGACCACTTGTGGAAATTTTTCCTGCTGGTGCTGATGAAACCATTTAAGTATCTTGATCCGATTTGAGGCGTTCACACAGACCAGAAATTCTGCTTGTCCGGTTTTATATATAAATATGTCATCTAAGATGCCTCCCGATTCTTGGCAAACCATGCTGTACTGAGCCTGCCCCATAGCAAGCCGTGCAACATCATTGGTACTCATCCATTGCAAAAATATTTCAGCCTGTTCACCGGCGACATTGATCCGCCCCATGTGGCTGACATCAAATAGGCCAGCCCCGTGACGAACTGCATGATATTCATCCAAAACCCCGGTATATTGCATGGGCATCAGCCATCCGGCAAAGTCGACCAACTTCGCCTTATTCGCCCGATGTACCTGAATGAGAGGTGTTTCTTTCATTAACGTAGATCAAGCAGTTCAACGATAAAAATCAGCGTGGCATTCGGGGGAATAGTCGACCCTGCACCTCTGGCCCCGTAACCTAATTGTGCGGGAATGACTAATTTGCGAGTTCCGCCTATTTTCATACCTTCGACCCCTTCATCCCACCCTTTGATTACACGCCCTGCTCCGAGCTTGAAGGAAAAGGGGTTATTTCGATCTTTTGAACTATCAAACTTGGTTCCGTCTACAAGCGTCCCCGTATAATGCACCATAACCGTTTCCCCTGCATGAGCTTCACGGCCCGAGCCAACAACAAGATCGGCATATTGTAGGCCTGAAGGAGTCGTCACCATAACTTCTTCGGCGGCTTGTCCGGTACACGGCAGCAGGAATATTACAATCAGCACCAATAGGGCACAGTTTTTAATATTCGACAATGAGAAAATTAGGGATGATGGTACGATGGTGTTTTTCATAACGGACTCTCCGAGGGTTATCGTTGGTGGTGAATTTTGCATGATTGAATTCAATGGCTACTTACGATTCATGAGTGGCGACATCATAAAACAGGACCATGCTGGCAGTATAGCCATGCAAAAAATTCTTTCCCCCAACTGGCCCAATTTCTCCGCCCGCAAAAAACCCGGCGATGGGAAGCATGCCCATGTGTTGATGCACAGCTGCAACATCATGATGCGGCGTCTGAAAAAACTGCTGCCCCCGGCCGTTGCAACTAAAGAGTAAGGCCCCTTTGGGCTGATCGTTCGGAGACGCTAAACGCTCCCTGGAGAGCAGCCCGTTTAAGTCAGCTCCCGCAGCATCAGCATCCCGAACATGGAATTGAATGGTTTGACCTTCCTGAACGAAATCGGCAATGGCCAGATAACCGGATTGCCGATCCGCTCCTAACAGTCCACGAATCAAGAAATCTCCTTGCCCAAATTCCGCACGATGTTCATCCATTGCAATCCCCACCTGTAATCCATTTGCGGTCTGCTGTCGTTCGGTTTCCCCCAAAGCCTTCAACGTTGTCTCCAATCGTTCCAATGGAGGGACGCCGCCAAGTTCCTGAACGATGTTCCGATCAACCTTCGTCACCACATATCGCTCTCCAATCGGTTGACACCCCTGCGACACGACCGTTCGTATTTCCACACCTCCCTGGATCGCCACACCGACCACTCCCGATTCAATTATATGTTCGTTTAAGACCAATCGTGACTCCCCTTCATCCATCCCTCCACTGGCAATTCCCCCAATGGCAGACGAACCAGGAGCATGGTGATCCAAAAGAGTAAATAATTCGCCTATCGGCGTTGAAAATGGGTCAGCAAAGAGAAGAAACGTTCGAGGGGCCGCATGCCCTTCCGGCATATCCGGCCAACCTTCTAATGAAAATTCCTCTCCATTCTTCTTCGGAGTCAGGTGAAAGGGGGTGATTTGCATGCTGGGATTGCTCAGTCCCCAAAGTACGAGCCCTGGATGCTCCTCAATTTCTTGTGTTCCGCCAATCACTCCTGCCCCCATACAGCCAATTAATATTTTCGGGCCAAGATTCTTGCGAACGATTTCAACCAAGGATTGCACGTCTTTTCCAAAATGGGGAGAGAAAAAGACGCAGGCAAAATCACAGCCTAATTCGCCAAATGCGTCATGAACCGACCGAGAGACGACTTGAGCAGCCTGCTGGGGATCTGAATCTTGAGAAACCGCCACATGACATTGCATCATGATTCAACCAATTCCGAGTCTTCCAACAGCCATTCAACGGAATCCACAAACCACCGAGTTGAAAAAAATGACAGGTGAATCATCTTATCTTTCGTCACATTAAGGGAGATACCATTAATATTAATCATTGGGGTTTATTGAATCGGTGATGGATAGGTTGCCAAAACGGCACGAAGCTCTCTAATAGAAATGGCCTCAAATCGTCGTCCATCTCGTCCCGTCACAGTGATGGCTTGTAATAACGCATTCAAAATCGCCTCTTCCGTTGCTTCCACCGTAGCCTGAAAGAGGGGGTTGAGATGGGTATCGGCAAGATGCGTCATAATAAAAGTTGGATCTTTTGGATAATGGGGGATGCTGTTCCCCGTGGAAAACGCCAGCACAAAATCTCCGCTACCATGATGCGAGATTGATCCCGTCCGGGCCAAGCCAATCGACGCCCGCCGAGATAGACGGTCAAGTTGCCGTGCATCCAGCGGTGCATCAGTCGCCACGATAATAATAATGGAACCGCTATCCTGCCGCTTTTGAGACTGGAAAGTTTTCAGGGCGAGCGAAGGAGCAGCCGTGGGTTCGGCTTTGGCAAAATTATTCTTATATAATCGGCCAACAGGGACTCCAGCCATGGTGAATTCATGTCGACGACCATGATTCGCATTCACCAGTACCCCTACTCGGTAGCCTCCCTTTTCAGGTGGCAGAATCCGTGAAGCCGTGCCAATCCCGCCTTTGAATTGATACGACACCATTCCCGTGCCCGCGCCAACAGATCCTTCTTGAACAGGTCCGCTGGCGGCACCTTCCAAGGCTTGGACAACCTCTTCCGGCGAGACATGCCGGCCTTGACTATCGTTTAATCGGCTATCATCACATTCTGCGACCACAGGTGTGAGCGTATCATCAGTGATACCAATGCCGGGATACTGCTTGATCATCCAATTCATAACCCCATCGGCAACTCGTGGCACATTCAAGGTATTAGTCAAGGCGATGGGATATTCTAAAAACCCGGATTCGGCAATCCATGCTAAGCCGGTCATTTCACCAGTCCCATTTAAGACAAAGGCTCCTGCTGGAACTTTGTGATGCCACACATCGTCTCGAGGAATGATAACCGTGACTCCGGTCCGAACGGGCCCATGCCCGGGACTCAAATCTCCTTCACCTTCATGAATGGTGACATGCCCCACTTTCACCCCAGGAACATCAGTGATGGCATTCCATTCGCCCGATTCGTATTGACCAATTTTGATCCCAAGATCTTGAACATGCGGGCGGGTTTCTGTAACTGGTGAATATTGTAAAGGCTCAGCCAGACCCGTTGAGAATCCCCACGAACTGAAAATCAAGGCACTCAAAAAACATGATTTGAGCCAAGGGATATCAATTGGCACCACATATCGTGAACTCTAGTTCGTTAGAAGTGTAGGAGAAAGATCTTCGCAGTCATTCATAAAGCTGTAGTAGTAGGGGGCTTCTCAGAAAAGTCGATCTCATGCATCTGATAAGCGGTTTTTTCAAATCCAATGTGGGCATAAGCCTGATGAGCCTGATGATTTTCTCGTTCCACATATAAGCGAAACCCACATACCTTCTCAGGATTCGTCTGGGCTTTCTCATGCACATAATCATACAACTGCCGAAAGACACCCTGCTGACGATATTGCGGATCAACATAGAGACTTTGTAGCCACCAAAAGGTGCCATTCCGCCAATCGCTCCACTCATAGGTAATGAGAATCTGCCCAACGACTTTTGACTGAGCAGAATCATGAGAGTTCACAGCTATTGCATACCAACCTTTATTGGGATCTTGTAGTATGGTTTCCACTCCTGCCTGCAAGAGTTGGCCGTCGAGAATTCGTGCCTCCGTTTCTCTTGCTAACGCTGCATTAAATACACTGATCGTTTCTACATCAACCATGGTTGCAGGCCTGATCTGTACCTTAACGTATTTATTCATGGCGGCTAATGAGACTAGGACGTCCGAGGCAGTCTTGCCGGGGTGAGCCAACCGGAAGGAGGACGGTAAAGACCAGCTGAAAATTCCATTTTCATGGCTTCTTCAGGACGCAATTGAATGCGATTCACCCGATTTTCAGGAACAAATGCTAGATATCCGGTAAAGGGATGAATAGCGGTTGGGACAAAAACCATGACCAACGGCCCATCTGAAGAGACCTGCAGCCTGGGTGGAGGAAAACCCATATCAAACCCAAGCGCCCACAACCCATCACGAGGAAATGGAAATGCCACGACTTTGCTTTGTCCAAACCGCTCACGAAACTTGAGGACATCGGCCATGCTTTTCAACGTATAATAAATACTACGCACAAAGGGAATTTGTTCCATGGAGGATTCAAATTTCTGATGAATCCGTTGTCCGATAATATAATTCGTCCCCATCCCAACCCAAAGAACCAACAGACAAAAAAATGTTATTCCGGAGCCAGGAATGGTGACTCCATATAAGGCCCAGACGATATCAACCGTCATATGCTCTAAGGCTTCAAGAAGCGTATAGAGGATAAGGACCGTTCCCCAGGCCGGAACAACGACAAAGAGGCCTGTGAGAAAGTAACGTTGAAGGTTATGTAGAGAAAAAGCACTCATGAAACGACAGATTGTGTCATCCCCGCTAGTCTATCAAAGCCATACCTATTCCGCATCACCACTGCCCCATACACAAACTCTTCCTCAGGCACACCTACAAAACCCTGTCTCGTATTGCCTCAATACAGAGGTGATGATACATTTACTGAAAACGACACATGCCATCTGCTATTGAAAGGAGTCTTTTCATGGAAACCGATACAACGTCTCATGACAAAGGAATGATTGCCCAGGATTTGCTAGCAATACTCTGCTGTCCTGAAACCAAACAAGACATTCGCCTTTTAGAGCCACCCCTTGTAGAGCAACTCAATCAACGCATTGAAAAAGGAGAACTCAAGACAAAAGGGGGTCAACCTGTCACGGAAAAAATTGATGGAGGCCTTCTTCGGAATGATGAGACCGTGGTCTACCCCATTCGAGATCAAATTCCTATAATGCTCATTGAGGAAGGCATTCTGGTAGAAAAATCTGATTTTTCTTAAATCTTTAATTTTCTTTAGAATTGAGAACAAGACCAGAACGAAACCCTTCGGGAAATTTTCGGAAAACCGCTACGACTTTGATTAGCCCTTCCAAGCCCACCATAGGGATCGACTCACTTGCACAACAACATAGATAAATATCCCAAAAAAAATCCCGTAGAGCCCATAAGATTCTGTTGGCCAATCCAAGCTTCCATGCAATAAGATCCCGAGAGCGACATGCGCTCCTAATCCAAGACAGAGCGCAAGCACAATCCATTCACGGATCATCGTCTTTTTGGTGAACCCCATATTGGGTAGGGTAGGGTTAATTTTTGACCATGAGCCATGGTCCAGATAAAGATAAATGTGAAGTTGATCAGACTGGACTTTTGGCTGATTCTATTTCCGTAGCAGTCATGAGGCTGGCCAGATAGTCGCCGACAAATAACAAGGCTTCTTCACGTCCATCTGCCCTTCGCCCCTTCTCTCTTCGTTGGATAGAGAGCTCATGCTCAAGGTCGGATTTCACATCTCCTAACAGTTTTTGCAGGGAAGCGGTGGTTAGATTCATATCAATATCTTCCAATTCTTGGCATCGATCTAACACCCAATTGAGGCCTTCCACCCGCCCTAAATATCGATCCTGCTCCGCCAGGTCAATTCGACCCATGGTAGAGGCAAATGCCTGACATTCATAAATGAGATTGTAATAACTGGCGACGGCTTTGTGTAAAGTAGAGTTCATTCTGTATTCCTCGCAAAAATGTGTAGCGTTTCTCCAATAATTATAAACCCTAAACCCTGAATCTTCCAGGATCATGGTCCATTTTTTTAAAATTTATCCATTAAAAAATCAGGTAAACAAGAGAGGATGAAATTCAGCCATAAACCCATAATATAGTGGCGCAAACTGCTTTAAACTACCTGGACTGTTCTCCTTCAATCGCTTAAAAAAGAACACTTGATGGGTAGGGTCCATAATTTCTAGCAACTTAGCCAATTCAGGCATAGAAAAAGACCCTTGTGGGACACTCAAGACATAATGCACCAACCGTTCAACCAATTGATGCATAATATAATCGCTTTCCAAATATTCAGTAGGAATATCTCCATTTTTAATGATATGAGCAAACGGAACGGCTTGAGCGGAAAATGGACCGCCTAATGTTGAAACAGGGGATTGATTCACGTCAAATAATGTTTACGCAAGTACGATACTACTCAATTTTAAAATCTAGAACTGATTGTATCAGGCATTTAAAACAATTCAAAATAATAATTGTTAATTTTTCAAAGCGTTAACTGGTAAATATTATTTTATCATTCTTAAACCTAGAAACTGCGGTTCTAGGTTAAACCCTACTACCTCCAGACCTGAACTTTAATACAACATTGGACAAACTAGTACAAAAAAAAGCAGGGGACGACGGGTGTCGCCCCCTGCTCTCGCCTTGACGGTGCCGTTAGGCCCCGCTTACAGCCAGTTTACCCGTTCCGCTGGACGGATATAAATTGGCTCTTCCACTTGCTGCCGGACCGCTTCCTTGCCCGACTTGTTGAAGCCCAACACCGTGTCGTTGTACATCTCAAACTTACGACCATGGATTTGGGTTTCAAACACTTTCGGTCCAGGAATGACGTCATACCGGAAGATAATCTGTTGGCTAGCTCTCCAGAGCTGTAACACGGCCAACAATTCCCGGCTCGGCACCAAATACTTCTCAATCGCATTGTCCACACCCGGTCCAAACATTTGGCGGATGTAGCCACGTGGGGCTTGCCGTGGTGGAATGTAAAATCCATTGGGCTCCGTTCCCCATTGCGGGTAGAGGGGCAAAGCCACTTGTTCCACACGAATGGTATAATACAACGGATTCCAACGATCTTCCGCCCACAACCCGTCATCGCCCACTTTGACCAGGCCTTGGAGCCGGATTTTACCGACGCACGCTGCCATACAACGTGTTTCCATCGGTTCACCACCGGTCAGAGGATCTTTACCCTCAACCCGTGGATAGCAGGCAATACATTTTTCCGACACCCGGGTCGTGCCCCGGTACATCGGCTTTTTGAACGGGCATTGCTCCACGCACTTTTTGTACCCACGGCAACGGTTTTGGTCAATTAAGACAATCCCGTCCTCAGGCCGTTTATAAATGGCCTTTCGTGGACAAGCTGCCAAGCAACCGGGATACGTGCAATGGTTACAAATGCGTTGAAGGTAGAAGAAATACGTTTCATGCTCAGGCAAGCTGCTGCCTTGCATCTTCCATGGCTCTTCTTTCGTGAACCCGGTTTTATCGATACCTTCCACAATGGCCCGCATCGATGTCGCCGTATCTTCGTAGATATTCACGAAACGCCATTCTTGGTCTGTCGGGGATGTAACCGATAGCTGCCTGACCAATTTTGGCACCAGCATCATAAATCGTCATCCCTTCAAACACCCCATAAGGGGCATGGTGCTTGCGGCCAACCCGCACATTCCATACCTGACCTCCGGGGTTAACTTGCTCGATGAGCTGCGTGATTTTCACATCGTAGAACTGTGGGTATCCACCATAGGGTTTCGTTTCCACATTGTTCCACCACATGTATTCCTGTCCTTTGGAGAACAGCCACGTGGACTTATCCGCCATTGAACAGGTTTGACACGCCAAACACCGATTAATGTTGAACACAAATGCAAACTGCCATTTCGGATGCCGTTCCTCATAGGGATACAGCATCTTCCGGCCTAGTTGCCAATTATAAACTTCTGGCATGGTTTCCTCCGTTTTTTAAATATTGGTTTACCAAATGAACAGTTCGTGAACCTTTTTTGTGGTTCCCAGAAACTGTCTCTACACTTTGATCTTAATGTGGTCACCTTTGAGCCATTTAATCATGAACTCATTTTCCTGACCTGGTGTAAACCCGGTCCGGACTGGTTCCCACGGTCCACGGCCACCGATACCACCGTCTTCCGCCTTCGTGATACGGATCAGACATTCTTTCGGCACCGTATTGACCGCATGGTTGTCCACTTGGTACCCAAATTTAAATTTCCACGCCACCGCATGTTTGCCTGGTAGCGAGTCTAATTGCTGCATTGGCATCAACCAGTCACGCGTAAAGGACTGTTGGGCCCCATACCGGAAGTTTGATTGATAGCCAGTGTCCATGGCAATAGCGCGTCCGTCTGGCCGCGTTTCATGCCCTTTCACCGATTTTGCGGTACCGACATATGGCGCATGTTTGGCCATTGTCACATGGTACGGGAAGGCCGGGTTGTACTTCGCCCGGATCATCAACCGTGCAACCTTGTAATACGGGTCACTTGGCTTCCAGCCACGATACGGCCGGTCAACCGGGTTACCATCGACGTAGACATAGTCACCGTCGTTGATACCACGATCTTTGGCTGCTTGTGGATTGATATGGATTTGATGTTCCCCGACACCCGGAGTCCGCTTATCCATACGATAGGCGTCACCGAAGTTCGACTCATACATCTGCACCCAGTCATTGACTGACCATTGACTGTGCACCCGATGTCTCGTCTTTGGTGTCACGCAATAGAACTGATACCCCTTTTCCCATAATGGGTTGGAGTACCGCTTGATTTCCTGCCACGGCAACTTGATATTCCGAATGGTTTTATCATCATGATGCTGCGCCGTGATGGGAATACCGTAGTCATCAGGTCTGACGTACGGGTTGGAGGACATAATCGCATTAGGCAGGTATGGCGTTGCTTCCGTTCCTTCTCTATGCGAAATGAAGTTTTCTCCGTATTCAATACATTCCGGTTCAACGCGGTAGTTTTCATAACGACCGGTACGAGTCCATTGTGGCTTGCTCTCGTTCGTTTCTTCCCAGAACGGTTGCCGCGGATACGTTCGACACATCACCATCCAGCCTTTTTCCGACTTCAACATCGTATCGACGCTATAGCCATACCCCGTGCTACAGGCATCCAGCAACCGTTGCACATAGACATCTACACGGTTGTCATACACAAATTTGAAGTAATCACGGAACCGCCCGTCGCCCGTCATTTCGGTCAACTTGGCGGCCACACCTGCCACGGTATCCAGATCGTTCCGTGTGTCATACAAGGGGCGAATACCCCCCTTCCACACTTGGAACCATGGATTCGACACCGTTGCGGTGTGTTCAGGATAGGTAAACTCCATCCACGTATTCACCCCAAACGCCACGTCATTATGGTTGACGTCTGATGTCATTTCCACATCTTGCGTGACCAATGTTTCAATGTGCGGATCAACGTTTTTCACCATGTCATAATGGTGTTTGGCATTGTTCAACACGTTCACATTGGCCACCCAACGGAATTTACTCGGGGTCGGCATATGCGTTTTCCCGGTAAACACTCGACGGCCATACTTTGGCGTGTTCACAATTAACGCCGTATCACCGTGGTTCCAGTAGGCCACCTCTTCCCCGTAGTAGTACCCTTTGACATGGATTTCTTTGCCATGAGCATTCGGGTCCTTAGTTATTTTAAAGGGATTTTCAGCCGTGTGTACTCCCAAGCCACCACCACTCCACGGAGTGGATGTCCAAATCCCCGCTTTGTAGTTACCGGCCCAGGTATGCTGCCCGGTTCCGAATTTCCCGACGTTACCAGTGATAATCAACACCATGGCCGCACCACGCCCAATGATGGTTTGGTGAAAGTAATGGTTCGTTCCTTCACCGTTGTGAATAGCCGCTGGCTTGATCGTGCCTGAATCACGCGCCCAACGCACAATCAGGTCTTTTGGCGCCCGATTGATTTGGTGCACCGTATCCAAGTCATAATCCTGCAAATGCACTTGATACATCTGCATGACCGGCATGACGTCCACTTCCCGACCATTCAACAACTTGACGCGATACGTTCCCGTCAAAGCCGAATCAATACCACTCTTGCGATAATGCCAGCCCACCAATTCCCGGTGCATCGGCACCGCTTGGTTCTTGTTGAGATCCCAGACCATGAAGCCGCCGAGACGAGCAATCTTGGACGCATTCAACGTCTGCACTTTGCCCGAATAGCTCTTGGAGAAGTCAGGGAAATTGTAATCTTTGATCACTTCCCGCGGATCCAGGTATTGCAGGGTATCCGTCCTCACCAACAATGGCATATCCGTGTACGCTTGGCAGAAGTCATAATCATACATGTTCTCATCAAAGATGATTTTACATGCACCCATGAACAAAGCCCCGTCTGTTTCCGGCCGAACCGGAATCCAGTAGTCGGCTCGATAGGCCGTCGGGTTATATTCCGGCGTGATCACAACCACCCGGGCGCCCCGCTCAATGCTCTCGAGCTTCCAATGCGCTTCCGGCATCTTATTTTCCACGAAGTTCTTACCCCAGCTGGTGTTCAGCTTGGAGAACCGCATGTCGTTCATGTCGATGTCAGAAGTCTGCACCCCTGACCAGAACGGATGCGCTGGGTTTTGGTCACCGTGCCAGGTGTAGTTCGACCAATACCGGCCACCTTGCGCTTGGGCCGGCTTCACTTTCCGAATATACGTATCCAACAAGGCACCGCAGCCTCCGTTCATCCGGGTAATCCCCATTTTGCCAATAACACCAAGGATGGGCATACCTGCCCGGAACTTAAAGGTGCGTGTGGCCGCTCCCTTGGTCATTTCAATCATTTCCGGTGGATAGCCTTGTTCCCGCAACCGACGGGCACCGGCTTCACCGCTATACCGTTCGGCAATGATGATCATGGCTTTGGCTAAGTACGTAAACGCCGTGTCCCAGGAAACCCGCAACATGTCATCCAAGTACCGCGCATTAAACTTGTATTTCGTCATCGAGGCCGGGGTGAACTCTGGGCTGCCATCATCCATCCAGGCTTTCCAGCCACGTCGCATCAACGGCCCTTTCAGCCGATATGGGCCATACACCCGACGATGCATCGTGTAGCCCTTCAAGCACATTCGTGGATTATGCGCGAACGTTCCACGGTTGCCGTATAAATCTTCGTAGGTTTGGTGGTCGTAGTTTTGCTCCACCCGCATGACGACCCCGTTACGCACAAAAGACCGCACCCGACAGGCATGCGTGTCGTTCGGCGAACATACCCAGGTAAACGAGCTGTCATACCGATACTGATCGTGATAGACCCGCTCCCAGGAACGATCCGGGTATTCCCCGAGGGGATTGCCCACTTCGATGACTGGCTGCAACGCCGTCAAGGCCAAGGCCTTATCCGCCAACGCCACTGCCGCCACGGTCCCCGCTGAGACCTTTAAAAATTGACGTCTAGAAAGAAACATTGCTTACACCTCCTAAGTGAGTGCAGGACATGAAGTCCATGAATTCATTCATAAAACCGGACGAAAAATTAATAACCACCCCCCTTTCCCTATGAATTTTTTGATGAAATTGACTCATAATTCATTCCCAGTACAAATTTACAGCCCCACAAAGGCGTTATTTAAGCAAAAATCAATCCATTTTTGCCCTAATTGATAATTTATAATCTATTGAAAATAAAAAGAAAATTACATTTCAATTAATTCCGCAAAAATTAATTTGTTTCCAATTGGTAACATGAAATTTAGATGAGATCGCATGCTTGGTGGAATGAAAAGATTGAGATGCTTTGCTACTTGTATTTATTGGTTTATTTGCTCATTAGTTGAAGAACAATAAGGCTTGATACCTTTTGGTAGCAATTCAGGCAGAAGGTAACATAATTAGAGATTATTGAGTTGCAGATAGCCTAACGAGCTGTCCAGATACCGACTCGCTGACAAAAGGGGCTAATAGGGCAGGAACTACATCGAGGAGAAGTTGGCGTACATTGATTTTGGCCAAATGAGACCAAAAGGCCATTAAATGGGATCCAATGCTTCTTAGGGAGCTTTTGTCGAAGAACACCTTCAGTTTCATTAGGATTTTTTGTCGCCACATATCCTAGCCGATTACAAATACGGTGAACATGAATATCAACACAAATCCCTGGCTTTTTATACCCTACAGTTCTCACCAAATTTGCCGTTTTTCGTCCGACTCCGGGCAATTTCAGTAAGGCTTCAATGGCATCAGGGACCGCTCCTTGACATTCCTCACAAATTTGTTTGGACATCTCCCGTATTTGCTTTGCCTTCGTACGATAAAAACCAACTGGAAATATGGCTTTCTCTATTTTCTTGACATTCATGTTGGCCATGGAAAACGGATCCGCTGACAGGGCAAACAACCGGGCACTGGCTTCAGCAGTTGCTTGATCACGAGTCCGTAAACTTAAAATACAGGCGACAAGGATTTTAAAAGGATCAGGACCACCCTCCGCCAGCCGTGCCATCACTGGAACAGCCCACTGCTGAATGGAATTCTTGACAAGCCGCAGGACGATATGAATATCGTCATCCTGCATACTATTTGATGTGGCAGAAGGAAATAATGCTCGAGTAACGGAAGGAAGGAATTCGACGTAAAATTACATGATTAAAACGTTCGATGTTTGGATAACCACTTTTGCCGACGTCGGGCCGCCTCTCGCTCCTTAGCCTTTTTCTTCACACTCGGCTTTTGATAAAAACGACGGGCTTTTAATTCTCGAAACAATCCATCAGCAGCCAATTTCTTTTTGGCAACCTTTAAAGCTTTTTCTACATTATTATTAATGACTCGTACTTCCACAGTTCCCTCAAAGTTTGACGTAAAATTTATTGATAATGAACCAATTGCCTAGTTCCAAGCTTCATACTTTATCATGTGTTCCTGACCTAAGCAAGAACGATATAAAAAATTATTTATATATTTTATATTTAAAATCAACAACTTACAAATACCTTACGCTATTTCAACTAGGTCTATGGTCGCCTTTAAGCGTCTTTTAATGCCGTAATGATATCGAGTACCATCTTCTTGCCATCTCCAAACAACATCAATGAATTATCCAATGAAAACAATGGGTTAGGTATTCCAGCAAACCCTGGACTGAGGCTTCGCTTAATAATGACGACAGTTTTGGCTTTATCTACATCAATTATTGGCATCCCTGCGATTGGACTACTTGGGTCGGTCCTGGCCATAGGATTCACGACATCATTGGCACCAATAACCAACGCGACATCAACTTGATCAATATCTTGATTACTTTCATCCATATCTTTCAAAGATTCATAGGGCACATCAGCTTCAGCAAGCAAGACATTCATATGTCCCGGCATTCGTCCCGCCACGGGATGAACGGCATACTCGACTGTGATTCCACGACTTTCTAAAAGAGCGGCTAAACTGGCAACCGGATGTTGGGCTTGAGAAACAGCCATTCCATAACCTGGAACAATGGACACGCGCTGCGCCGTCTCAAACAACAACGCGACTTCTTCTGGTGATGTAGATTTGACTTTTCCTCCATAGACTTCATCTGCCGTCGGTCCCCCATCGCCAACTGGCGCCATGACCCCAAATAACACATTCGTCAATGACCGATTCATTGCCTTGCACATGATTCGAGTCAAAATGAGACCAGATGCACCAACTAACGAACCAGTAATGATTAAGACATTATTCGACAATACAAACCCTGTCGAGGCGGCCGCTAACCCCGAATAGGAATTCAGGAGTGCGACAACAACCGGCATATCAGCCCCACCAACAGGAATGACTAGAAGGACCCCCAGGACCGAGGCGACCCCCACTAAAAGCCAGTAGGCCGAGCCACTTGCCGGGTCAATTACCACCCAACAACTTAAAGCCAATACCGATGCAGCCAAGATGGCATTGATAATTTGCTGGCCAGTGAACAGGACGGCATTATCGCCTATCAATCCTTTCAATTTTCCAAAGGCCACTAAGCTCCCCCAAAAGGTCACAGCTCCAATAAGTCCTGAAACCGCTATCGCAACGGTTAATTGCATCATAGGAGTTTCAGCTTCTAAGGTATTTTCCAGCAAGGCCGCTCCTGCAACCAGAACCGAGGCAATCCCTCCAAACCCATTAAAGACGGCAACCAATTCGGGCATGGAAGTCATTTCGATTTTAATCGCTAAGGCGGCACCGATCGCCCCACCGATGATCAACCCCAGAATGATCATTTCATAACTAATAATTTGCTGATTGGTTAGCGTCAGCACAACAGCTAACAACATACCCGTGGCCCCCAATAAATTCCCTCGCACCGCTGTACGAGGATGCGTGAGGCCCTTGAGACCAAGGATAAACAACACTGAGGCAACCAAATACCCGATATTGATGAGTGCAGACATTCCGTTCAATATCCCTATTAGGATTTCTTTTTAAACATAGCCAACATTCGATTTGTCACCATAAAGCCACCAATGACATTGATCGTGGCAAAAATCACCGCCAATACCCCTAATATCGTGGTCGCCATGGTATGTTGGGTTCCAGAAGATAAGACAGCCCCCACTACGGTAATACCGGAAATCGCATTGGATCCTGACATCAAGGGGGTATGAAGGGTTGGAGGAATTTTGGTGATAATTTCAAACCCGACAAATATTGCCAGAACAAAAATCGTTAGGCCCATGATGAACATTTCCATAACAGTCACCCGTCCTTATGCTGATAGAGCTGGTAATCCTAAGACCTCTCGAATGCGTGGCTGAACAACATCCCCATTTCGTGTCATCATGGTTTCTTTGGTGATTTCATCGTTCATATCTAAGGTTAGCTCGCCTTTTTTCACCAGGTGCAACAGAAAGGTCGCCACATTTTTCGCATACATTTGACTGGCATGATAGGGAACCGTGGACGACAAATTTTCCGGGCCATGAATCGTCACGCCATGGGCCACAATGGTCTCACCAGACTCCGTGAGTTCACAGTTCCCGCCCCGCTCAGCAGCCAAGTCTACTATGACCGACCCGGGCGCCATGCCAGACACCATCTCTGCCGTAATTAAGATTGGCGCCTTTTTCCCCGGCACGGCCGCAGTTGAAATCACCACGTCACTGGTCGCAATAACTCGTCCCAGTAACTCCCGCTGTTTTTTATAGAAGGTTTCATCTTGGGCTTTGGCGTAGCCACCTTCATCTTCGGCATCGCCTGTTTCTAGTGGCAGTTCAACAAACTTGGCGCCCAAACTCAGAATCTGTTCTTTCACAGCAGGACGAATATCGTAGGCTTGCACAGACGCACCTAATCGACGAGCAACGGATATCGCCTGTAAACCAGCGACACCGGCCCCGATGATCAAGACCTTTGCAGGTGTAACTGTCCCAGCTGCCGTCATCAACATGGGAAACATTTTTGGCAAGGTATAGGCTGCCAGGAGAACCGCCTTATACCCGGCAACGGTTCCCATGGAAGACAAGATATCCATACTCTGCGCACGTGTGATCCGAGGCATGAGTTCTAAGGCAAAAGCGGTCACTTCTCGAGTCGCTAACTCTTGGACAGATTGTGGATTACCCAGTGCTTCCGCCATTCCAACAAGCATTTGGCCTTTTCGGAAACTGGGCAAATCCACCTCCCCCTCCTTGGGGTTGGCTCCCAACAAGCGGACTTGGAGGATGAAATCTGATATCTCAAAGACTTGACCACGGGAGTCGGCGATTGTCCCGCCTTTTTCGATATACGCCTTATCGGGATATCCCGCTTGTTCGCCTGCCTTAGATTCAATGATGACCTCCATTCCCCCTTTTATGAGAGATGGCAACACTGAAGGCACCAAAGCCACACGCTGCTCACCAGGGTAGGTTTCTTTAACTACACCAATCTTCATAGGGTCATATCTGGAAAAATTTAAAGGAAGTGATTTTCAACAATTCTTCGCTTTTAAGCAAAGTCCTGATTGATATCATAGGCTTCAAAAAACAATCAATGTGTCTTTATATCTATTGAGATGGGGGCGAAAGGCCCAGGCGAAGGCAAAATGAAGTCGCACGAAAACCTAGATGGCTTGAGAATACAGGGCCTTGGCTATTTCTTTGGCCGTGAATAACATGGCACGACTCTGCGTATAACATCCATGTCCAAATAAATGCTGGCGAGGATTTTCCTCATTGGCTTGAATGCCATATTCCACCAACAAACATTGTCCATCATTAGCACATCGGGTAGTACGCCTCGTACATTCCAACCATCGCTCAAACCCATCATAGGGTTCGAAAACCTCACGAAAGTCAACATTGGTTTGCTCCATTTCAGAGGAAACTGGAACATCATCGGTCCCCGCTACCGCTAATTGCTGCACATAATCCCCCCCGGTCTGGTATGGCATTTCCCAAGCCGTCTGAGGCAATTCCATCTTTGCCAGCCACCGTTTCCCATCAGATCGAATCATTCGATGATTGACCACATGCAGCAACCGACTAAACCCGTCAGTGTCCCACCCATAACGAACTGGCGTACCTAAGGTGACGATATCAACCGAAGCACCTCCAAAAAACCGCTGTTCAATTAAGACCTTGTAGAGAACTTCTAATTCCTCAACCGATCGGCCTTCCGAGGGACAGGCTTCCCAATATTTCGCTAAAATTTCAAAAATTCTAGGACGAGCCTCTGATTCACCTGAAGTAATAAGGTTGGATAGGAGAGCCAATACCTGGCCTGCATGGCCATGGGCGACCAGCAAAATCCGATCTTCTTTCGTTAATGATAGATTTGAACTCCAATCCTGAAGAAACTCGATGAGGGTAATCACGGCTTCCACCCGCCCGACATGATGATGAATTGAAGACCAGACATACCGAACACAGGAAATGGATTGATTCCCCTCCTGCACAAGCCCCTGCTCAAACTTTCTCACGTAAGCCGTGGTAAAATTCCCAACCTCTTGAGCAAGAGCATCCAATGCCTCTTGAGTAGATTGGTCATTGATGACCGGTGGATGAATCGGATCCTCACTCCTGACAATCCCATTGGTTGCGGGCCTGAGAAGTGCCAGCAACGATTCCAAGCCAGAAATGCCTCTTGAATAGCCCCGCTTTAAGCCCCCGACTTCATCCAAGCGGGCGGCACCAAATAGATCGCTAAACGGGAGTCCACTCAGAAACAGAATACCCTTGACCTTGGCCACGGATAATTGGGTCCCAACTTGGGCCATGGCTTGATTCCAGGCTGGGGAGTCGAGGGGAGCACCAGGCTCGAAAGTTGGATAGGAAACCCGTTCTCCTGGATTTGAACGAGAATACTTGGCATGTTGAAAGTTGTTACTCTGAGGCATGAGGCACGATCCAGCTATACGAAAGGCTACCTTCTTAGTCCATACAGGCTTCAAAGGGCAAGGGGCAAATCAATTTTTCCTTACTCTTCCAATCGCCTGACCGCGAACACCCTCCCTTTGGTTGACCGCCTGAAAATCTGCATGATAAGTTCAATTGCCTTGATTGTGTTCAAATGAAAAAACTACTGTTAGGAGAGATTTTTTTGGCATTCGCGCATTGTTGATTAATTATTCATCCCTATTCATGTCGATTTTTGAAGTGGAGCATTGCAGGAATCATGAGTACTTTCTGGCTACGGTATCGGCGACAGGTGGCAAAAAAAATACACGGAGGTTTATTGGTAATTGTAAGCCTCATGTGGCTAAACTTTTGGGGAATAATACCTCCTACCAATGCATCAGCAGCACAAGCTGAACATATCGTCCTGGTTGTTTTAGAAGGAATAAAATCCTCCACTATTCAAAGCGGAGCGACACCTCATCTGGCAAAATTAGCCCAGGAAGGTGCCGTGTCCTGGTCCGCACAATCCATCACCCCTCCCCTCACCGTGTCGGCAATGGCTTCTTTGCTCACCGGTCTACCGGTGGAAAAGCATAGGATAACCGCTGAGTGGGAAAACTACGATTTTGCCCGATCTTTCATGCGTTCTCCTACGGTTTTCGATTATATGGATCTGGCAGGCGGGGCAGACTCCGGTGTGTTCCTCATGGACGAACGACTTTATCAATTGGTCCGGCCAGAGATCTATGTCGACTCTCAGATCTGTGGCTATACGAAACCACAATGTACACCTGAAACGGTCTCGGTCTATATTAAAGACTTCCTCGAAAAAAGTGACCAGCGAAGGAGGGTATGGATTCCGGTTATTTGGTGTACCAAACCTCCTGTTAACGCATTTTCCTACGGCGGCCCGGATTGGCCAAAAATATGGCTGGGACTCCCAAAAATATTCTTCAGCCGTGAAGTCCATTGATAATGCCATTGACCAGATCATAAAGAATTATCAAGAAATAGGAGTCTTGGACCGCACAATGTTCATTGTGACCGGATTAAATAGCGGTCCCGCCCACTCTCTCTCCAAAAAAGTGAAAAAGGGGGAAACGGTTGAATTAGACGCGACGGTCCCCTGGATCGCTTCTGGGGCAAACATTAAACGTCATCATACTATTTCCCAGCCAGTCTCCTTGTTGGATACCGGAGCCACGATAATGTATGCCCTGGGATTGGAGACACACACGGAATGGGAAAGTCAGGCCATGAAAGATATTTTCCAAACAATCCCAGAAAGACGAACAACCGAAAATGAGCTTGAAAAAATTTACCAATAAGAAACCGATGGCCCGGACGAACTCTCATAGCAGACCATGGAGAGGCGGTTTGTGTTTTATATTAGTCTGTGTGTCTCTCTTGGTTGTCTCACAGGCCAAGGCCACCGAGACCATGAATCCCTTATTACGTGAATATTCCATTACCGTTGATCCCAGTGCACTCAACCCACCAACCTGGTGGCATGTACCAGGCATCACACCCTTAATTTGGACAAAAGATCCCGTTAACATGGATGCATACAAAACCACCCAGGTTGAAGAATTAAAACTCAAGCCCGGAGAATATCGGTTTGGAACATTCACCTTTGATTTTTTATTCAAAGTGACCTTAGCGGGAACATTGGAATTTGCAAAAACACTCGACCAATGTGTGAATGGTCGGGGCTCTGAAAAATTGACCATCCATTGCAGCCATACCCAACCCTATCCCCAAGACCCGGATTATTCAAAGTAAAACAACCCAGATAACAAAGGCCCAACATGTCGAATTCTGTACAAGATTGGCTTGATGCCCTCGAAGATGTGGATGACGCGACTCGCGAGGAAGCCGCTAAAGCCCTCGCTGAAAAGGGTGATCCCAAAACCTTAGAGCCCCTATTGACGGCCCTAGAGGATGAGTATTGGACGGTGCGAAGTCATGTTGGTTGGGCACTCGCCAAAATTGGTGGCGACCAAAGCATCGAAGGCCTTATCACCCTCTTCAATGACAATATGATGGAAGTCCAAGCCGAAGCGGTCCGAGCCATGGCCACGATGGGCAAGGGGGTTGTGCCTAAATTACTCACCTGCCTCAAAGACAAACGGTGGCGAGTCCGCGAGCAGTCCGCAAAAACGTTGGGTGAACTCCGTGATCCTGAGGCTGTTCAAGGATTAACGATTGTCTGTCGTGACCGAGATGGTGCCGTCAAAAGCGCCGCAGCCGAAGCCTTAGGAAAAATCGGAGATCCTCGGGCCATTCCTACGCTGATTAAACTCTTTAAAGATACATCAAAGATCGCACGCGAAACGGCCGGGACCGCCTTGATGTATATAGGGGCACCCTCAGTCGACGCACTTTTGGAAACCTTAAAAGATCCTCATTTCGTGGTGCGCTGCCATGGGGTCCGCGCCTTAGGAGGAATGACGACGGACTATCAGATGGGCAAGGTGTGGGTACGGGAACCACGCGTCGTCGAGGCACTCATCACCATGATAAAGGATCCCGATCGAGCAGTCCGAGAGGACGCCACGATTGCGTTGGGCAATATTGGCGACCCAAAAGCTGTCGATGCCCTCATGGAAGCCATGAGAGACGGAACGGTAAAGCGGCATGCTATCGCCTCGCTAGGAATGATTGGGGACCCTCGAGCCTTTCAGCCTGTATTGGATGCCTTGAAGGGAAAAGGCATTCATCAAGACGGGAAGCCAACCCCAGGCTGCATCATCAGTGAAGATCTCTTGATTAAAGAAGCTGCGGCCACGGCCCTCGGACATTTTCGACATCCCAAAGTCATCCCAGATCTTGTGCTGTTGCTGAAAGATCTGGTGCTGCGAGACTATGCAGCCAATTCACTGGTTATAATTGGCGATACCGCCATTGAGCCATTAGTTTCCTTTCTCCATGACCCGGACCTTTCCAAAGTCGAAAAGGAAAGCGAGCGCGTGTTGGCATTCGCATCAACTCGCATGACTGCCTCCGGGGCTCTAAAAAAAGTGGTGCTGGACACACTGGACAAGCTGGGATGGCAGCCCAAAGACAGTCAGAGCAAAGAAACGAAAGAAATCGAATATACGGATACCCTGAATGTTCTCGGCGAAGGAGGGGAAGGCCGCTTTGGGAAAAGCGGTGATATTGCTCAACCGGCCAAACTCCCAAAAATTGAACGGTAGCCTCAGATACCTGCAGGTCTTTTTCGAAATTTAGTTACAATTTCAACTTGGCTCAGACCAAGAAGATCCCACCGTTCATCTGACCCAGATTGAAGGAGCGCGAGAACCAGATCAGGGATAGATGAATATTTCATCGAGTGTCGGAGCCCTGTGCAAGCAACCCCGCTGAATGATTCCTCCACCCCGCTAGTTTTTTTGGAAGTGTAAGATACCCCAAGTCAAATGTCCGGCCGTCCCCGTATCAACCCAATTCTGTAAACCGACTTTCATATTAGCGAGATATTCCTCAGCGCACACACGAATAAGCGTATGGTGCTGGGCCACGAGTTCTTGGAGCACCCGACTATAGTGCGCTGGCAAGTTCTTGGATAAATCCATAATCCCGACTTCTTTCAACCCGAGATCTTTGGCCAATTGTTGATAATATTCTATAGACCCCAAGGAATCTAAATGGATACGGTCGAGGATCGGTTGCAGGACATCCTTCGGGCAGGAGGCGCTCTGCATGGGATCAGTGAAAATAAACTGTCCTCCCTTGGCCAGCACCCGGCACACTTCTTCAAAGACTTTCTTCCGGTCCCCACTATGTAAAATGGCATCTTGAGACCACACCAAATCGACACTCCCGCTCGGTATGGGAATATCTTCAAAACTTCCGTCAATGACATTAATCGCTAAACTAATGCCCTCTTTCTGATTGAGTTCCCGATTCCGAGTATTTTGGGTTTCACTTAAATTCAGGCAGCCCACCTGACATCCATATTTTTTCACGAGATAACGCGCTGAACCTCCATACCCCGATCCAATATCCAACACCCGCGTCTTCGAATCAAGATTCTTGACGGAAGACGCCATTTTCTCCACCGTCCGTCGACTGGCATCCACAATCGAATCCTTGTCAGATTTGTAGAGCCCAATGTGGATATCTTCCCCACCCCAAATCGTGGCATAAAACCGGTCGGCGTCAGAACTGTTGTAATATTCTCGAGCCGTATCCACGGCGGGCGAATAAACCTGATTCCCCAAATTCCCTAAGATCGTCGTGGGCCGTTCTTCATTTTTATACAGTTTCTCCGCCACATGAACATAAAAGTCAGGATCCTCAACCTTATGAGTTTCTTGGAAATCGCCATAGGTTTTCACCTGTTGAAATCCAACCTCATTCATGAGCCGACGTGTATATTCTTTCCGCAGCGGATACATATTTAAATGAAACGTTTCGCCATCGGGAAAGGTATATTTGAACCTGGCAAGCCCTTCATCGACGTATTCTGGCTCCGCGCTGACATTATCCCCGCAATAGTAATACACATGCTTCGAGGTAAACCCATTATCTAAAATGCCGTCATAATTGCGTTGATCCAGAATCAGGACCCCGTCATGTCTCAGAGCGGTGTAAAATTCGGCCAAGGCTTTTCGCCGATCTTGCTCGGCAAAGAGATGGGTCAGAGAATTTCCCAGGCAAATCACGGCATCATATTTGTTGTGAATATCCCGGCTCAGCCAGCGCCAATCGGCTTGAATCGTCCGCATAATAAAGCCGGCTCGCCGAGCATTTTCAAAGGCTTGGGCTAACATTTCCGGACTGCCATCCGCACTGGTGACATCGAACCCAGCCCGTAAAAGCCGAATGGAATGAAACCCGGTGCCCGTTGCGACATCCAAGATACGTTTGACGCCCCGCTCCTTCAAAATCCGGATAAAAAAGTCTCCTTCACTCGTGGCACGAGCGTCCCAATCAATCAGATCGTCCCATTTTTGTACAAAACTATGAACATACTCCTCCTTGTACAAATCGGTTTTTCGTTGGGCAATGGGATTATCGCCATATGCTTGATTCTTACCCATGGGCGTACCTCCTGATGGGCCGCGGCCCTTCTCTTCTCTTGAATAATAATGAAAAATGCAAAAGGGCCTCCTTACTCCTTGCGTGGGTGATAAGGAAGCCCCCTATGGCTTGAGCGAGGAGATTAATTTAGCGTGTTAAGCCAAGCATCGCAACCCCTTCCATACGCTGAATGGTTCAATGGAAAGAGGGTTGCGATGCCGAAAATAAGTATTTTGGCCTACTTGCAAAACAAATAAGATTTATTCGAACAGGATAATGCCATAGATGAAATGAGCCAGTTCCGGGGACACAAGCATGTAAAAACCCTACGGAATATTCCTTGTTCTCAAGCTGCAAATATGCTAAGTCCGAGCACGCTTTCAATCATTCTTCCTGTCCATGAAACCCACAACACGCGTCTTTAACATTTCCTGTATCTTGGCTCTGGCATTTCTCCTCTGGGGAGGCCTCGCGCCGGATCACCTGGCGAAAATCACGAGTGCTCTCCAATCATCCCTGCTGGATACGTTTGGCTGGCTGTATGTACTCTCGGCTTCCGGATTTTTAATATGTGCCCTTTGCCTGATCTTTTCTCGATACGGCGATATCCTCCTGGGCCCTGACGGAGCCGAACCCGAATTTAACCTCCTCACCTGGTTTGCCATGCTCTTCTGCGCGGGCATGGGAATCGGGCTCGTATTCTGGGGGGTTGCAGAACCCACCTCCCATTTTCATAACCCACCCATGGGCGAGGGAGGTACAACGGAGGCTGCTCGACTCGCCCTCCAATATTCATTTTTCCACTGGGGGCTGCACCCTTGGGGCATCTATACGATGGTGGCCCTTGCTCTTGCGTACTATCAATTTCGTCGGGGACTACCAGGGCTGTTCAGCCTGGCCTGCCAACCCGTGTTGGGCAAGAATTCCACCGGGCATTTGGGCACAGCCGTGGATGTCGTGGCGGTATTTGCTACCGTCTTTGGGGTGGCCACGTCGTTAGGATTTGGCGCGGTGCAAATCAGCGGGGGACTTTCGTATGTCTTTGGCATCCCCAATACGCTGGGCACTCAATTGACGCTGATTGCCATTGTGACCATCTTATTCATGCTCTCGGCCCAAACAGGCTTGCATCGGGGCATCAAATATCTCAGCAATCTCAATATGATTCTCGCATTGTCCTTATTGTTCTTTGTGTTGTTCCTGGGCCCCACACACCTGATCATGTCGGTCTTTCCCACCACCCTGGGTCACTATATCAAAAACCTTCCGACCATGAGCTTGAATCTTGCCCCATTTGGAAACTCTTCTTGGATTCACGATTGGACGCTCTTTTATTGGGCCTGGTGGATTGCCTGGGCGCCATTCGTGGGAACCTTTATCGCCAGAATTTCCAAAGGCCGGACCGTGCGCCAATTCGTGCTGGGCGTACTTCTTGTCCCATCGCTCTTTTGTGCTTTTTGGTTTACCGTCTTTGGCGGAACCGGGATTGCCTTAGAGCTCTTTCAGGACGTGCCCCTAAAAGCTATAATGGAAAAACAAGGTATGGAAGTGTTGCTCTTCACGGTGTTGGAGCAGTACCCCATGGGATCGATCATGTCCCTCATCGCCATCTTTTTAATCGGGACTTTTTTCATCACCTCAGCGGATTCCGCCACCTTCGTGCTGGGGACACTGACCACCAACGGCAGCCTCAATCCACCCAACCACATTAAATTCACATGGGGCGTCATTCAATCCCTCTCGGCCGCTATTCTACTCTGGTCCGGTGGACTCAAAGGTCTGCAAACCGGCGCCATCCTAGCTGCTTTTCCCTTCGTCTTTGTGATCATCATCCTCATCATTTCCCTCCTCGAATCCTTCAAGGAAGAAGTCCGAAGGATATGAGCTGCCGAGGTTCGGCCCGGCATCTCTGATCATTCCAGTTCCTGGAATTTTGCACCCAAACACCATCTTTATCCATTTGTCATGACCTTGATTGCAACATACTTTCTTGCAATCATCCTAGATATATCCGAAAGTTTCCAGCGTTCTTATATTTTCCCCCTGTAGATTTTCTTGGCTTTTCTCGCTACCCTTGCTCAATATATCAGACTGTTCTATTCTCCCGTGATGAACGGGTTGACCAGACCTGTTCTCGTATTGGAGGAAATTTAAGGAGTCCCAATGGCTAAACAAGATCCCAACCCACCCCACATTACCACCACGGAGACGATACTCAGGTTTTATGTATTTTTAGGGCAATATATCGATCGCTGTTTAGATGAGGAACACCGACGATCACTGCCCGAGGAAGAGTTTCAACAACATTTGGCCACGACTCACAACCAAGTTGGCGAACTTCTGGCTACCAACCGCGTGGTGAAAACCAAGGCTGAGGCCGAATTTCAACGCGTGACCGGCCTGTGCCAGGATTTTCTGAAACATCCCGAAAGCGGGGACCCTGAACACGTCCTCCGAAAAGAACGGGAAACGCTACGGGTGAAAATGTTGGCATTGAGCGACCTTTTAGCCGTCTTTCGGTCGGTGTAACTCCGCCAACCTCTTTCCTTTCGCCTTCTTCCTGCTTCCAGATTGACCGCCCAAAAAATCGTGTGCTAACGTCGATGTTCGGATTTTACCTAAGGGGTTGGGGGCAACCCCCATGAAAAAAAGGAGCCTGAACTATTTCTCCTGTACGCACCGATATGGCCGATTCCGTAGCAGAACATATCGCGGCATTGGACGATGAGGACTGGGGTGTCCGAGAGGATGCTGCAGTCGCTCTCGGCCAATTTAGCGATCCTCGGAGCGTTCAACCTTTGATTCGTGCACTCCGAGATTCGGACCATGCTGTTCGGGCAGCGGCAACTTCGTCATTGAACGCTCTGGGGCAACCGGCTGTTCTGTCTTTGGGATTTTGTCTCCACGACCCTAACCTTCAAGTCCAGGAAGCAGCGGCCTCTATCCTCGCCAATATTGCCGATGAGCAAGTTTACGAACCGTTGCTGTCTGCCCTTCTAAATCCCAACTGGATTGTGCGCATGTCTGCTGCAAAAGGGCTCACTCGGCTTAAAGACCCTCGTTCGATTGATACGTTGATTTTGGTACTCCAAGATAAAGTCCCAGCAGTCCGGGAGGAAGCCTGCCGGACTATTCAGGCCATAGGGGAGGCCAGCATTCCACCACTTCTTAAGGGATTGCAGGATCCCAATTGGAGAATTCGATTGCGGGCAGTTGAGGCCCTATCTTTATTAAAACCTCAGGTTGCTGTGGCACCCTTGATGAATCTTGTTGCGAACGATTCCGACTCCGCCGTACGGCAAGATGCCATTCGAGCCTTAGGACAGATTGGTGATGCCCATGCCATTCCTCTGTTATTGGATTCGCTCACCACACCTTCATTACAACAGAAAGCTATTGAGGCTCTGGGGAATTTGCGAGCCGTGGAGGCCATTCCCCACTTGATCGCCCTCGTCAAATCTCTTCCTGCGGATGCCTATGAAGACCGCATGGAAGGCTGTACGGACCCTCAATACAAAGTAGAGCTCCCCCCTTTGGAGGCCGCCGTCAGAGCTCTGGCCAACATTGGCGACCCTCAGGCCGTCCCGGTCCTAATGGATGCCTTGCGTACCACGTTGCTTCGCCAAGAAGCCGCAGAAGCCTTGACGCACTTTGGTTCAGCCGCCAAAACGCTCTTGCTACAACTGTTGAAAACCACAAAGAATGACAATCTGCGTCGGCATGTGTTGGAATCCCTTTCCCATCTTGGATGGCGGCCCGGACAAATTCGCCTTTAATCAATTGAACGTCAATGCCAAGAGAAACGTTTGAAACAATCATTTCTGAGCTAGATCACGAGGAAGACTGGCGACGGATGCGTGCCACTTCCACCTGCATGAAAGGTGGGCCTAAAGCGGTAGAAGCCATTATCCAAGCGATAGGTCACGGAACCACTCATTATAAAATCGAAGCGATCAGAATGCTGGCACGACTGGGTGATCCTCGTGCTGGCCTTGCCCTGGCGGGCCTCATGAAAGAAGAGGACGACGAGGTTCGTCAGGCCACCATGGATGCGCTAGAACACCTAGCAGGAGTTCTAGACGAGCCCACAGCAGCCGCGCTGTTGGAACATTTAACGGACGACCGCATTCAAGAACGGGTCACGGCATTGTTGGGGGTCATTCCCACATCGATAGGGCCGCTTTCTGAAAGACTTCGCGACCCTAATGAATCCATCCGCGAACGCGCCGCCGAAATTTTGGCAAATTTACTGGACCCCCGGTCGGCCGATGCCTTCGTGGATGCCATGGCTGATCCCAATCTTCGTGATCTGGCCACTGATACCTTGCGCAAACTCGGTGCCATCAGGGATCGCATTGAACAACTCCTCGACGATTTACGAGCCGTGGAAGAATCGGAATTAAAGGAAGGGGTTCGACAAGAAACCGTCATCCAACTTCATCGCATTGGACGACCAGCTGTCGAAATTCTGTTGGAATATTTAGACGATGACGACTGGATCGTGCGAGAAGCTGCTGCTGACACCTTAGGTAAAATCGGGGATGTCAGAGCTGTCGAACCCTTGATGATTCGACTGCAATCCGACAATGACACGGGTGTGAAGGAGCATGCCTTGAAATCCTTGGGACTCATTGGTGATGCGCGTCCCGTCGAGTTGTTTGTCGAAGTGATTCCTATTCGTCCTCTTCGCATTTTGGCCGTGGAAGCGTTAGAAAAAGTCAAAGATGTCGAAGTCTTGCGGCCTCATATCGAACTCTTTAAACGATTAAAAACCGACCGTGATGGACTCATTTCCTATAATTCAGGGGTTATCCTTGACAAACTGGAAGCCGCCACTGCACAAAGGGAAATGGATGAAGAAGCTTGGGCTGGAAAGGAGACTGCATGACGGAACAGAATCAAGTCGATCCCTTGTTGTCGGCTCTTCGGGATGACAACGAATCATTACGGGATCATGCCGCTTCTCGCTTGGGAGAAGTCGGGTCGGAAGCTATCCCGAAGTTGATTGAAATGTTTTTAGAAGACGACTGTGTGATTCGCGAGGCTGCCACCAGTGCGTTGGTACAAATTGGAGAACCGGCCGTTGATCCCCTCCTCGAAGCACTCAAGGACGATGAAGAATGGTCGGTCCGCGAACAAGCCGCCAACGCCCTGGGAAAACTTCGTGCGCATAAATCTGTGGAACCGCTCGTTCATGCCCTGCGACATGATAAGGACGGTGGGGTGCGAAATGCGGCCATTTGGGCCCTGGAACGCATTGGGCACCCGGATGCCGTCCCTGGCTTAGTCGATGCCTTGATGGATGCGACGCTACGGGAAGATGCGGCCAGAGTGTTGAAAAAACTAGGGGATTCACGAGCCACCACCGCTTTAGTCGAAGGACTGCATGCCTCAAATTGGATTGTGCGCCGGCATGCAGCCGAAGCGTTGGGAAAAATTGGCGACCCCCAATCATTAGATCCACTAATTGAGGCCTTGGCCGATGAAGACTGGTTGGTTCGCCGCAATGCGGCCGAATCACTGGCGCGTTTAAAAGATAACCGGGCCATCGACCCCTTGGTTCCCTTGCTGGAAGATGAGAATGAAATGGTTCGGGATACGGCAGAGGGTGCCCTGTCGAGTTTGGGTTGGACCCCGAGTTCTTCAAAATAGAGACCATTCGTTACTACTTTTTACTCTGTTCACTTTCTACCTGAGGATACATCATTATTATGGCAAATGAAGCACCGGCAAAACTCATCTCCATCGGACCGAAATCAGGCACGAAAAAAGATGGGTTTAATCTTGTGACCGAAAAAGTCTCGATGATCAATCTCGAGACCAACCAAATCGAAGTCGAGTTATTGGCCTACGACGGGAAAACCGTCCTCTTGGACGTCGGAGAAGAAGCGGTTGAGGATTTACACAAAATCAAAATTGGCGACGGCGCCACGCTTCGAGTCGTCGAAGAAGACGGCAAACGTATCGTCAAAAGTTTTCGTATTCGCTCCAAAGATCCGAATATTGCAGCGGCCGATGCAGCCCTGCTGGATCTGACCGATACGCACTGGCTCAATCGCAAGCATGCTATTGAAGTTCTTGGGGAACTTCGGGTCGAAGCAGCGGTGAAGCCCTTGGTGGAAATGCTGAGTGATGAAGTCGGTGATGTCCGTCAACGGGCCTATGAAGCGCTGATTAAGATTGGTGCACCATGCGTGCTTGACGTCGTACCGCTGTTGACAGAAGAAGAAGATGACCTTCGGCAATCCGCAACGGAAATTTTGCGAAAAATCGGGAAGCCTGCCGTGGAGCCCTTGGCACAGGCTTTAGGTGAAGCCGACGAGCGCTTGCAAAAGCGCATTATGAAAGTGCTGGATCGGATGGGGTATAAGCGGAAGTAGAGGCGTACGGAAACCCTGTTCGCTTACCCCTGTTTTAAGGGATGTGTTCCGGCAGCTTTTCGACCTACCGACACATAATAAAATCCCTGTTCGGCCATTCGCTGTGGTTCGTAGACATTCCGAAGGTCGATAAAGATTGGGGATTTGACCTTTGATCGAATCTGTTCCAAATCAAGATTACGAAATTGATTCCATTCGGTGACTAAGACGATGGCATCAGCTCCTTCAACAGTCTGATAGGCATCTTGACAAGGAATCATATCCGGGAGCAACTTCATAGACTCCTCTAACGCTTCTGGGTCATACGTCCGCACCGTGGCCCCTGCCTTAATAAGTTCCTCTGCAATGTCTAGGGCTGGAGAATCCCGGATATCGTCGGTATTGGGTTTAAACGCTAAGCCTAATAGTCCAATTGTTTTCCCCTTCAGATCCCCGACCGTCTCGCTAATTTTCTCCAGCATTCGAGTCCTCTGTTGCTCATTAACTAATTTGGCGGCCTTTGCCAGAATCATTTCGTAACCAGCTTCGGACCCGATATTGATCAGTGCCGCCGTATCTTTTCCAAAACATGACCCACCGTAACCTGGCCCAGCATGCAAAAATTTTGATCCGATCCGTTTGTCCAACCCCATTCCTTTCGAAACCATTTGCACATCAGCCCCTACCCTCTCACACAGATTAGCCATTTCATTGATAAATGATATTTTTGTCGCTAAAAAAACGTTTGACGCGTATTTAATAACTTCGGCTGTTGGAATATCGGTAATCACCACCGGAGCATCTAGCAGATAGAGAGGACGATACAGATCCTTCATAATAGCCACCGATGCCTGACTATCGGCACCAATCACGACTCGATTGGGACGCATGAAATCTTCAATGGCGGAACCCTCTCGAAGGAACTCCGGGTTAGATACCACCCCAAAATTACACGGCGCGGTCTGATTTTCTTCAATTAATTTTTTTACCCGAACCGCCGTTCCAACGGGCACAGTGGACTTCGTGATGACGACTTTATATCCAGTCATACGCGCTCCGACGCTTCGAGCCACTTCATCCACAAAAGATAAGTCAGCCGATCCGTCAGGTCGCGATGGCGTGCCTACGGCAATAAAAATAGCGAGGGATTCGTCCACGGCCTTATGTAAATCTGTGGTAAACCGCAAACGGCCAGCTTGAATATTTTTTTCCACGAGTTCAGCGAGCCCTGGTTCGAAGAACGGTACTTTCCCCTTTTCCAACATCGCAATCCGGCTCTCATCTCTGTCCATACACAGCACATTGAGACCAAATTCTGCAAAACAAGCTCCCGTGACAAGCCCAACATATCCGGTGCCGATAACACTGATGTACATTTTCTCTATCTCCTTAGATTAACGATATAATTCTTTGTTTTTTTTCGGATTGCGTCCCATTTTTCTTAAGAACCCGGGTGCGCATATCTCATAGAAACATTGCTTGACAGGCTATAGGGTGCCCACTAGAATCAATGAATCTTCTCCAAAGAGCGGGAATAGCTCAGTGGTAGAGCATCGCCTTGCCAAGGCGAGGGTCGAGG
>PVMK01164252.1_pt1 | contig 30592 bp, 34 predicted proteins | sample 1853481 | NCBI WGS metagenome assembly PVMK01 (sample SAMN08533507, study PRJNA380276) | Marine sediment metagenome, whole genome shotgun sequencing project.
CCGACGGTCCGCAAACACAAACCAATGCTGTGGCTCTTTTTGATGGCCTTTCACATCTGCATCCTGCTTCTGATTATCGGTCATCTGGAACTTTTCGGTGAAATCGAAACGCTTCAATTCATTCCCCATGAAATATTTCTGGGACAGGGGTTTGTGGGTCTGATCGCATCCATCGCGCTGCTTTATTTTTTATTTCGCCGTTTTATTTCGCCGGTGCGGGAACTCTCGGTTCCGGAAGATTATTATCTGCTGATTTTGCTGTTTCTGATCGTTCTTTTTGGCAGCCAGATGGATTGGGCCCGCCGATGGTATGCCTATGAGGAATTAACGGTCGAACATTATCGGGATTACCTTTCGAGTCTATTATTCTTTCGACCGGAGTTGCCTGTAGAGGTCACGGACACGGGCCATTCCTTTATGCTGGTGTTGCATATCTTTTTCGCCAACTTGTTTCTGATGTTTTTTCCGTTCAGCCAGAGTATGCATTCGTTTTTATCGCTGCCCATGAATAAGCTCAGAAGAGGCTAAAAATTAGGTGTCAGTGTTCAGGTGTCAGGTGTCAGTAAACAGATGACGGAAGACAGAAAACAGAAGTCAGATAAGGTGTTTCATCTTCCAGTTTTTACCATCTGTCTTCTGTCTTCTGTCGTCTGACCGCTGTCCTCTGAATCTTGAAGCCTGACACCTGTCTTCTGCCACCTAACCTGTGAACCCTTGAACGCTGAACCTGGAACCGGGGGACTGACAGTAGAGAAAAATCCGTCTTTTTTGAAGGCACCTATACTACATTATTTGAGGATGAGATGATGGATCAAAAAACACGAGATGATTTGCTCAAGCTTTTTCAAAGCAAATTAAATGAGGCCATGCGATTTTATCTGGAAACCTGCACCCGCTGCGGGGTGTGCACCGAGGCCTGTCATGTGTATGCTTCCATGGGGCAGGTTAAATATATTGCCGCTTATCGAGCCGAGATTGTGCGGCGCCTTTACAAAAAATATTTCAAAGTTCGCGGTAAAGTGTGGCCGTCAGTGGGAGAAGCCAAAGAGCTAAGTGAAATGGCGCTGGAAGAGCTTTATGAGGCGGCTTACTCGTGTACCGGATGCCGGCGGTGTATGGTCTATTGTCCATTTGGCATCGATACCCAGATGCTGATGTCCATTGCCAAATTGCTGTTGGTCGGCGCCGAAACGGAACCCGAAATCCTAACCCTGCTGGCCGATACCTCCGTTGAAAAAGGCAAATCCATCGATTTGTTTAAAGACAGCTTTATGCAGGGCATCAAAAGACTTGAAACGGAAGTGGTTTCAAAATGGAAATTAGAAGCAGGGGAAACCGCTATCCCGGTGGATGTAGAGGGTGCGGACCTGCTTTATGTCGCTCTGGCCGGAGCACATTCGATCATTCCGGCGGCTGCCATTTTCAATGCCGCCGGTGAAAGCTGGACTTTGAGTTTTTTTGAGGCGGTTAATTTCGGTGCCTTTGTGGGCGATCCCAGCAAAACCAAATTGATTTTGGACCGGATTGTCAATGAAGCCAAGCGACTCAAGGTTAAAGAGGTCTGTATCTGCGAATGCGGGACGGCCTACCGGGTCATGAAACAGCTTACCGGGGAGCAGCCGTTTAAGGTCAGCTCGATTACCGAAGTGCATGCCCGCTATATCCGGCAAGGACGCTTCAAACTGGATAAAACCAAACTGGAAGGTGCCGTCACCTATCATGACCCCTGCCAGATCGCCCGCAACGGCGGCGTGATGGATGAACCGCGCTATATTCTGAAACATCTAACCGATGATTACCGGGAACTTACCGATGAACCGCGCTACAACTGGTGCTGCGGCGGCGGCGGTGGTCTGGTCGCCATGGGGGAAGACACCCTGGACTTTCGCATGAAATCTGCCAGGGTCAAAGTCGATCAGGTCAACGCAACCGGTGCAAAAACCCTGGCAACCGCCTGCGAGAACTGTCACGCCCAGCTAAGCGATTTAAATAATCACTATAAAATGGGCGTCGAGGTAAAGTTTTTGAGTTCCATGATTGCCGATGCGTTAGTGCAGGACGCACAGCCCTAAAGCACCCGGTGTCGGATTACAAAGGCGCTTTAGGGACACGCCGTTTAACCATTCGAATCTTTAGGAAAGTCCAGGCCGAATCTTTGAACGAATCAGTCAGGATAAGGTGTGAGGATTTTTTAACCGGCACCTTATTCTTGCGGATTTTTTTATTGACAATATATACTACAGCGTGGGATAAAATTATAATACAAAGTGGTACAAATACATATCGCCATCCCAGATTTTTATTTGGTTGGGCTATTTAAAGACAGCTAACTTGATCAAAGGGAAGTAGAAACATGAAAACAGTCGCGGTACTTATCAACAATGTGGAGCAGCAGTATGAAGGGCTGCGCTCCAGTCTGGGCATGCTGCTCTACAATACCTGGGTGCAGATGTTTGTGGTCAATGAAGAAATAGCCAACATGGATGAAGCCTATCACGATAATATGGAGTTCCTCGATGAGATGGAGGGCGAGCGATTTTCAAATAACAGGGCTAATGTTGAAAAATACGGTTTTCAATACGCATCCATTGAAGAGATCGGCGAAATGTTGCGAAAAGCCGACCTCGTCATTCCATTTTAAGGAGGCATCTAAAATGAAAATACTTTATATTCTTCGAACCCGACCTGATGTCACAGTGGAAAAATTCATGCAATCGGTTACCAACGGTGACCGGTCAAAAGTAACCGAGCTTTATGAATTCCAAAACGACAGCGATTGGTCGAAGCTCGTGGATGAAATTTTTGAAAACGACAAGGTTATTAGCTGGTGGTAACCCGCCTGCTATCGATACACATCTACTGTTCAGTAAACGACAAGAAAGGGTGAGTTGTTATGGCTGAAAAATTAGGCATCCTGGTCAGTTCGGATAAACACCTCGATTATGTCATCAATTTGACCCGTGCTGCCGGTGAAAAAGGCAAAGAAGTGGAACTGTTTTTCACCGGTAAGGGGGTGCTTCTGACCCAGTCTCCGGATTTTAAAAAACTGGTCGGCAAGGCCAAAATGACGCTATGTGACGTCAGTTTCAGGGCCCTGGGCCTTAAAGGCGATGTTCCCGGAATGGGATTTAAAGACTTTGCAACCCAGGCTAAGAATGCCGACCTTATCGAAGAGAGTGACCGCTATGTGGTGCTCTAATGGATGTGTGCTGGGAAAGAAAAAAAAATAAAAACGGAACGAATGGCAGCGGGTTTAATCTTGTCGCTGTGCTTGTGGGGAATTATCAAAAGGAGGCCAGCGCCAGGGGCAATTTTACCAGACAACTCGGCACCATCGGTGAGAAATTTTTAGATTCCAAGGCGCGCGATATGCGGGCTTTTCATCAAGGGCTGTTTTGGCTCCATGTTGATAAAAAGTTGAACCACCTCAGCCTAAGCTCGCAAGAGAGAGAAAAAATTGAGCTAAAAATCTCAAAAACGGTACCCCGGCCCGGTCAAGACTGGGCGCTTTGGAGTGTAACCTGTATTCCTCGCTATGATCCTTAGCTACAACAAAAAGCATTAATTATCTGTAACAATTCCAATTTGATCTTACATATTTCAATTCAAAGTTCTATTAAATCTGAAAATCTTCCTGTTTATATCAGATTACCAGATGATATATGCAAAAAATGGGAATTACGGGTAGATAGCCGCAATCGAAACTTTTACTAAAATGGCGATTGCGTACTCCTAATATACAATAATGGATAAATACTTTGGTGAAGGGTTAAATACCAAATATTGGAGTATGGATTCAGTAGGTTTCTCGCCTGACGGAATTCAGAGCAGATATTAGCGCTTGTGATATGAGAATGTTATCTCACTACCATTGGTGTATCCTCGACCTTGCATATGTTGGAGAGTACCAGAAATCTGCACAAAATAAGGGGTGGAGATAGTTGGTTTTTATTGCAGTAATCAGAAAAAATTAACTGCTTTCCTTCAAGGCTTCACAGACCGTTGCAAAAACGTCCGTCAGTCTCAAAATACCCACGATATCTCCGTCCCGAGTTACCAGCAAAGACTGGTGTTGGCCTACATACAGACGATGAATCGCTTCATCCATGGAATCATTCTCTTTTATATATTCGCCTTCCGATGGGGTATACATGATGTCACGAACTTTCAATTTTACCGCACTTTTGCATAGGTCCATAAGGGGTGTGCCCCAGAACCCGTATTGTTCGAACATCGAGCTTGCTAATTTCGGGCTGATACCAAAGCGTGCCATCCCTTTCAGTTCAGTGACTTTCCTGTATTTCGGTTCCATGGCCGAAATCACATCATGCTGACTAAGCTTACCCACTATCTGGTCATTCTTGCCGTATACCAAAATTGCCCGATGCGGATATCGTTTTTGGTCAAACGCTGCCTGAGCCTCTTCCAGGGCATGGATTGCCTCAGGAAGGGTGGCGTCTTCGTAGACGGTTGCATATTCTGAAAGCGGCACCATAAGTTCTTTTACCATTGTGTGTATCATGTCAAGCCTCCTTGGGTAACGGATTGGCCGGTGATTATTACAAGGTAGGGCACTTGTCCTCTATATTCAACTACCCTCCCTTTTTCAAAGCCTGTGTGGAAGATTTGACCGTTCTGAAGTCGCTTTCGGAAAATCGGAAATGATGGAAGAAGAGCGTATCGATGATCGCCTATACGTGTATTCACAAGAGATTTGACATATTATTCAAACCTATATATAAACTAAGGGGAAAAAGCAAGTTCTTATCCTATTACCCCTTTTGAAGCGACTTCTCATCAAGCGAAAATCAGGACTATCCGAAAAATAGGAGTATTGGATTCTTATTTTTCGTTCAGGGTCTGCCCCTGTAATATGTGATTTTCCATATTCCAGAGCTGCATTGATACTGCGTTTTTGTATGCACTGTTTGGTCAATTTCTTTCGGATCCTGTTACCAAATTGATCAAACCTTTCTGTGACTTCCTCAGACTGGTGGATTTTTCAGATACTTGATCGAACGCAACTTCACGGTTCCATCCGATCTGAGCAAGAGACAAGGATCGTACAATGAGGCCGAATACAGCGCGGAAGTTGAGTCCTGGAAATTTCCTTACTTTTCCTGATGACAGCACCTCACCTGGGCGGTATCGAATCCTGCGTCGGAAAATTATCACCCTGATGATTCTGGTCACGGTCGCGCCCCTCTCTTTCCTGTCTTTCATTCTTTATCGGCACTATAAGAAAGATCATGCGAATGTCGTACAACGTCCGTTGTTCGTTTTGGCAGACAAGGGCAAACAAACCGTTGACCTCTTTTTCAAAGAGAACCTAACCGCGATCAGCTTTATCGCATCCTTGCATTCATACGAGGAATTATCCAATGCCGATGACCTGAACCGAGTTTTTCACATTTTAAAACAGGCGGTTGGCGGAATCGTGGCGATAGGTGTCATCGATGTCACCGGCCGTCAGGTCAATTATGCAGGCCCCCACGATCTTTCAGATAAAGATTACACCGACCAGAAATGGTTTCAGGAAACCCTCGACCGGGGGGGGTATATCAGCAATATGATAACGGGTTTACAGGAAAAGCCCTATATTTCCCTTTCAATGATCCATCGGGCCACTCCCGTCCAACCCTCCATTATTCGGATTGCAATCGATCCATCACGAATAGAGGCAATCCTCGAACCGTTGGCTGCGGAACTGCGAGGTGATGCCTTTTTGGTCAACCAAAAAGGCCTGTTACAGACCGGCTCCAGGTTTTATGGGAGCGTGCTGGAGCAGTCGCCATTCACATTGGACCCAAACAGCGCCGGTGTCGATGTGCTGGAAAAATCAGATCCTCAAGGACGCCCAATTTTATTAGCCTATGCCAAGTTAGACCGATCCGACCTTACGATGCTGCTGGTACGGCCAAAAGATGAAATTGCTGATACCTGGAACAGGGTGAAAGCCTATTTCTTCCTTTTGTTTTTTGTCGGCCTGAGCCTCATCGTAATGATTATAATCAAACTCACCCGCATTTTGGTCGAACAAATCAGGGAAGCCGATGAAAAACGGGAATATGCCTTTCGTGAACTCGAACATTCCCAAAAACTGTCTTCCATCGGGCGGCTGGCGGCCGGTGTGGCACACGAAATCAACAATCCCATGATGATCATCAATGAGGATGCCGGACTGATGCAGGATATCTTGGATGATAGTGAAGATCCTAAGTCTTTTCAAGAGATTAGAGAGCTGGCGCAATCGATTTCACGATCGGTTGATCGTTGTCGGGAAGTTACCCATCGGCTTTTGGGGTTTGCCCGCCGTCTGGAACCTAAACTCGAAACCTTAATCCTGAACAATGTCCTCGAGGAGGTCGTGGGCTTTCTGGAGAGAGAGGCCCGTCAACGGGAAATCGACATACGCAAGCAATACGACGATGGACTACCCGCAATCTTATCCGACCGGGGCCAGCTTCAGCAGGTTTTCTTAAATATTCTTAGCAATGCGTTGGCCGCAGTCTCTGATGGTGGTCATATTACGATCAAGACGTTCGAGGAAGACCGAGACAGTGTGGTTGTCATCATTCAGGACAATGGCGCCGGAATGTCGGAAGACACGCTCAAACACATTTTCGAGCCCTTCTTCACAACGAAAAAGGAATACGGCACTGGCCTTGGGCTGCCCATTACTTATGGAATCGTCAACAAACTCGGCGGAGACTTAAAAGCTCAAAGTCAGGAAGGTAAGGGTACAATGTTTACGATTTATTTACCAAAAAATTCCAGGGATCATGCTTCAGCCCGGGAGTAAATGGGGAGAAGCGGTTATGGCCGGTGCAAACCTACTCTTAGTCGATGATGAAGTCTCTTTTGTGGAAATCCTGGCGGAACGTCTGACTCTCAGGGAGTTCAACATTTCGACCGTCCACAGTGGAGCGGAAGCGCTCGATCGACTTCAAACAGATCCGGATATCGACGTTGTCATCCTGGACCTGGTCATGCCGGATATGGACGGCATCGAAACGATGAAGCGGATCAAACAAAAGAGACCTCTGGTGGAGGTCATCATGCTTTCAGGAGTGGCGACCGTTGAATCGGCAATCGAGGGTATGGAACTCGGTGCGTTTGACTACCTGCTCAAGAGCTCTGAAATCGATACCCTGATCGAAAAGGTTATGGCCGCGGTTGCCGCAATAAGAGCGCACGAAGAGAAGATCGCCAAGGCGAGACTGACCCATCTTAACGGTCGACATTTCGAATAATTATGAGTCTTGAATCAGGATAGGAGGTGATGCGTTTGGAACCCTTCAGGGTCTTGCTTGTAGACGACGAGGTTGAACTCATAGATAGATTAGTGAAACGCATGAAGATGCGCCGGGTGGATGTCGATGGTGTCAACAGCGGACCGGATGCGCTCGCGCTGCTGGATCGTAAGAAGTTCGATGTGGTGGTACTGGATGTGAAGATGCCGAAAATGGACGGGATTGAAACGCTGAGGGAAATCAAAAAACGATATCCGATAATTGAAGTGATTATGCTGACCGGTCATGCCAACGTTGAAGTCGCCATTCAGGGCATGGAACTCGGTGCGTTCGATTACCTCTTGAAACCGATTAAGATCGATCAACTGCTGTACAAGATACAAGACGCCTACAAAAAGAAATCCCTTACCGATCAAAAGATCGTTCAAAAGAAGGAGACGTTTGGTAGGGCCGAATGATGAATTTGCCTGGACGGAAATGCCGATCAATTTTCCGTAGAATGATGCATATAGGGGAGATGAGAAATGAATTTTTTCAGGAGCTGGGGCGAATTTATGGTTATGGGGGCAAGGGTATTTGCCCAGTGGGAAATCAATAATTCAACCACAATCCTGCACGATCGAAGACGCATCATTCTTCTTTGCATTCTGATCCTGCCGATCCTTTTCGGTGGCATTGTATTTGCGGATCAAATCAGCAGTGCCATGCCGCAATTGCTAGGGGGCAAGAAGGCATACAGCCCGGCCTTTTACAGCACGGGGGTATTTATGGTCTCCATCCTGATCGGGATGGGGGCGGGTTTGATCACCGGCTGCATCGGTGCCGGCGGTGGGTTTATCATCGCCCCGGCATTGATGAGTGCCGGCATAAGGGGGATAATGGCCGTGGGGACCGACCTCTTTCACATTTTTGCCAAGGCCATCATGGGCAGCGTCATTCACAGAAAATTGGGCAATGTATCGGTACCGCTTGCCTCTGTTTTTTTGCTTGGCGCCATCATTGGGGCGACGCTGGGGGGCGTCATCAATCGTGTTATTTACGAGATCAATCCTGTCCTCAGCGATACCTTCATTACCACCGTTTATGCCCTTATGCTCGGGTTGCTGGGCGCCTACGCCTTGACTGATTTTCTAAAGGCCCGCAAGATCGGCGATACGGATGAAGGCCCCGGCGAGTTCCACGGCGGCAAAGACGAAGGGGCCGCAATGGGTGCCCTTCCCAGGAAAATTCAGACGATCAGGCTGCCGCCGATGGTCAAATTCGATTTCGCCCTGGCGCCGGGAGGACGCAGCATTTCATGGCTGTTTCTGGTGCTTAGCGGTGCACTGGTAGGACTGGCCGCGGGTATCATGGGTGTCGGTGGCGGGTTCCTGACCTTCCCTATATTTGTCTACATACTGGGGGTCTCATCTATGACGACGGTGGGCACCGACATTTTTCAGATCGTTTTCACCGCCGGTTATGCTTCGATCAGCCAATATGCTGTTTTTGGCTTTATTTTTTACACATTAGCCATGGGAATGTTGCTGGGATCCCTCCTGGGCATCCAGATAGGAGCAATGGTAACCAAGGTGGTTAAGGGCATCACCATCCGGGGCTTTTATGCGATGGCCGTGCTGGCAGGATTCTTCAACCGATTTTTTGCACTGCCTTCAAAATTGGGTGAAATGGGGGTTATCCCGATCTCGAAACAAATGGGCGACGTTTTAGATACCATTGGCGTGTGGATGTTTTTCATTGTCATCGGCGCCTTTGGCGTATGGGTTGTCGGCACATTTTTTTTGAATATCAGTGCCCTTAAAGGAGAGGAGGTAAGCTCATGATTGCTCACCCTAAGAAATTCTATGGCGGTCTTGGTCTGATGGCGGGCTTTATCGTCGTGCTTATTCTCATTTTTTCGCCCATCCTGAAAGGTCGGAACTGCCTCGAGTACCTGGATTCGCTGTACAACTCCATATCGAAGGGTTCTGCAGATTACATTCCCGATCTAAGGAAAAAACTTGGCGGGCTGTCCGATGTTGCGATAGATGTCACATTGACAATGGCGAATGCACTCCAGGCCAGGCAAACCGTCCTTCTATTGGAAAAAAGCGGTGCAACGGCCAACGTTTCAGAAACGAAAATCACGGTTTCCGGGAGCATTAGGAAAATTCTCGAAAACTGTCTCGACGATGCCGAACACATGTATCTAAATGAGGGGAAAGCAGTCACTGACAAGTACGGCTATCACGAAAAGAAGGTCCTTTTCAACTGGTGGAATGCCTTTAAGGCGCTGGACAATGACCTTAAGATCCAAAAACGATTCAAGGAAGCCAAGATCGTTTCACTGGTCAAGAAAAAGGCCGTGGAAACCGCTTACAATTACTACAACATCGAGCCCCAGAAGATTTCGAACCGGTACGGCATCATCCTGCTGTCGCTTGTATTTTACGTCGTATATACCGTCTGGTATGGTTTCGCCATCATGTTTATGTTTGAGGGATGGGGGATGAAACTCGAACACTAGAGCGGGTATTGTGATGGGAATTATCCGTAACACCATGAAGAGGGTATTTGCCAAAAAGCACGCACCCGAACCTTCCGACCTCGACGCACTCCGCTTTGATTTCAAGCAGAGATATCACAGCTTCAAGCTGCTGCTCAACGCCAACAACAGGGCCCTCGAGATTATGGCCGAACTCGAACAGGCCCTGAAGGGGGAACACCCCTTCGCCATGACATTTGTCCGCAGCCGCTGTACCACGATCGCGGTCAATGTGTTCAAAATGATTGAAAACATAGACCTCCTCGCCCCCGAAAAGTACCGGGAACTGAACACGATATTCAAAGGAATCAATGAAGAGATTGATCGGTTGCTGACCCATGAAAAGCTGATGACGGATGAAAGGCTGGTGGTCCCCATGAGCACCATAGACAAGAACATGACCGATCTTGTGGGCAGCAAAATGGCCAATCTCGGAGAACTGAAAAATAATCTGAAACTGAACGTGCCCCACGGTTTTGCAATCACCTCCTCCGCCTTTCAGCACTTTATCGAACACAATGATTTGAGGCCTGAAATCAATCGGCGCTTCCAGTCCGCAAATCTGGACAACATGGAATCGCTTTTCACCCTCAGCGCTGAAATTCAGCAGCTGATATCCACATCGAAGATCCCCAAAAACCTTGAAGATGCGATTATGGAGGCCTGGTGGCAGACCGAGGCGAATGCCGGTTTTGAAATTACCGCGGCCCTGAGAAGCAGCGCCATGGGCGAAAACGAGGCCGGCAGCTCGTTTGCCGGTCTGCACCTGTCCGAATTGAACATCAGTGCCGAGCATGTTCTCGACGCTTACAAGGAGGTCGTTGCCAGCAAATACAGCCTTCCGGCCATTACCTACCGTTTGAATAAGGGCTTCAGGGATGAAGATATCGTCATGTGTGTCGGGTGTATAGTGATGATCGATGCTGTTGCCGGCGGCGTTATGTATTCTCGAAATCCGAATAACGTTCATGATGATTCAATCTTCATCAATTCAGCCTGGGGTTTACCCAAGGCGGTGGTCGATGGGAGGGTGGAATGCGACCTTTTTGTGGTCTCAAGAAATATTCCCCTTGAAATCGTCTATGAAGATGTGAGAACCAAGGACAGAAAATTTGTCTGCTACCCGTTGGAGGGCGTGTGCCGCCTCGATTTAAGCGGGGATGATAGAGGGCAGCCATCGATTACCCACGCGCAGATACTGGAATTGGCAGAACTTGCCATCAAGATTGAGGAATGCTACGCCGTTTCTCAGGATATTGAATGGGCAATAGATCACGACGGCAGCATAAACATCCTGCAGTGCCGGCCCCTCTGGCAGAGAGATTCGAAAAGATTACATATTCCCGATATGCTGAAGGATGAAGCGCGGGAGGCGGTTATCGTCAAGGAAGGGGTTACAGCCAGTCCGGGTACTGCATACGGATCCGTTTTCGTGATTAAAAGAGATGCAGATATTCTTTCTTTCCCCCAAGGCGCTGTTCTCGTGACCCAACAAGCATTACCCAGGTGGGCCTCGCTTCTTAACCGCGCATCGGCCGTCGTTACCGAGCAGGGAAGTGTTGCCGGCCACCTTGCAACCGTGGCAAGGGAGTTTGGTATTCCCGCGCTGTTTGGCGTTTCTGGAGCTGCAGAAAAGTTGAGCACTGGAGATCTTATAACGATTGATGCAAGCGGTGGGATCGTTTACAAGGGACGGATCGAATCATTGCTTTCGGCACCTGCTGCAAAAGCGAACATTATGGAAGGCAGCCCTGTATATGAATCGTTGAGACAGGTGGGTGATATTATTCTTCCGTTAACCCTCTTAGATCCGGATGCCCCTGATTTTAAACCGAGCTGCGCCAAGACTCTCCATGATATCACCCGCTTTGTTCATGAAAAGGCAGTCAAGGAGATGTTCAGCTTCGCCGCAGAAACTCATTTTTCGGTATGGTCCAGCAAACAGCTATTCTACAAGGTTCCCATGCAATGGTGGTTCTTGAACCTAGACGACGGCTTTACCGGCGAAGTCAAGGGCAAGTACGTATACATCGAAAACATCTCCTCGGCCCCGATGCTGGCCTACTGGGAGGGATTCACGGCAATCTCCTGGGATGGCCCACCTCCTTTGGACGGCAAAGGACTCATGTCGGTGATCTTTCAGTCCACGACCAACACATCCCTGGTGCTTGGCCGTCGATCCAGTTTCGCAGACCGTAACTACTTCATGATCTCACGTGACTACTGCAATATGAATTCCCGCTTCGGCTACCACTTTACGACCATGGAAGCGCTGGTCAGTGAACGAACCTCCGAAAATTACATCATCTTCCAATTCAAAGGCGGTGCCGCCGATATTCAACGTCGAACCAGAAGGGTTCACTTTATAGGCGAAGTTCTAGAAACCAGCGGATTTTCCGTTACGGTCAAGGAAGATACCTTGAAGGCCCGGATCGAGGCGCGCGAAATGGACTACATACTGAAGCGCATTAAAATTCTGGGCTACCTCTCTTTGCACACGCGTCAACTGGACATGATTATGTCCAACCCGGCCAAAGTCACGTACTACCGGTCGAAAATTGGAAACGACCTCGATACCCTCCTGCAATGAAGCCGCAAAAATTTGGATCGATTACCACAAAGCTCATTCGAATAAAAATTCCGTACGATCAATACTCGCAATCGATTGATGCTTGAGTTGATGGCCCGTGGAGGAATGCGGATCGGATAAGTACTGAAACTCACACTTAATGACATTCAAGATCGCAAACGGATCCTCCGTGAACCTTAGAGCGGCAAAGAGCAGGAAATCGTGTTCATCCCTCAGAAGGTGGCTGATAAGCTTTGCGATTACGCTATTCAGAAATGTACGAGTCCGGGTGATCGTATTTTCCCGATTTCATATGAGGCGGCCGGTGTGATGGTCTCAAAAGCGGGGAAGATGGCGAGCATTCATCTCAGATTTCAAATAGATATCGCAAGGGTTTTTAGAGGATGATATGGTATGGGTCCGGTACATGTATTTTGATTTCAAAATTCCTGTTTCAATTATTTTTAACGCTTTCTGTAAATTACATAATGACAAATATACAAAATATTCGCCTCACAAAAATTGTGGCTTTCGTGCCTTAAGGTGTAATTTGGCGAGGCTCTTAATTTGTTGGATGTTCTAACGTAATATGAAATTTTGGGAAATTGCAGATGTACGGTTGTAGAAAAAAACGTTTGAATACCGGAGCGTTCTTTTGACAACCACTATAAAACGCATATGTCATTCCCAAGTACATATCGGCATCGCGGTTAGGTATAAAAAAACGGCCTGGCTGCCCTTATACAAGGGACAGACAGGCCGCTTCCTTAAAAGCTTCCCTCTTCCTTCTTTCCGTATTCGTTAACCGATTAATATTTGATAATCTCGTAAAAAGTCAGAAAAGCAACCTTTTTACGAGTGTGTTTTGTATTTGGTGTTTAGTGTTTAATATTCTAACATGCCGATATAGCATCATTTATTTCATACCAAACACGAAACACCAAACACTTGATGAAATCGACTTTTTAGGATTTCATCAAAATTGGTTCCTCAATTATTTGCAGTGACCATTCTGCATTGCCCACTGCAATCCGTCACAATCACCCAGGTCGCAGGCCCGCCTGAAATCTTTACAGGATTCAGCGGTCTTTTGCAGCTGGAAATAAACCAGACCCCGATTCAGGTGGGCCTTTGAGTATCTGGGCTTGAGCTGAAGGCTTTTATTAAAATCAGCCTTTGCCTTTCGGTATTGATCCAGCGCGTAGTAAGCATTGCCGCGATTGTTAAACGCCTCGGCATATTGCGGTTTCATCCGGATGGCCTGGCTAAAGTCTTTAATGGCCTGTTGATGAAGCTCTAAATTGTAAAATGCCAGTCCCCTGTTGTTGTAGGCTTCGGCCATCTTCGGGTTGGCTGCAATGACCTTATCCCAGTAGTCTTTGGCTTTGTTTGAATCCGTGTATTGCCCATCTTTCCACAGGGCCAGGGCGGCGGCATTCCAGTCCGTATCTTTTGCGCCAGCTGATTTTTTTAACGTACGTTTCGGAAGTTTTATGGGCGCACCTTTGTTTTTAAGGCCCTGGTTCTGCTTCATCAGCAATGCAGGATCCCCTGTCAGATCACCGACCATTTTGTACATCTGGCCCATCATCGCGGCGCCAAATACACCCACGAGCACAAGCGGCGTCAGCTGAATGACCGTCCACAATATCATGAGTTTTGTCATTGCCAGGCTTTTGTGCTTGATCCAGCCCCAGATAAATGTCCATAAACCGCAGGTGATAATACCGATAATGCCCTGCAGCACCCCGCCGTGTTTAAATTGTTTAATCAGAACGATGATAAAAACAATCAAACTGATGAGCGTCAACAGCGGGAGCAAAATACCTATACCCATGTCTAACATAGTTTGCCTCATTGTTGTTTTTATTTAATGCAATGTTGACAGACTCGTAAAAAGTCAGAAAAGCAACCTTTTTACGGATTCATCAAATTTATTATTCGTAAAATCCAGTAGACCAGGATACCTATAATTAACAACCCGACGATTCCGGTGAGCCTTTCAAAAGCCGTTATCTGATAAGCAATTTTTTGTTGGAGCCCGGCCGGCATGATGCTGCCGACTACCAGGAAAATCCCGACACCAAAAAAAATGGGCGCAAATGCGTGCAAATCAATTGCGGCTTTCCAGTGCCCCTGAGCGAACAGAACCATCGCCCGTGTCAGGCCGCATCCGGGACAGACCACACCCAGTGTTGATTTGACCGGGCCGAGCACAAGCGGCGTCAGCTGAATGACCGTCCACAATATCATGAGTTTTGTCATTGCCAGGCTTTTGTGCTTGATCCAGCCCCAGATAAATGTCCATAAACCGCAGGTGATAATACCGATAATGCCCTGCAGCACCCCGCCGTGTTTAAATTGTTTAATCAGAACGATGATAAAAACAATCAAACTGATGAGCGTCAACAGCGGGAGCAAAATACCTATACCCATGTCTAACATAGTTTGCCTCATTGTTGTTTTTATTTAATGCAATGTTGACAGACTCGTAAAAAGTCAGAAAAGCAACCTTTTTACGGATTCATCAAATTTATTATTCGTAAAATCCAGTAGACCAGGATACCTATAATTAACAACCCGACGATTCCGGTGAGCCTTTCAAAAGCCGTTATCTGATAAGCAATTTTTTGTTGGAGCCCGGCCGGCATGATGCTGCCGACTACCAGGAAAATCCCGACACCAAAAAAAATGGGCGCAAATGCGTGCAAATCAATTGCGGCTTTCCAGTGCCCCTGAGCGAACAGAACCATCGCCCGTGTCAGGCCGCATCCGGGACAGACCACACCCAGTGTTGATTTGACCGGGCATTGCCATGCTATTGTCCCTGTTGCAGTTAATACAAGCTGCACAACCGTTACAGCGGCCAGCAGGACGATAATCCATCGGTTCTGCAGCAAGGGCCCCAGGACGGGTGTAAATAATCCGCCCTTGACGCGCGTCATGTTGACGGAATCGGCCGTCATTGAGGGTCTTGCCTTAGCGGTTAAACTGCTGCTGGTCGTCATTTACTTTCTGGCGATAATTGCGAAACGGTGTTAGAGCGTTTGTTATAATAACGTTTCGATACAGGCAGTTTTCTGAGTCTTTTTTGGGTTATTAATAACGTCTAGTATAGCTGGGTGCAAACGCTCTAGTAATTTTTTTTCATTTTTGCCGACATCGTTATTGAACCCGCGTGCGTTAATCGTCAGCCAGATTCGCACGATCGGATTTAAGTCGGGCGAATCGGGTGCTAAGTACTTTCTTGAGTTCTTCGATGGTTGCGTTTTCCGCATCGGCAATCAGTAAAGGCCGTGCCATTGATTAAACTATGGCATAGCGTTGCGTAAAATTCTAGCTTTTTTTCTATAAAAATAATAATATAGCGGTTGTCATGTTGATTATAATTTCAGGGGTCTACACCTTGCATTTTCGCCTGTTAGAATATTTGGCAAACGGAACATATTTATGACAACCGCTATAAGTTATCTTAAATATCGGCATCTATCTGAAAATCTTTATTTTTTTGCCGGTTATGAGGCGAGATTGTTTGATAAAACGTTAGATGGTCAAAGAACCGACCGGTCACCGTCTTTTTGATAGCCGATTTTTACGAAATAATCGGCCAATAGACTGCCGTTTGCCGGCTGGCTGTTTATCGGGCTGATGGTGATGCGATTTTTCTGGCTGAGCCTCTGTGGTAATTTTAACAGATTATGGCCTAATTTAGCAAATTTTTCTTACTGTTCGGCCTGCAATTTTTTCGGGGGCTGGCGGTGTGTTGTCGTAGATCAATATCCTCAGTCGGTCCGATTCAATAAAATACCGTTCGACAACGGTGGCGCGGGATGGCTTTATACTGCGGTTGCCGGCCGCGATTCCAAAGCAAAAAATCAAGCCCCATGGACGTCATTTTATGCCCGGATACATTTAGCGCATTCTTTAAAAGTTCGACGGCATGCAGGGCGCAGGCCCTGATCTCAATTTCCTCTGCCGAGCCGGCGGGAATCAATTTTTCCGCATCGATTCGTGAGATTAACGCTCTCTGTGTAAAGTAAAATATTATCCACCCGCAGTACATGCGGAACCAGATTATCCGCGAAAATGGTTAGATTCTGCAGATCGTCAAAGCGGCCCAGCCCCTGGCCCTCAAATGCCAGAGATAGATCCGCAGCGGCCAGCTGGGCGCGTTTATAAAATGGGACTTCAACCGCATCATATAATTCAACATCATAGAAGTAAGGCATGCCAATAAGCAGTTGCATCAAGCGTTCAGCAGAAGCGCCGGCGGCTTCAATCAACTCGGTGAAGCTGCCGTTAAAGTCTTGCTGCAGGTACCAGCCAAGATCGTTTAACGCTTTGGCAAAAAGCCGCATGAGCTCGCCAATGGGCTTGTTGTCAGGATCCTGTTCGAAAATCTGCGCGCAGTCTTCCGGGGTCAGCCGGGTTAGTTCCAGAGCCGAAAGCGGCCCTTTTTTTTTAAAGCGGTCATTGAGACAGCTGGCCACGGTAAAATACCCTGACATGCCCGGGCGTTTTTGCAGGTGCGGAAAGTAACCCGAGCCAAAATTAATGCTGTCCAGTGTCAGGAAGAAGGCGGCCGTATCATCCTTTTGACCCAGGTAATGGCTTTCAGAATCATGCCCGGGCTGGATGGCGCTTTCAAGGCATAAAGATTCAGCATAAACAGGGATTAAATCATAATTAATTTGAATGTAGGCCGCACGCTCTGCCACTGCCTTGCAGCCGGCTCGCACCTTTTTCAGCAAACGAAGTCCCATCTAAATTGTGATGCCTTTTTCCATCATGAAATGTTCCTTAACCTTGCCATCGACCGGTCGTGCAATTGGAATAATAGGGGCACGGCAACCATGGCACCCACCAGTGCCAGAAACATATCCCACTGAGCGTCCCAGATATCGCCCTGTGAACCTAAAAAACCGGTGTCATTTATTTTCCCTTTTTCCAGATTCATATTTTAACCAATGCTCGGGGTCGGATTGGGGAAGGGCTTTGCCGGTCTCCAGGTAATGGTTCATGGTGGCTTCCCAGAATTTCATATCTTTAACGAAGTTTTCCTCTGTAAAGTTTTCGATAAACGTATTGCCCTCCTCGGTCAGTGCGGTGATGGTATAGATGATGTGGACGCGGGATGTATTCTCGCCGCCGTCTTCGATCCTAACCGTCACATCGGCCACTCTTGAATCAGGTGTGATGCGGGCAAAATTGGTCTTACAGGCGGCATCATCTCTTTTGGTGATCAGCCAGATGGTGTCTTTTTCACCGGCACTTTTGGAGGTAAACACGCATTTTTCCTCAGCAAAGCCGGAATGCGAAAAAATCAGATTATAATCCCAGCCATCCAGCCATTCGGCTTCTTTGACCGGGCAGATCAAAGAATGGACCACTGACGGTTGCGCATGAATGGTCTGAACATAATTTCGGGTGATTCTTTTTGCCTTAAAACCACTAAATTTTAATGACTTCATGGGTTTCTCCAGATTCAGGAACCTTAATGGCGCGCAATATGGAATAATGATCTTAATTTATGGCATGGTTAAATTTAAAATCTCCGGCAAGCTTTTGATAACCGTAACCTCATTTTTCGAAAACCTGTTTTCTGGAAAATCTTGGGCGTGATACGCCATCTGAAAATCCAATGCATCCCTGTCTGTGGGGTTAACCGGTCTGGCTATGAATATCGGATGAATTCCGGCGGCGATGGCCCCGGCAACATCCTCTTGCGTATCCCCGACATAAACCGCTTCATCCTGTGAAATCCCGGTCTGCTCAAGCGCAAAAGAAAAAATGGCGGGATCGGGCTTTTTAACCCCCACTTCACTGGATATGATAACGGTGTCAAAAAAGTTTTCCAATCCATAATTGGATAAGATGCGCCGGACATGCGGGGGATGATCAAAATTGCTCACCAGGCCTATCTTTTTATTCTGTTTTAAAGCCGTAAGAACCGAGACGGCTTCAGGATCAATAAAAATGTGAGTTTGCCAGGCTTCCGCAACCGTATCTGCGATATGACTGAGTTCTGCTTTACCCAATTCATGGTTGAGTCGGCCACATAAGGAATCAATACGTCGTTCAAGAGCGCTTAAATTATCTTCATTGCCGACGGGTTCAGCGGTGCTGAAAAACCCATCGCATTCTTGCGAAAAGGTCTCCATGGGAATATTTAAACCCTGTTTTTTTAGCAAATCATAAAACGTCGACAGCCAGTCCGTCCAGGCCTGCTTCATATTGCCGTAAACCAATAAGGTTCCGTATAGATCAAATAAAATTCCCTGTATGCTCATTTCTTCTCCAGCTATTGATACATGACAAAAGCATCGACCAATCCCTTTTCGCTCTTCCAATATGCTATTTATCTGATGTTCATAGCGATCGCATTTTAACCCCGAGTCCCATCAGTCGCAGCCAGGGGGCTTGTCCCAGTGACCACTGAAGCCTGCTTCCATCGAAGGCGCTTGACATGACATCCAGGGAAGTTTCGTTAAATTCTTTGCCCGTAGACCGATGGCACATTCATCTTGAATAACATGCAGCCTTAAGCGCCCCTTTTTTAATGTCCAGGTATAAGAACCCGTCACTTCAATACAGGTGGGATCATTAAATAACTGCACCCGGTTTCCGTCAACAACAAAAGACCCGATACTTCGCCAGCCGGTCAATTCATGGAAGATCCGAAAAATACCGTTGTCTAAATTCAGCCTCCATATTCCCCCTTCCGGTGCGTAATCCGGACAGCGTCGGCAAGGAACCGGCGGTGTCTTTTTGGGGTCGAACTTGGTATAGGTTCCATCCAGAGCAGTGTGCACCCCGGGAGGAAGTGGAGCGGTATGGGGAAACGGGGTTTTCTGAAGCAGTTCGGCCCAAATGATGGAAGTTGAACTGCCTTGTCCGGAGGGGGGTGCAGGCTCAGATTCTTTCCGGGCGGCCCCAGAGCAGTATAATGTGGCCAGCACCCCCAAAAAGGCCAGAGCAACATGTAAAGCGGATGATTTCAATTTGAATTGCTGAAAACTGATTCTGTAGATCATTCCGATTTCCGAACCATATAGACATCTTCTAAATTGACCAAAAATGTAATTCCGTCAGTTTCAAGTTCAGATTCTTTAAAATGGAAGGTCTTTGTTTTATAGAGATCCCTGGATAAAACAATATCTAATGTCGCTTTGGGCGGATTGTTGAAAGCCGTTTTTCTTCTTTCCCACAAATAGTTGAATCGTGCCGCAATTTTTCCCCTTGAATTACTCTGTGCAATCTTTATCGGAGTCGCTTGCTTGGAAAGGGTATAATCATAACCGGTGTCGACAAAGTAAACATTGACCTCTTCAAGTGGGAAACTCGATTCCTTATCAAGGACACGGCCTTGAATCCAAAAAATGGTGACAGAACTAATTTGCTGGGTGGCGCACCCGAAGATGCCCAGGCCAATGATCACCGTTACCATCAGGCTGATTTTCATGAATCGATCAAAGAATAGAGAATCGGTAGATGGCCTGTTTGACAACATCTTAAATAACATTATCGATTGAATATAGGTAGTCTGGAATTAATCAAGGCCTTCGCTAGCGGCCCCTGCTGGTGATTATCGGGCGGTCTGCCTATCGGGCCTGTCGCCTTAAAACTTTTCTTCCATAGGGACACACCGATGAACAAATACCACAGTTGTGCCCCTGATGATATTCAAAATAATTTTCTTTTTTCCAGCGGTCACAAATAGTTACATCAAGGATTTTTTCGCGCTGAAGTCCCGGATACCATACATTACCCTTTAATGCGTTTGCGGGGCAGGCCTCAACGCAGCGCACACAGCGACCGCAAAAACTGCGCTCCATTGGGGTTCCGCATAACGACGCCATGTCGCTGAAGACGCTGCCCAGGCGAATCCATGAACCGAACTTGCGGGTGATCAGCTGGCAGTGACGTCCGATCCAGCCCAATCCCGCCCGGGTGGCTGCGGTTTTGTGGGGAAAATCTCCTTTAATGTTGACTTTGTCCGTGCGCTCAGACGCCGCCAGCGCGTAGGCTTGAAAGCCCCTGCTTTTGATTTCATCCGCCAGCAGCAGTGCCAGTTCGTTTATAAGATTATTTACCCGGGCGTACTCATCGGCATAAGCCTGGTTGGGGCCCTGCTGTATGCCGGCCATGATGTGCGGGTTCATGGGGATCACCCAGGCAACCGCAAACGGCAGTCTTTGACCACTGGCATCTTTTGGTGTCGCGAAATCCCGCAGGTCAGCTGTACCCCAGAGGGCGATTTCATGGGCCTGCATCCACCCGGCCAGCCAGGAATGATTCGAAGAAGGGGTGTTTCTCAAAATGATCCCCTTTTAAAATTTGAGATGCTCAATTTAGCAAAAAGTTTATTATTAACTTGTTGACCGTTTCCGACTTCTGGAACACGATTCCGTGATTGACACCTTCCACCGGCTTAAACGTCAGCCGGGGAATAAAGGATTGGATGTCGCTGATCATTTGTTTGGTGACCCCGGTTTCCTCGGTTCCCCAGATCAGCAATACATCCCGCTTCTGTCTGCCAACGATCTGATAGGCATCACGGTAGTCTCCGACTGCGTCATTTCTGAGCATTGATAAAACCGATTGCTGGAAACCTTTGTAAGTGGTTTGTTCCACAAAAAGCCGGGTATATTTTTCGGATTCCGGATGATTTCCAATCAGGGAAGCAAAACGATTTACAATGACGCGGATACCGGCTAAGCGGGCCAAAAATTCGCCGAGGACCGGTATGCCAAAGTAAGACGGAACTTTATAGTTGTTGATCAAGGGTGAAATCAATATCAGTTTATCCACCCGGTCGGGATATCGGGCGGTGAAATTAACAGCGGTTCCGCCGCCAAGCGAAAGGCCGATTAGATCAAAGGGCTTGGTTAAGCCCAGCTTGTCCGTCAGTTCCCGTAATTGCCTTAGATACAGCTCCTGATCATAGGTTACATCGGGTCTGTCGGAATACCCCCGGCCAAACTGGTCATAGTTGAGCACTCTAAAACCGGCTTTCGTCAACGCCGGAATCTGTTTGTCCCAGGTCCACATGGGAATCGTTGCTCCATGCACCAGAACCACCACCTTTGCATCCTGCGGGCCTTCCAATTTGTAGTGCGTCATCCCATCAGAAAGTTTGATGTAGGTGCCGCCTAACTTTGCGCGAGCCGCTTCATTCAGCTCGTTGATTTCAGGATCAAGGATCAGATAAATTCCGATTGCTACCACGAATAAGCCGATTAAAAATGCCGCCAGCCATTTCCATTTCATGCTGCGCTCCCTGTGTCTGTTCCTGAATCTGTTCATTTTTAAGCTCATACCTTAGCGCATCGGTTTGTTAGCGCATAATAGTTTGAAATTGTATGATAAATTCTTTAGGATTGACGATTTTAATTCGTATATAGTTTTTAACCTGTTGTAAATGTTTGTCCCCTGAGATTATATGGGAGCATCCTAAGGCAACAGCGCATTCAATGAACATATTATCGTCTGGGTCTTGTTCGATTATTTTTAAGGAAGGAGTTGTTGCTGAAAAGATAATGTTATGCCCTTCTGAAAAAATATTTAGTAATTCTTGAAGTTCATTTTCGTTTTGCAGCCCAAACCTTCTAAGGACTTCAACATATTCATCAACAATCTCTCTTGATAGGCAGAGTTTTATTTCCCCTTTTTTCCATAAATCAATTATTTTTTTAGGGTTGCCCCCAAAAAATGATGAGATAAAAACATTTGTATCAATAACAACTTTTATCATTTTTCAGCTCTAATCTTTTGGATAATTGAATCAATGTCATCAGAGCCGAACCCTTTATTTTTGATTTTTGTTCCTATTCGGCTCCAGAGGTCGTCAATATAGGAGCCAATGTCTCTATTTTTCACATAACTTTCGAGTAGTTCCCTTACAATCTCACTTACATTTTTCCCTTCAGCTTTGGCAAAATTGCTAACCTTGTTTTTGAGGGTTGAATCAATGCGGACAATCATTTGTGTTGTCATATAACACCTCCTTGCATGATATATTGTATTAACAATATATACAACGGGCGAGAGGAAGTCAAGCGAAATGAGAGATAAAAAATATTTCTTTGCATACATGAATCCTGTGACTTTTTCCGGAAAACTTTTCATTTGGCCTGGTTCGTCAACAGATTCTGCAATAATGACCCATTATTATCTTTTTACTCTCGCGCTAACGCAGAGTTCACCTGCCTTTTGGAGCAGAGCGAAAAAATGTCAGGTATAACGATTGGTCAGTTAGTTTTTTACATCTTGAACCATTCTAATAAACTCAAGAGAAAAATTGTATACATCACCCGGCCATCGTGCAGATAAATAATTTCTATCTCTTACAACAAAGCCTCTTTTTAAATGGTTAAAGTTATCTCTTAATAACGGAGTGGGGCCTTTAAGAAAATTGTTACTGTCGAACAAAACAGACTTAACTTCATCTTCAACTGTAATTTCCGGATAGGTAAGGTAATAATCCTTCAGCCATAATCTAGTTAGATTATATGCTAGTAATTCTTGTGATTTCAGCAATGATGTTGTTTTATAGTTGTGAATAACTGATTTTTCTGTATCAGAGTTAATACTTCGCGCTGCTAATAAAACTCCGTGACAAATTGCACCAACCGGTTTTTGAGCAACAAAAAAATCAACAACAAGATGCTGTAATACTTCTGACTCCAAATATTCTTTAACTCCTTTATCGTGTCCTCCGGGTAAAAGGATTGCATCAAAACTTTCTTCTTGAACATCAATATATTTTGACGGATTACAAAACGATTCGTTTTTTTGCATTTCGTAATATGCATCAACAGCATCTTGTCTTGCTCGTAAAACTGATTTCCAAATTCCTAAATTCTCACCTTTGAGCATTAGGCTATCTGCAGATGCTTTTTTGCCTTCAAGTGTTATAAATACAATTTCTATATCCTTTTCAGATATTAACTTCCAAGGAATGGCCACTTCTGTTGGGTCAAACCCATAAGATGGGATGGGTATCAATATTCTTTTTATGCTCATATCCACTATTTATGTTTTTCCCTTTCATTCATATTTTTCATTATTTGTTTCATTCCTGGAGCCTAGCGTCTGAGCTAAGCCGCCTGCAAAAACGCGGCAGCACTTTTGCTGGTCGGTCTTCATAGATCGGTTCAATCGTCACGTCGTGGTGTCCAAACCCTAGATACCAAACGCCAACCGGTAAAAACGACTAGCACAAACAAATGGATCCCCAGACCGATGATTGGAGCCCAAATTATTGGGTCTGATTCAATAAATATTGAAGCTAGAATAAACCAGGCAACCCAGAATACTCCGACCAATACGCTTGCGAATCCTAGTTTCCAGCTTTTAGCAACGACAGCAAGAACTATGGAGAAAACGAATAAAAGCAGTGGTGACACCGCTAATGCGATGACAAATTCCGGAATTCGCTGCGCATGAGCCTCTGCGGCCCAGCCAATCCCGACAATAATCGTGAGGAGCGAAGTGCTTCTACGTACCATGGTCAATAACGACGCCTAACGCCATGCATCCCCGGTAGTAAAAAACAGATCAAGGAACGAGCGGCGCTTTTTGCTGTCCGAGTGAATGCGATTGTTATATTGCATATTCAACTGCTTTTGCAGCATGAATCGCTGTGGTATCGTACAATTGTACATGGGTGTCGGTTTGATTAACCAACAGACCGATTTCCGTACAACCAAGTATTACAGCTTCTGCACCTTGGTTAGTTAAGTATTCAATAATGCGGAGGTACTCCGCCTTAGAGCTTTCTACTTTATGACCTAAACAAAGCTCTTGGTAAATTACATTATGTACCATATTCCTATCCGCATCATTTGGGACTAGAACCTGTAAACCATATTTTTCCATCAAACGACCTTTATAGAAATCTTGTTTCATTGTAAATGCCGTACCCAATAGGCCTACCGTTTTAATTCCATTTTTAACTAAAACTTCTGCTGTTGAGTCAGCTATATGCAGAATCGGAATGCGAATGGTTTTTTCTATCTCCGGCGCTACTTTATGCATCGTATTTGTACAAATCACCAAAAAATCGGCGCCGGCGTTTTGGATTCTGAGAGCAGCTTCTGAGAGAATTTTTGTAGTACCTTCCCAATCACCTTTATGTTGTAGCTTTTCTATAGGATCGAAATCCACACTGTAAAGAACAATCTTTGCCGAGTGCAAACCACCAAGAGAATTTTTCACGCCCTCGTTAATCGCACGATAGTATTCTACCGTGCTTTCCCAACTCATACCGCCCAAAAGACCGATAGTTTTCATATTATTGCTCCTTGTCTGGTTGTGATATAACGTGAAAGTGAGCTGCGGGCCTGATGAGATGCAAGCTTGCACGGCCTTTCACGATAAACCCGCAACTACACGCCGCCGTGCCGCGGCGAAGCTCCTAAGAGCGAAGACGGGGCCTGCCGCGCCTTAGCTTTAGCGACGGCGGGTCAGCTCCACTGATTTGTTATGCGTTCAACATAATAATTCAGACTAATATTTTTGAAAGAAAGGACTTGCCGAATATATTATTAATGTGTATATTTATGCAAAACGATACACACAGGAGAAAAATCATGCGAACCAATATTGTTATCGATGACAACCTAATGGCCGAAGCCATAAAGCTAAGCCAATTGAAAACCAAAAAGGCTGTAGTTGAAACCGGGTTACGCCTATTAATCCAGATCAAGAAACAGGAGCGCATCAAAAGCATACGCGGTAAATTAAATTGGGATGGTGACCTTGAAAAAATGAGGCTGGATCAATGATACTGGTCGACGCATCAGTATGGATCGATTATTTCAACGGGCATAGAACGTGGCAGACGAATCTGCTGGATAATCTTCTTTCAGATGTACCCATCATTATCGGTGATTTAATTCTGGCCGAAATTTTACAAGGATTTCGATCAGATAATGATTATGAATCAGCAAAATCTTACTTGAGTGAACTTCCTTTTCGCCAGATGGGAGGGTACCAAGTCGCTGTGCAGAGTGCTCAAAACTACAGAATACTCAGGAAAAAAGGGGTGACGGTACGCAAAACGATCGATGTTATCATCGGCACCTATTGCATTATAGAGGGGCTTCCATTATTACATGATGACCGCGACTTTGATCCCATGGTATCCCATCTTTCATTAAAGATTCTATCCCCCGAGTAAACAGTAAAATCTTACCTCTCTAATTTTATCTAAAGCATAACGACCAAGCTCACCTGCCGTTATGAAGCATAGCGGAATAGCGGTCAGGTGGAGCGTCTTGTTAGCGTCGGATGTTTCTGACCAATCAATGTCAGCAGTCCAACTCATATCTTTCGCAAACGCGGAATCCACATTGGCACTTCCCGCATGTACTTCTCATAATCCTCGCCAAAGCGCACAAGAAGCAGTCTTTCCTCGTATCGCGAGATGTAATGCAGGAATCCGATCGCAATAACCCACACCACTGCAGCAGCCAGCGATATGCTCAGCATCAGAAGACCAAGATAAAGCAGAATCTCGCTCAGATATACTGGATGGCGAACGATGCCGAACACGCTCTTCCTGATTACGCCAGGGGTTTCTCTCTTTTCACCGAATACGATAGACAGACCCTTTCTTGCCAGAATGCCCGACAATACAAGCAAAACGACTCCAAAAGGTATTCTAACGCCTTGTGGTACATAGTGATTGAGGAAAGTAGTGTACTTTAAGAAGAATGTGTCGAGTATCCACGTCGCAGCAAATAGGCATGCCAGTATTATCTGTCCAGCATCGCCGACTGTATGTTCTCCAGTAAGATCATTCCGCTGTTTCTGTTCTTCCCTATTTGTTTGTTTTCGAGCCATATTATCTCCTTATTCCACCTCCTGTTTCGTGATGGAAGGCGCGCTAACGCCGGACATAAGTGGTTGTAGAAAAAAACATTTTAATACCGGAACGTTTATTTGACAACCACTATAAAGCTCCTGCAGGAAATTGAAGAACAAATGGATATTGATTATGCCTGGAAGGCTCGAAATGAACCAGGTGAAAATATTTCGTGGGAGAAGCTCAGAGAGGAACTTGAGCTTTGAAATATAGGATTGATTCCAACCCGATTGCTCTTGGAAGCTGGCTAAAATGATTTATCTGCCTCCGGCACAATCTGGCATGAATTGTCGTTTTCCGGCTTGAATCGTCCTCCTGAGCACCTGAACCGTCGTTTTCCGGCTTAAACCGCCGGAAATCACACCGCCAGTATGCCGCGAATTTTCTCCAGCCGGTCCCGGCCGATGGGGATGCGGCGGTTGACCGGCGGGTCGAGGCGAAGGTCCCAGTCCCGGGAACTGCGAGGGGTGAGCGAACGGACCCGATTTATATTATTAAACCCGTAAGTCTTTTTAAAAGAACGTCTTCAATGTTTTGGCGTGAATCCAGCACCGCTAAAACGTATACGATATTTTCGGATATTCGATAAACGATTCTCCAGGGAGGGTTAATTAATTCACGATATTGCAATATGCCGTTATCGCGAAGTTCGGGGACGATGCGGCCTCTTTCAGGAAGGGTATAAAGGCTTGACGCTGTTTGCCTTAAATTTCTTAGTATTTTTAGTGCGTTTGATGGGCTTTCCGTGGCGATATATTCAATGATATGTTTCAAATCGTTTTCAGCAACATTGGACCACATTACTTTATATTTTTTGTTCATTCCAATTTTTCTTTCAGCATATTTTCAATATTCTCGAATACTTCCTGCTGAGATTTTAATTTTCCTTCGCGGATTTCCTCTTCGCCCTGGGAAATGAGTTTCAATATTCCGATCGCATTGCGCATATTTTCATAGCTTTCAGGATCTTGCAGTATGGCTCTGGGTTCACCGTTTTGAGTAATGATAACCGGACGATGGGTTTTGTTAATTTGCTTCAACAAATCAGCTGCTCTTGATTTAAGATAGGTAACCGGTTTTATATCTTGTAAAATTTTCATTGTTTCACCTCCGGTCTGTTTATAGTACCAAATATAGACCGATGTCAAGCTCAAAATTTAATCTTATCCTACTTTGGAATCTTTTAGGTGGGCTGATTCTTAATTAATAAAATTTCGTCTTTTTTCTTCGAGGCGCTGATCAAGACGTTTGAGCATTTCGATGGTTTTTTCCAGTTTCTGGTTGGTTGCTTCGAGCTTGCGGTTTTTGTTTCGGAGTTTGGTTTCTTCGCGGGTTAATTTGCGGTTGGTTCGTTTAAATGCCAGTTTTGTTTTATTTGACTTCTCAAGCTGTTTTTGCACCTGGGTAATTTCTTTGGAAAGACGGTTGATCTCTTTTAATGACGCCAGCCAGTTTAGCGTTTCACCATCAACGGGAGATTCTTCCAGAATAATATAGGCTTCAAGGTGTTTAAGGGCCAAGTGGTAATTTCGGTGGCGATTATTGTGATCGGAGTAAAGCTGCGCAAGTTTCAGATGCGCATTTTTTGCTTCGGTGGATTTTAAATTCTGACGAATAACATGTTCCAGCTCGATAATTTCTCTGGAGTATTTATGATCGGCAACCGGTTGGCTGGCTGGGTCTGCAGTTTCTTTGCCGGAATTCATCATATGAGAACAGCCACTGAATGCAACAACCAGTGCGATGACAACCATGAGATCAATTTTTGTCCTTAATTTGGGCATCTATTTTCCTTTTGAGCCCCGCTTGCGATCCTGCAGGCTGATCAATTTGCGATCCTTTTTGCGTTTACTGTCCCCACGCTGATCCGCCATGACGGTACTGCCGGCTACTGTTTTGGCGTGTTCTTTCATTTCCGCCGCCACTTCACCGTACTGGATGTGATTTTTAAACTTGCGTTTCACATTCGTCACCACCCCGATGGACAGGGTTGCCAACGGGAATTTAACTTTCTGACCCTGGCGATTTTCGCCGACGATATGGCCGCGCTTTCGGTCTTTCTCATCGTAAAATCCGGAAATGGTCTTATCAAAGGTATCAATGACCGATTGGCAGATCCGCGGATAAAGATCCGGGGTGGTGATGAGCACATAATCATCCCCGCCGATGTGGCCGATAAAATCATCATCGTGTCCGTATTTGGCAACCGCTTCACTGATCATACCGGCGGTGGCCTGGATAACATCGTTGCCTTTGGCATATCCGTAGTGATCGTTATAGGCTTTAAAGTTGTCGATATCCATCAGGCAAAAAGCAATGGGTGCCTTGGCGGCCATGCGCTTTTTTATTACATTTTCTATGGCAATGCCTCCGGGCAGACGCGTCAGGGGACTGGTGTCCAGATACATTTCCTCGAGCTGCTTTAAGCGTTTGGCCATGGTGACAAATGCCTGGGCCAGATCGCCCAGCTCATCTTTGTTACGGATATCGGGCCGATGATCGAATTTGCCTTCGGAGATCATACTGGTGGCGTATTTCAGTTTTTTTATTGCGCCGGAAATATTTCGGGTGATGACAAAGGCCGCTGTCACCGAAAACAACAGGCCCAGGCCGCATAGCACTGCTGAGGCTTTAAAAGCGATGCTGCCGATGGTTGCGGTTAATCCGGTTTTTTCATTCTGATCCCGCAGGGCATTGGCCGCCATGCCTTTGATGACCGCAATAATTCTTTCCTGCTGGGCTTTGATCCTATTTTCAAACTCCAGGGCAGCGATTGAAGACGGGTCGGCAACCCCTCTCAGGGCTTCAGCCAGCGTATGATTGTATTCGGAGTGGAGGCTGACAATCTGATCGAGGGGATACTCGATCTGTCCGGGCAGGTAACGGATGTGTTCAGTCAGCTCTTTAAATTCTTTTTCCTTATCCCAGAACAGTTTTAAAACATCGGAGGTCTTTAAAATAAGGTAGCGCTGGGCATACAGCTCCTGGGCCAGGATGACGTCAATCATTTTTCCCGACGTGTTGATGACCGGCAGGTCCGTGTTTAAGATGCTATTGTTAATTTCATTGAGCCGGTCAAGATTCGCCAGCGCAAAGATGGATATGCCAACCAGCAGGACGAGCAGCACGCTGTATCCCAGCATGAGCTTTCGGGCGATTTTAAGATGGTAAAAATGGGAAACGACAAATCCGATCAGGCGATCGATGATTTTCCATTCCGTCTGTTTTGTTTTGTTGCGGCCGGCCATTGATACACCCTGTTTTTGTCTCGACGGACTGTAAAATCCGGTTTGAGCTTGCACGAATCTAGGGTTGTTATCGGCCGAGTTGGAGGCGAACTTGAGGAAAAATTAGAAAGGGAAACGAATTTCTATTTTACTGGGGTGACATTCAGCTTCTGGCCGGGATAGATGGACGCTTTAGAATCCAGCTTATTATACTGGCGCAATTGCTCCACAGAAAGATTGTAGCGGCGGCTGATGCGATAAAGGTTTTCGCCCTGCTTGACAGTGTGAATTTTGGCTTTGGTTTCTTTTTTAGGCTCCGGGGCTGCTGTAGCGCCTTCGGTCTTCAGAGTGGCTTCGGAGACCGGTTTAGGTGGGGTGGCCCTGAGCTGATTTGCCATGTTATTGATGCGGGCCGTCATATTGGCTTCTAACTGGTCAAGGCGTTCGGTCAGCAGGATCAGCTGGTTTCCCGAGCCACCGGTTTGGGATAATCCACCTTCACCTGCGATGGACCCCAGATGGCTTTCCAATTGCTCCAGCCTGGATTCCAGCGCCAGCAACTGGGCTTTTTCGGCTAGGCTATAGGTTCTTGCAATCAGCACAACGCTTAGAATGATCAAAATTAAAAAACCGCCGATGGCGATGTAAATGTGTTTAAAGGCCCGCCCGCCGGAAGCATCGCTGCCGGACCCGTGGTAAAGATCCTCACGGGATTCCAAGGCGTCGCTGTCCGGGTGGCTGCTGCTCAACACAAAATCTTTGTCACTGCCATTTTCGAATTGACCCATTTTTCCGATCCTTCGTTTTTGTGGTGCGTTTATAGGGCTGCGGTCGGCTTTAGCCCTCCTGGCATGATTAAACGTCTCGGAATTTCTACAACTGAATGAAAATACGGGATATTTTTTAAAACATGAGTTTTTACCTCAATCATGGAATACTGGAATAGTGGAACGATGGAATAGTGGGTTTTCAAAGGATATTATCCATTTTAAACTTTATCGTCAAGACCCATTTTTCCAACATTCCAGCATTCCACCATTCCAATTGGGGCGAAGCCCCAAACTTGTTTTATTTAAGTTAAAAGGCAACAAAAAAATAATTAAAAAACCTGAATGCTATCCAGGTTTTTTATACTCATCTGAGTTCTTT